>Ga0181538_10005734_pt1 | contig 11017 bp, 10 predicted proteins | sample PEATcosm2014_Bin_40_FD_119773 | JGI IMG/M metagenome (GOLD analysis project Ga0181538, IMG submission 119773) | Peatland microbial communities from MTU Mesocosm Facility, Houghton, MI, USA - PEATcosm2014_Bin23_30_metaG | ecosystem: Environmental > Terrestrial > Soil > Wetlands > Peat | place...
GCGCAGGTTGTTGATGCAAGCATTCATCTGCGAGGTGGCGCGGGCTTTCACGAAGTTGGGGATGGCGATGGCTGCCAGGAGGCCGATAATGGCCACGACAATCATGATTTCCACCAGTGTGAAGCCTGCCTTGCGGAGGGTTTTGGTATTTTTCATTTCAATTATTCTTTCCGTTGTTTGCGGCGTGAGCAGATCAACAGGCGGGTTACAATAACTGCGTTTTTGCCCACAATATTGCCCGTTGAAACCACAACTTAATTTAGATAAAAGCACTTGCAGTGCCAGAGACCAAGTAAACCAGACCGACTATCACCTCAAGAATGGCCATTTGTAATAATAAAAAAGGCCCGAAGCTTTTCGCTTCGAGCCTTTGAATCAAACCCGTATGATTACGGCAGAATATGGGGTGAAGAAGTGAGGGTACTCAGCGAGCAAGTCGGAGTATTGCCTACAACACTGACAGTGTAAGTGCCGCTAGCCGGACACGGAGGAATGCTGCTGGAAGAGTTCAACTTGATGTAGGGCGTCAAGTCGCTGGGCCAGTTGATGGAGTCACCGGTCTTTTTGCCTCTTTCCAGCGCGAATTCATTCGCGGCGGCGTCAATCTGGCGCAGGTTGTTGATGCAAGCATTCATCTGCGAGGTGGCGCGGGCTTTCACGAAGTTGGGGATGGCGATGGCTGCCAAGAGGCCGATAATGGCCACGACAATCATGATTTCCACCAGTGTGAAGCCTGCCTTGCGGAGGGTTTTAGTATTTTTCATTTCAATTATTCTTTCCGTTGGTTGCGGCGTGAACAATACAACAGGCGGGTTACAATGATTACACTTTGTTCACTGATTGCCTGTTGCAACCGCACTTTCTTTTACAACGTAGCACCCACAGTGCCAAAGCCAAAATAAAAATGCGTCTGTCTCTGACGTCCGCCGATCAATCATAGTGTATGAAATAAAATGCAATTAGGATTCAAAGGCCAAAATTGTCTGGTTTTCCTGTGGAAATCGCATGCGCGTTTTGTTGCGATGTCTCAACTTGAAACGCCCTGTAGGATTTTTGGACATGATGGATAAACACAACTTGCGCCGTTTTAGTTCTATCCCCGCCTTCGATTATTGCTTCCGCCTTCATTGCGTTTCGGCGTGACGAGTCGGCGTGGGCTGTGGCTAAATACGCCGTGTGAAGATTGTTGGCATCGTTCCCGCGCGTTACGCTTCAACGCGGTTTCCCGGCAAACCGCTTGCGCTCATCGTCGGCAAGCCGCTCATTCAGCACGTCGTCGAGCAATGCCAGAAAGCCAGGTCGCTGAGCGAAGTCATCGTCGCGACGGACGACACACGGATCTGGGAAGTGGCACAGAATTTTTGTCACGCGGAAATGACGCGACCGGATCACCCGAGCGGATCCGATCGCATCGCCGAAGTGGCGGCGCGCTGTGCCTGCGACGCGGTGGTGAACATCCAGGGCGACGAGCCGTTGATTGACCCGAAGGTGATTGACGCCGTGGCCGGCGCGCTGGCGCAAAACGAAATGTCCACCGCCGCCACGTGCATTAAAAATCCTGCCGAACTCGACAATCCGAACGTAGTAAAAGTCGTTGTCAGCGCCGCGGGCCGCGCGTTATACTTTTCCCGGCGCACGATTCCGTATCTGCGCGACAAAGTAGGGCAGGCGTCTCGCCTGTCCAGCGAGCGCGCAGGCGCGAGCGAGGCAAAAGATTTTCACACTGATTCCGCGCAGGATTTGGGCAGGCTAGACGCCCGCCCTACGTTAGCCGCCAGCCCCGAAGACGTTCGGGGGCAGTTGGCGGCGTTTGCTTTTTTGAAGCATCTCGGCATTTACGGATACCGGCGGGAGACGCTGTTGCGGCTGGTGAAATTCCCGGTGTCGCCGCTGGAAGCCGCCGAGAAGCTGGAACAGTTGCGCGCGCTGGAAAACGGCGTTCAAATCGCGGTCGTGACCGTGACTTACGACAGCGTGGGGGTGGACGTGCCGGAAGACGTGAAGCGGGTGGAAAAGATTTTAACCACGGATAAACACGGATGAACACGGATTTTAAATAACTAACGGCCTTGAAAATTAAAATACTCATAGTTGCCGTCAGTTTCATTGCCGGAGCAACGGCAGGTTTTTTGTGGGCAAGCCACGCTTTCAAGAAATTTGAAATTGCGAAAGAAGTGGAAGTGGCGGCACAAGCGGCGATGGATTCCGTCACGCTGGCGCAAATGCGCTTGAATGAGACTACAAATGCAATCGCTGATCTGGAAAATCGAATGGATTTAACCATTTCAACTTTGGCGGTTTGGGATCAGGTTGCACCGCCACGCGCGGCAATACGCGCACGCCGTGACAGATGGCTGACTTCGGTGAAGGTCTATCACCAAAGTTTCCCTGTCAAAAACGACGATACAAATATGGCGGCATCGGTGAATTCGTTTCTCGAAAAGGTTCCCGGCAGAAGCCCGACCAGCACTTGTAAAGGCGCAATCTGCCAACTGGACGATTTGCGGATGGCGGCGTTGAAAGCAGAAACAAATTCCGCGTCTAAATAATTTTTATCCGTGTTAATCCGTGTCCATCCGTGGTTAAAATCTTTTTGAAATGAAATTTATATTTGTAACCGGTGGTGTGGTGAGTTCGCTGGGCAAGGGCCTGACGGCGGCGTCGCTGGGCACGCTGCTCGAAAATCGCGGACTCAAGGTGGCGCTCCAGAAGTTCGATCCCTACCTCAACGTGGACCCCGGCACGATGAGCCCGTTTCAACATGGCGAGGTTTATGTGCTCGACGACGGCGCCGAGACCGACCTGGACCTCGGCCATTACGAGCGGTTCACCAACGTCAAGCTGACCCGGCTCAACAACCTCACCAGCGGCCAGGTCTATCAGACCGTGCTCAACAACGAGCGCGAGGGCAAATACCTTGGCAAAACCGTGCAGGTCATTCCGCACGTCACCGACGAAATCAAAAACCGCATTCACACGCTGGCCGAAACCTCCAAGGCGGACGTCATCATTACCGAAATCGGCGGCACGACGGGCGACATCGAGGGCCTGCCGTTCCTGGAGGCCATCCGCGAGTTTGCGCTGGAAGCCGGCCACGGCAATGTCGTGTTTGTTCATGTCACCTACGTGCCGTTCATCAAGGCGGCGGGCGAATTGAAAACCAAGCCCACACAACAGTCGGTCGCCAAGCTGCGGGAAATCGGCATCGCGCCCCACCTCATCGTCTGCCGCTGCGAAAAGCCGCTGGAAAAGGAGTTGCGCCAGAAGATTTCCATGTTCTGCAACGTCCCCGTGGAAGGGGTGATCGAGGAGCAGGACGTGGAACATTCGATTTACGAAGTGCCGCTCATGCTCCAGCGCGAGCGTGCCGACGAGTTGGTTTGCGGGTTGCTGCGCCTCGATGTGCCGCCCGCCAACATGACGCACTGGCAGGAAATCATCCGCAAGATCATAGCACCGCAACACCGCGTCAGCATCGGCGTGGTCGGCAAATACATCGGCCTGCAGGACGCCTACAAGTCCGTCTATGAAGCCATCAGCCACGGCGGCATCGGCAACGATTGCGGCGTGGAAATTGTGCGGCTGGATTCCGAGGAGATCGAAAAGGAAGGCGCGGCCAAAATCCTGAAAGGTTTGGGCGGCATCCTCGTGCCCGGCGGATTCGGCGAACGCGGCATCGAGGGCAAAATCAAGGCCGCGCAATACGCGCGGGAAAATAAAATCCCCTATCTTGGCCTCTGCCTCGGCATGCAAATCGCCACCATCGAGTTTGCGCGAAATGTTTTGAAGCTGGAGAAAGCGCACTCCACCGAGTTCGAGCCGGGCACGCCGCATCCGGTCATCGCCATGCTGGACGAGCAGCGTAAAATCACCAAGAAGGGCGGCACGATGCGGCTGGGCGCGCAGCCGTGCCAGTTGAAGCTTGGCACGAAGGCGGCGGAACTCTACGGCTCCTTCGTGGTGAACGAGCGGCACCGGCATCGCTACGAATTCAACAACGCCTACCGCGAAAAATTCGAGAAGGCCGGATTCGTGTTCAGCGGCCTGTCACCCGACGGCAAGCTCGTGGAGGTCATCGAATTGAAGGACCATCCGTTTTTTGTGGCGAGCCAGTTCCATCCGGAATTTCAGAGCAAGCCGCACCAGCCGCATCCGCTGTTCAGAGGCTTCGTCGCCGCCGCGCACCAGAACAGCCACAAAAAGGCGTTGTGAAAATTATGAAAACGGAATATGTGCCACCGACTGAAATTAGAAAGCAACGCCACGCTTGGTTTAAGGCACACGTCAAGCCCGGCATGACGTTCGAGGAGGCCGTCAGACTGAACGATGAAGCTCTTCGGCTGTTTCCGCGTAGCGAAGAAGAGCGCCGATTGAAAACGGAAAGCCTGATGGCGATGCCAGAGTTTGTTTTGTAATCGGAAACCAACTCGTTTGGCACAAGCAACCGTGAAATGATCAGAATGCTATGATTGGAAAAATTCAGCGAGTGCCGCTTCGTGAGGTTTGGAAGCATGAAGCGCTTGACTTGACAAAATGGCTTCAAGACAACATTGAAGTTTTGAACGAGCCGTTGGATCTATCGCTTTCAAACGCGGAGCGTGAGCAGTCGGCAGGTGATTTCAGCGTTGATTTAGTTGCGGAAGACGAAGATGGCAGCCTAGTGGTAATTGAAAACCAACTTGAGAAAAGCGACCACGCCCATTTGGGTAAGCTCATTACCTACCTTACGGCCATCGGCGCGAAAAAAGCTGTCTGGATTGTCGCTGACCCGCGCCCGGAGCATGTTGCAGCGATCACTTGGCTGAACGAAGGTTCAGCAGCCGCATTTTATCTCTTGAAAATCGAAGGCATTCGAATAGGTGATTCCGCCCCGGCACCGCTGCTCACTCTTATCGTTGGTCCGAGTAAAGAAGGGCGCGAAGTCGGCGAGACAAAGAAAGAACTCTCTGAACGGTATGATTTGCGTGAGCATTTTTGGGCGCAGCTTCTAAAACGGGCTAAAGACAAATCAAAACTCCACGCGAACATTTCTCCGAGTCAGCACGGTTGGATCGGTGCGGGTTCGGGCAAGCGCGGCTTGGGTTTTAATTATGTCATTCTCAAACACGAAGGAACCGTAGAGCTTTACATTGACCGTGGCAAGGAAGCCGGAGACGAAAGCAAAACCATTTTCGATGCTTTAGCCGGTTCCAAAGATGCCATTGAAAAAGAATTCGGAGGACCTTTGGAATGGCAACGTTTGGAAGGAAAGCGAGCCTGTCGAATCAAAAAAACAATTTCCATCGGTGGATACCGAGATGACCAATCAAAGTGGCCAGTCATTCAAGATGCAATGATTGACGCCATGATCCGTTTGGAAAAGGCACTCAAGCCCTACATTGCGAAGTTGCAGGTGTGACCTACGCCGAAGCCATTCAATTTCTCTACGGCCTGCGTTTGTTCGGCGCGAAGTTCGGGCTGGAAAACACGTTCCAGCTCGCAGCGCTGGCGGGCAATCCGCAGGACCGGCTCCGGTTCATCCATGTCGCCGGCACCAACGGCAAGGGCTCGACCTGCGCCATGCTGGAAAGCATTTACCGGACGGCGGGACTGCGCGTAGGATTGTTCACGTCACCGCACCTGGTCTCGTTTCGCGAGCGGATTCAGGTCAACCGCCAGTTAATTTCCGAAAGTGACGTCGTCCGGCTGGTCGAAGAATTGTGTAGGACAGGCGTCGCGCCTGTCTCTTTTCAAAAAAATCCCGAAACAAAAACCAAAGATGGAGACAGGCGCGACGCCCGTCCTACTTTCTTCGAGTTCGTCACAGTGATGGCGCTGAAATTTTTCGCGGAACAGAAATGTGATCTGGTGATTTGGGAAACCGGACTGGGCGGCCGGCTCGATGCCACGAACATTGTCAATCCACTGGCCAGCGTCATCACCAACATTCAATTCGACCACCAGCAATGGCTCGGCGACACGCTCGCAAAAATCGCCGCCGAAAAGGCCGGCATCATCAAACCCGGCGTGCCGGTCATCACGGCGGCGGATGAACCGGAGGCGTTGGCGGTCATCGAAAAAACGGCGCGGGAAAAAAACGCGCGGTTGATTAAAGTCATTTCCGCTGGGGAAAAATTGGCGGCGCTCTTCCGAGGCGCCGCTACGTTGCCTTTGCCCGGCGAACATCAAAAATTAAATGCCGCACTTGCACTGGCCACGGTCGAAACATTGCAAAGTGAAATCCCCGTGAGCGCGGCAGCGGTTCGCACCGGCCTGGAAACGGTGAACTGGCCGGGGCGGTTGCAACTGGTCACCTTGCCGAACGGCCGGCGCATCTTGCTGGACGGCGCGCACAATGTTGCCGGCGCAAAAGCTCTGCGGGAGGCGCTGTCCCGTGGTCTGCTTGAACATGAGCTCCAACGAGCCGTACCGGAGGCCGGCGCTCCGGGAAAAATCACACTCATTCTCGGCGTGTTGCAAGACAAGGACTGGCGGCATATTTGTGAAACCCTGGCCCCAATCGCTGCGCGAATTTTTACCGTGCCCGTTGCCAGCGAGCGCACTGCCGACGCGCGCGAGCTCGCGGCGGCGTGCTGCGCGGCGAACCCGGTGGCGGAAATTGCAGCGTGCGATTCGTTGCGCAGGGCGTTGGACCAGGCAGCCAATGACCGCTTCGTCGTCGTCACCGGCTCGCTTTATCTGGTCGGCGAGGCGCTGGAATTGCTGGGGCTTTCACCGGCGACCGGCGATGAGCGGGCGCTGAATGAGTGGAGCGCACATCCCCAGCCGCTGTCCACAGCCGGATAGGGCAGCTGGTGAGATTCTTGAAAAGTGGCGAAGGTGTTGTAGCAGCGGACGTCTCGTCTGCCGTGGAGGGCCGGCGTCCCGCCGCCCGGAAAGAACGATGGAAATAAGCGCAGTTCTGAAATGTTCCAGCACGATTGGTATGGGTGAGGGTATTCTCCGCCGGGCGGGACGCCCCGGCTCCACGGCAGGCAGGATGCCCGCCGCTACATCAGTTGCCCGACTGCTGCCGGCCGCCTTGCGGCTGTGAATTAGAGTTACGAATTAATCAAAAAAGTACACATTAAATTAACAACGCTTGAAATCTTCATTGCTTATGCTATTCATCTCGGTTGACGTGATTGCAGCCGCAAGATAGACTTCATCTGTGATTTTTGATGTGCAGGCCGCATGAATTTTTTCGTGAAAATCTGGCATTCTTCCCTCGGGAAGAAGTACATCATGGGGATCAGCGGCTTCGTGCTGGTGTCCTTCATCGTCGCGCACATGCTGGGGAATTTGCAGGTTTTCATCGGCCCCTCATGGATCAACACCTACGGCCAGTTGCTGCATGACAACCACGAAATCCTCTGGCCCGCGCGCATCGTCCTGCTCACGATGATCGGGTTGCATATCTGGTCGGCGGTCAATTTACGGGCCGAGAACCGGGCCGCCCGGCCGGTGGGTTATGCCGGCAACCCGGCGCCTCTTGCCTCAAGCTATGCCTCGCGCACGGCCATGATGAGCGGCCTCATTATCGCGACCTTTGTGACTTTTCATCTGCTCCATTACACGCTCAGGGTGCGCGCGGTCAACCTGACGGGCGTGGATTTCAGCACGCTGCGCGATTCCGCGGGCCGTCCGGACATTTATCTGATGTTGCTGCTCGGTTTCAGCCAATGGCCGGTCGCTGTTTTCTACATCATTGCCGTGGGGCTGCTCTGCCTGCATCTGAGCCACGGCATGCGCGCGATGTTCCAGTCGGTCGGCTGGAAATGGACGTTCGGCGGGGTTTCCCATCTCCCTGACCGGATTGCCCGCTGGTTTGCCGTCCTGATTTTCATCCTCTACACGTCGGTGCCGATCTCTGTGATGTGCGGTTTGGGCAAGGCGTATCGCGAAGCCGCCGTCCAGCAACTTACGGCGGTCGCGGTTGCCGAAAAGGAGGCTGCCCGGTAACATGAATCTCGACGCCAAAATTCCTCCCGGCCCGCTGGCGCAAAAGTGGGAACGCTACAAGTCCGACATGAAGCTGGTCAATCCCGCCAACAAGCGGAAGTTTGACGTGATTGTGGTCGGCACGGGGCTTTCCGGCGCCGCCGCCGCCGCCACGCTGGCCGAGCTGGGCTACCAGGTGAAGGCGTTTTGTTTCCAGGACACCCCGCGTCGGGCGCATTCCATCGCCGCCCAGGGCGGCATCAACGCGGCAAAGAATTATCAGAACGACGGCGACTCCGTCTTCCGCCTATTTTACGACACCATCAAGGGCGGCGACTTTCGCGCGCGCGAGGCGAACGTCTTCCGGCTCGCGCAGGTGAGCGCCAGCATCATTGACCAGTGCGCGGCGCAGGGTGTGCCGTTCGCCCGCGAATACGGCGGCACGCTAGCGAACCGTTCGTTCGGCGGCGCGCAGGTGTCGCGCACGTTTTACGCGCGCGGCCAGACCGGCCAGCAATTGTTGCTCGGCGCGTACCAGGCCATGTGCCGGCAGATCAGCCAGGGCAACATCCGCATGTTTCCCCGCACGGAAATGCTCGACCTGGTGGTCGTGGACGGCGCGGCCAAAGGCATTGTGATCCGCAACCTCGTCACCGGCGAAATTTCCTCGCACGCCGCCGACGCGGTGGTGCTGGCCACCGGCGGTTACGGCAACGTTTTTTACCTTTCGACCAATGCGATTGGCTGCAATGTCACCGCCACCTACCGCGCCTACAAGAAAGGCGCGTTCTTCGCCAATCCCTGTTACACGCAGATCCATCCGACGTGCATCCCGGTCAGCGGCGATCATCAGGCCAAGCTCACGCTCATGTCCGAGTCGCTGCGCAATGATGGCCGGGTCTGGGCGCCGAAACGCAAGGAAGACTCCGGCAAACCGCCGGCGTCCATCCCCGAAGCCGACCGCGATTATTATCTGGAACGGAAATACCCGAGCTATGGCAACCTGGCGCCGCGTGACATTTCTTCACGCGCGGCGAAGGAGGTTTGCGACGAAGGCCGTGGCGTCGGACCCGGCGGGCGCGGCGTTTATCTTGATTTCTCGAATGCCATCCAACGTTTCGGGGAGGACACCATCCGCGACCGTTACGGCAACCTGTTTGAAATGTACGAACGCATCACCGGCGAGAACGGCTACCGGCAGCCAATGCGCATTTATCCAGCCGTCCATTATGTCATGGGCGGCACGTGGGTGGATTACAGCTTGATGAGCACTGTGCCCGGACTGTTCGTCGTTGGCGAGGCGAATTTCTCCGACCACGGCGCCAACCGGCTCGGCGCGAGCGGACTGATGCAGGGACTGGGCGACGGATATTTCATTTTGCCTTACACGGTCGGGAATTATTTTGCCTCGACCAGGCTGGCCAAAGTCCCGGCGAGCCACGCCGAATTCAAAAGGGCGGAGGAAGATGTGCGCCAGTTCACCAAGCGGCTTCTGTCCATCAACGGCAAACGCAGCGCCACGAGCTTTCACAAGGAACTGGGCAAGCTGATGTGGGAAAACTGCGGCATGGCCCGCACCCGCCAGGGCCTGGAAACCAACCTCCAGCGCATCCCGGAACTGCGCGAGGAATTCTGGAAAAACGTCAAGGTGACGGGTTCGGGAGAGGAGTTGAATCAGAATCTCGAACACGCCGGCCGCGTGGCGGACTTCCTGGAATTTGCCGAATTGCTCTGCCTCGACGCGCTGCACCGCGAGGAATCCTGCGGCGGCCATTTCCGCGTGGATCATCAAACCGAAGACGGCGAGGCCAAACGCGACGACGCGAACTTTGCCTATGTGGGCGCGTGGGAATTCAAAGGCACGGACAAGAAACCGGAGTTGCACAAGGAACCGCTGGTGTACGAGGAAGTTCACCTGGCGACGCGCAGTTACAAATGAACCTCACCCTGAAAATCTGGCGGCAGAAGAACGCGGCGTCACCCGGGCACCTCGAGACGCACGAGGCGCGCGACGTCAGCCCGGACATGTCATTCCTCGAAATGCTCGACCTGGTCAACGAGCGCCTCATCGCCGCGGGCCAGGAACCGTTTGTGTTCGACAGCGATTGCCGCGAAGGCATCTGCGGCACGTGCTCATTGGTCATCAACGGCGTTCCTCACGGCGGCCACAAAGGCACCACCGTCTGCCAGTTGCACATGCGCCATTTCCAGGACGGCCAGACCATTACCGTCGAACCATGGCGCGCGCGGGCGTTCCCCATGGTGAAAGACCTGATCGTGGACCGCTCCGCGTTCGATCGCATCATGCTGGCCGGCGGGTTCATTTCGGTGAACACTGGTAATGCGCCCGAAGCCAACGCGCTGCCGGTGTCGAAGGAAATCGCCGACCTCGCGATGGATGCGGCCGCGTGCATCGGCTGCGGCGCGTGCGTGGCCGTCTGCAAAAACGCCAGCGCGATGCTGTTTGTCGCGGCGAAGGTTTCCCACCTCAATTATCTTCCGCAGGGCCACGCCGAGAAGGACCGCCGCGTCAAAAACATGGTGGCGCAGATGGACCAGGAAGGGTTCGGCAATTGCACCGTCACCGGCTCGTGCGAAGCCGTCTGCCCCAAGGAAATCAGCCTCGACTTCATCGCCAAGATGAACCGCGACTATGCCGTGGCCGTGGTCAAGGGCGAACTCAAAGTAAATGGCGGCGGAGTGGGTTAGGAAATTCTTTGGTGACCCGCCTCCTTTGATCATTTGCCGGTAAAGCTGCCGCCGATGCCGGTTCAAACTGCCACGCCGACGTCCTCGGCTTCCATCGAATTCACCAGGTTTTTTTCCGCCAGCACCCAGTTTTCCAGTGTCAACGGATCATCCGGCAGCTTGTCGCGATACAGGCGATACGCACGTTCGCGTACCATGCCCTTGGTGACGCCGGGAGTGAACGGGCTTGGCTGGTCCATGATTTTTGTTGTTTGGCTTTTTGTTTTCATACTAACTTGCAATCAATAGGCCACTAAAATAAGGTGGGGCCATTATGCGCCCCCGAACAGAACTTTCCGCCGCGCAGGTCGGCGCGATCCATCGCGCGATGCTGGCGGCTCCCGGCAAA
>Ga0181538_10005736_pt1 | contig 11013 bp, 8 predicted proteins | sample PEATcosm2014_Bin_40_FD_119773 | JGI IMG/M metagenome (GOLD analysis project Ga0181538, IMG submission 119773) | Peatland microbial communities from MTU Mesocosm Facility, Houghton, MI, USA - PEATcosm2014_Bin23_30_metaG | ecosystem: Environmental > Terrestrial > Soil > Wetlands > Peat | place...
CCGCACTTCCCACGAAGTGAACATGATTGAGCCGTTGAGTGATGACGATTTGCGGGCGCTGATTGATGACAAGTTTGTGCGCCAGCATCGCGAGCGCGCCATGTCACCGGATCGTCCGATACTCCGCGGCACGGCGCAGAACCCCGACGTGTTCTTCCAGGCGCGCGAAGCGTGCAATCCGTACTATCGCGCGTGTCCCACGATTGTGCAGGATGTGATGGATCGTTTCGGAAAGCGCACCGGTCGGAACTATCACTTGTTTGACTATTACGGGCCGGCGGATGCCGAGCGCGTGGTGATCCTGATGGGCTCTGGCGCGGGCGCTGCGGAAGAGGCTGTGGACGTTCTGAGGAAAGCGGGAGAGAAGGTTGGGTTGTTAAAGGTGCGGTTATACCGTCCGTTTGCAGCGTCGGCGTTCCTTAGCGCCATTCCCGCAAGCACAAGAGCGATCGCTGTTCTGGACCGCACGAAAGAACCGGGAAGCCTCGGCGAACCGCTGTACCAGGACGTGTTGACGACCTACGCGGAGAGATACGCGACGAAGCCTGGCGCAGGCATTCCGCGAATCATCGGCGGCCGCTACGGATTATCTTCCAAGGAATTCACGCCCTCGATGGTGAAGGCAGTCTTTGACGAACTGAATAAGCCGGAGCCGAAGAATCATTTCACCGTGGGCATCCAGGATGACGTGACGCATACCAGCTTGCCGTACGACCCGGATTTCTCGACGGAAGATCCGCGGACGGTCCGAGCTCTCTTTTACGGATTGGGCTCAGACGGCACGGTGGGCGCCAACAAGAACTCCATCAAAATTATCGGCAAAGGCACCAACAATTATGCACAGGGCTACTTCGTGTACGACTCGAAGAAGGCTGGCGCGGTAACCGTTTCGCACCTGCGTTTTGGGCCAGACCCCATCCGCTCCACCTACCTCATCACCAAAGCCAATTTCGTGGCCTGTCACCAATTCCAGTTCCTGGACCGCATTGACGTCTTGGCAGCGGCGGAACCGGGCGCGGTTTTCCTGCTAAACGCGCCGTTTGGACCGGACGAAATCTGGGATCACGTGCCGAAACAGGCGCAGGAAATCATCATCAGGAAAAAATTGCGGTTTTATGTGATCGACGGCTACACCGTGGCGCGCGCCGCAGGCATGGGTAGCCGCATCAACACCATCATGCAGACCTGCTTCTTCGCCATCAGCGGCGTGCTGCCGAGGGACGAGGCGATTGCCGCCATCAAGAAAGCGATTGCGGATACCTATGGCAAGCGCGGCGAAGCCGTCGTTCAGAAGAACTACGCAGCCGTGGATGCGGCGATTGCGCATCTGCACGAGGTCAAGGTCCCTGGCAAGGTGACGGCGCTGTTTGACATGCTCCCGGCCGTATCGCCCCACGCGCCAAAATTTGTGCGCGATGTGCTCGGGACAATTATTACGGGGAACGGCGATTCGCTGCCCGTCAGCGCGATGCCCACCGACGGAACTTTTCCGACGGGCACGGCGATGTGGGAGAAGCGCAACATCGCCAAAGAAATCCCCGTGTGGGATGAAGCGTTGTGCATCCAGTGCGGTAAATGCGTTCTGGTCTGCCCACACGCCGTGATTCGCGCAAAGGTGTATGACTCCTCGCTGCTGAAGGATGCTCCTGCCACCTTCAAATCTTCCAAACCGCGGTGGCGTGAGTTCGAAACTCTGAAGTACACGCTGCAGGTTGCGCCGGAAGATTGCACTGGCTGCAAGCTCTGCGTGGAAGTCTGCCCGGCCAAGAGCAAGAGCGAAGTGAAGCACAAAGCCATCAACATGGAAGATCAAACGCCGCTGCGCAAGCCGGAAAGCGCCAACTGGGACTTCTTCCTGTCTCTGCCGGAATTCGATCGCAACAAGCTATCGCACTCGCAGGTCAAGGATTCGCAGTTGCTCGAGCCGTTGTTCGAGTTCTCGGGCGCTTGCGCGGGTTGCGGAGAGACGCCTTACATCAAATTGCTGACTCAACTCTTCGGCGATCGCTTGCTGATTGCCAATGCGACGGGCTGCTCTTCGATTTATGGCGGGAACCTCCCCACCACGCCGTACACATTGAACAAGGAAGGCCGCGGGCCTACCTGGTCGAACTCGCTGTTTGAAGATAACGCGGAGTTCGGCCTGGGCATGCGCCTGGCCGTTGACCAGCAAAACGTGTACGCGCGCGAGTTGCTGACGCTGATGAACGGCGCGATTGGCGAAGTGCTCGTCAAAGGCCTGCTGGAAGCCGATCAATCCAAGGAACTGGGAATTCAGGAACAGCGCCAGCGCGTCGTGGAGCTGAAGAAAAAGTTGCATTCCCTGAATACTCCAGAGGCGCAGGCGCTACTGCCGGTCGCCGATTGCCTGGTGCGCAAAAGCGTGTGGCTGTTGGGCGGAGACGGTTGGGCCTACGACATTGGTTTTGGCGGACTCGATCACGTGTTGGGTTCGGGGCGCAACGTCAATGTCCTGGTGATGGACACGGAAGTCTATTCCAATACCGGTGGACAGATGTCCAAGGCGACTCCACGCGGCGCCGTGGCGAAATTCGCGACAGGTGGAAAGCACACCGCGAAGAAAGACCTGGCAATGGAGGCGGTCAGCTACGGTTACGTTTACGTGGCGCGTGTGGCTTTAGGCTCCAGTGATACGCATACGGTGAAGGCGTTCCTGGAAGCGGAAGCGCACGACGGGCCTTCGTTGATCATTGCTTACAGCCACTGCATTGCCCATGGCTACGATATGTCCATGGGATTAGACCAGCAGAAAAAGGCCGTGTTGGCGGGCTACTGGCCGCTGATGCGTTACAATCCTTCGCTGCGCTTGGAAGGCAAGAATCCGTTCCTGCTGGATTCTAAGGCGCCCAGCATTCCATTGAAGCAGTATGCTTACCAGGAAGCGCGGTACACCATGCTGGTTCGAAGCGATCCGGAAGCAGCGCGAGAATTGCTGAAACTGGCGCAGGACGATGTGGAACGTCAGTGGCGCGTCTACGCCAACAGGGCCGCCATGGCGGGGCGCTCTGAATCGCCGCACATTGCACCGGAAGCACCAGATACCGCACCTGAACCCGTGAAGAAGGGAGGAGAAGAGGAATGAGCGACCTTTCGACGAAGTACCTCGGACTCAACCTCAAATCACCCCTGCTGGCTTCAGCTTCGCCGCTGTCGGAATCGGTGGATAACATCAAGCGGCTCGAGGATCATGGCTTGGCGGGTGTGGTTCTGCCGTCGTTGTTTGAAGAGCAGTTGGAATTGGAAAGTCTGGCCGTGGATTCGGATCTTACAAGAGGCTCGGAGAGCTTCCCGGAATCCGCGAATTTCTTTCCTGATCTGCAAACCTACAACCTGGGTCCGGATGGCTATCTGGAATTAATCCGGCATGCCAAGGAAGCCGTGGACATTCCTATCATCGCCAGTATCAACGGCGTTTCCAGCGGCGGCTGGCTGCAATACGGCCGTTTGATGGAAGAGGCGGGCGCGGATGCGATTGAGCTGAATGTCTATTCGATCCCCACGGACCCGGCCCTGAGCGGAGCAGAGGTGGAGCAGGGCTACATTGAGTTGGTGAAACAACTGAAGCGCAGCCTGCGCATCCCCCTGGCTGTGAAGCTCTCGCCGTTTTTCAGTGCCCCGGCAAATATGGGCGTGCGGTTGGATGAATCGCGCGCGGACGGCATCATCCTGTTCAACCGCTTCTATCAACCAGACTTTGACATTGACCAGTTGGAGGTTTCTCCTTCACTGGCTCTCAGCCGCCCCGAGGAACTCCTTCTCCGCTTGCATTGGACCGCCATTCTGTTCGGCCATGTGCGCGCCGATCTTGGAATCACGGGGGGCGTGCACAGTTCGCGCGATCTTCTGAAATGCATCCTGGCTGGGGCAAAAGTGGCATTCATGACTTCCGCGTTGCTGCGCAACGGCGTGCATCATGCAGCCCACGTGTTGGCCGAAGCGGATCGCTGGCTGGACGAGCATGAGTACAGCTCCATTCAGCAGATGTGCGGAAGCATGAGCCACGGCTCCGTGCCGGATCCCACGGCATTTGAACGCGGTAATTACATGAAGGTGCTCAGCTCGTATACGTTGCGGGCCAACGTATTCAACGATTAGCTGGCCTATCCAGATAATTGCCGCGGGCTTCTTGTGGAAGTGTTGTTTACCGCACCAACGCCGGGGAAATGACCTCGTCGGCCAGGGCGTGGGCTTCTGCCACGAAGTGTTCCAGCACAGCTGTGGCATCCGCTTCGGAATATGTGTCTGCTGCCGGGAATTTTCTGCTTAGCTCCTGCCAGCATTCCAGGTACGCGAAAGGCTTCTCGCCTTCGATCTCGTAGCCGTAATCCATGCCGCATCTTCTGCAAATCTGATCCGCGACGCTGACGATGAACGTCACGTCGTTCGGTGGGACCTGCTCCTCCGGATGCATGTGATATTCGATCGCATCGGCGATCTCCACCGGCAGCCGCCAAAGTTCCGCGAGAATGCGCCCGCTTTCCGCATGCGTGAATCCCATATCGCGGAGTTCCACTGCTTCGATGGAAGCTCTTTCCGTGGCGGCCTCCTTCATAACCTCGCGGAAATCCTCGGGGAAAAGAATCGCGTTAACAAGAAACCCGATGTCGTGGAGCAGTCCGGCTAGGTAGGCCTGTTCGTGATTGGCTGCGCAGAATGTTTCGGCGAGCCTTTGTGAAACCACCGCGGTGCCCAAACCGTGACGCCAGAACACTTCTTTTTTAACGCCGCTGTTGAGGTTGGCAAACAGCAAAGGAAGATTGCAGGAGAAAGCAATGTCGCGAATGCGCCAAAGCCCCAGCGAAAGGACGGCCTCGCGAACGGTCGCCACGTCGCCTCGCTGGCGATACAGCGCTGAGTTGGCTTCGCGCAGGCACTGTGCGGTTAGAGATTTGTCATAAGAGATGGTCCGCGCGATCTGGCCAACATTGATCTTATTGACGCGCGCGCTCAATGCCTCGCAGAGCGTCGTCAAGATAGTTGGCATGGCGGGTAGGTTGCCCAACTGTTTTACCCGTTGCGTCAGGATGTCGTAGGTGACCGGATTCACGCAGGACCTCAGTTCGCAAACGCAGGCGGCGCACGCACACACAGCCCGATATCTCCGCCGTCGCCGAATTAATAGAGCAAGCTGCCATCCAGAATATGTGGAGCAGGCGAACAAGTTTCGCGGAAGGGGATGTTCCAAAAGCGAACAAACATTCCTTTTACGATTCACTTCTTTTGTCGACTTGCTCGACGCTTGCTGCTCCTTGACCGCCTTCCCGAGCGGGAAATTCCTTCCAATAAGCACCTTGGCGTGCAATTTACCGTTGCTGTTGGAATCGCTAACCGAGGAAAAGAAGTAGGCTGCATGGCACTCGGGGTGCATATTCCCGCCATTGGAGCTTCCTGCGGTCTTTCTGCGCATGACGACACCCGAGACACTAAATCGATTCCTGGCGCGCCAGCCCATCCTGACTCCCAAACGGAAATTGTTCGGCTATGAGATCCTGTCGCGCTATGGCCCGGAAAATTACTGCCGCGCCATGGCCGGTGACCAATTCCATGTAAATGGAATGGACGAGCTGTTTCTGATGGGGATTCAGACCATGACCGAGGGGCTGCCCGCATTCCTCAACTGCACGCGCGAATTTCTGGTGAAGGATTATTTGACGCTTATGCCGCGCGAATTGGTCGTGGGCGAAATTCTGGAAAACGTTTCACCAGATGAAGAAGTGCTTGGCGCTTGCCGCAGAATGAAAGAGCAGAATTACCGTTTTGCATTGGATGATTATTGCGATCACCCGGACGTGCGTCCGCTGTTGGACATCGCGGATTTTGTCAAACTGGATGTGCTCCTGACCAGTTTTGAGGAACAGAAGCGAGTCGTGGATATCTGTCACGGGCGCGGCATCCCCGTCGTTGCCGAAAAAGTGGAGACCGATCAGCAGTTCCACAGATGCCTGGACATTGGTTACGACTTTTTTCAGGGTTATTTCTTCTGCCGCCCGCAGATTGTGGGGCGCAGAAGCGTGCCGGCAAACAAAACGGTGTACCTGCAACTATTGCAGGCCGCCAATGCGCCGCAATTCAATCTGAACAAAATATCGCTGATCTTCAAGCGCGACGTATCGCTGTCGTACCGTCTGCTCCGTTACCTGAATTCCGCGGCATTTGCGTTTCGCGTGGAAATCCATTCGATCCCCCACGCACTCACGCTTCTGGGAGAGCGCGCCATGCGCAAGTGGATCTCCCTCGTCAGTGTCGCGGCGTTGGGTGATTCCGTTGCGGATGATCTGCTGCGGTTGCCATTGCTCCGGGCCATGTTTTGCGAACTGATCGGCCAGAGAATCGGAATGATTCAAGAGACCAACGAGCTCTTCCTGCTAGGCTTGCTCTCGGTGATGGACGCACTACTAAACGTTCCGATGGCTGACGTGCTCATGGAAATCCCCGTGGATGAAGAGATCAAGAGAGCTTTGCTTGGCCATCAGAGCCGCTACCGCCCGGTTTTCGAGGTCGTGCTGGACTATGAGAGTGGGACTTGGGAACAACTGGCGCATTCCGCCCGGCACATCCGCTTGCACGAGAATTTCCTGCCCGACCTGTACTTGCGCTCCGTGCGCTGGGTCGGAGAAGTGCTTGCGGACTCGCCCGTGCTGGTTTGAACCTTCGCGCTGTTGCTACTCCTCGATTTCAGCGAAAACCTCTTCCGCCAGGTGAAAAGCGGAATTCGCCGCGGGTACGCCACAATAAATCGCGGTTTGCAAAAGCACTTCGCGCAACTCTTCGCGAGTCACGCCATTCTGCAGCGCGCCGCGAATGTGCATCTTCAATTCATCACCGCGATTCATAGCGACGAGCATCGCGATTGTTGTCAGACTGCGCGTTTTTCGTGGCAAGCCAGGGCGCGTCCATATCTCGCCCCACGCATAGCGCGTGATCAAATCCTGAAAGGCAGAATTGAACTCGTTCTCGGCCGCCTGGGCGCGCTCAACATACGCTTCTCCCAGCACCACGCGGCGTACTTTCAGTCCTTCTTTGTGGCGATCGCGTTCGTCCATATAAAACTCCTCTTATTTCAAAAGGAAAGTGGCTACATGGCTGTTGAATTCGTCCTGGGCTTCGAGGTTCGACAAATGCGCGGCGTTTAATTCCACGTAATTGGCGCCGGGAATATGCTTCGCAATAAACTGGCCATCCGCCGCTGGCGTACTTGAATCGTGCGATCCGGCAAGGACAAGCGTGGGCACTTTGACATTTTTCAGGGCATCGCGCTGATCCATATCGCGGACTGCGGCGCAATTCGCGACATAACCTTCCGGGTTTGCCTCTTCGAGCATGCGCAAGACCCCCGCGGTCTCTGTGGGATGAGCCGTGCGGTAAGAAGGTGTCAACCACCGCTCAAGGACGGCGCCAGCCACCGCACGCATGCCACCCTTTTGCACGGCGTCAATCCGCGCATTCCAGGATTCCAGTGTGCCGATCTTCGCAGCGGTATTGCAGAGCACGATTTTGTGGAACCGGTTCGGCGCGTTCGCTCCAAGGAATATACCGGTCATTCCGCCCATGGAAAGCCCACAGAAATAAACGCGATCCAACTGCAGGAAATCAAGGAGGCGCACAACATCCCAACTCAACTGCTCGATGGTGTACGGGCCCGGAGTGATGCTGGATTGGCCGTGGCCGCGCGTGTCGTACCGCAGCAAACGAAAGTGCTTTGTGAACGCCGCGACCTGCGGGTCCCACATGCGGTGCGTCGTGCCGAGAGAGTTGGAGAAAGCAAGAAAGGGGGCGTGCTCCGGTCCGGACAGTTCATAAAAGATTTGCGCATCGGGCAATTTGGCAAAAGGCATGAGCGTGGCGCTCCTCGTACAGCAGACTACGAAACGGCGCGGGCTTCCGCAATCACGCGGCGGATAAATTCATCCGTGCTTCCCAAATAGTTGCGCACATCGAAGAGGCTTTCCAGGTCCGCCGCCGTCAGATGCCCGCGCAGGCTCGATTCTTCGCGAAGGTTGTCCTTCAGGTGGCGATTCTGCTCGCGCGCTTTCTTGCAAGCGGCTTCCACAACAATATGCGCGGGCATTTTGCCCATGCGATCGCCGAGGGCCATGGCGACGGCCTCGGCAAAAATGAGGCCATTGGTGATATCGAGATTTTTGCGCATGCGCTCGACGTCCACTTCAAGGCCCGGCAACATTTCTGCCAAGTGATGCAACGCTCCGCCGGAAAGATAAACGATGTCCGGAAGCGTTTCCCATTCGGCGTGCCAGCCGCCCAGCCCGCGTTGTTCTTCCTGTGGCATGGCGAAGAGGAGCGTGGCGACAAGGCCGGGAAGACGCGTTGCGGCCGCAAGAACCACCGCGCAAGTGATCGGATTGCGTTTGTGAGGCAGGGTGGAAGAACCGCCGCGCCCTTCGACGAATGGCTCAGAGAGTTCGGCGATTTCCGTTTGTGCGTGCAGCGAAATGTCTCGCGCGATCTTTCCCAAAGTTCCCGTGCACATCCCCAGGGTGGTGGCAAGCTCCACAATGCGATCGCGGTGTGTGTGCCAGGGAATTGCCGGTAGCGCGAGGCCGAGCTCTTCGGCCAGAGCCCTGGCGACTTCTGGGCCGCGACCGCCAAGTGCGGCGAGCGTGCCAACAGCACCGCCAAATTGCAAAGCCAAGACCCGCGGCTTGATTTCGGCGAGGCGCTTACGGTGACGGGTAATCGTGTCCAGCCAGCCCGCAACAATGAACCCGAATGTGGTCGGTAGGGCTTGCTGCATCCACGTCCGAGCAACAACGGGCGTGGCGCGATGCTTTTCGGAAAGTGCGATCAAGCTACCGCTGAGGCGAGCCAAATCCTGGTCAATCAGATTCAACGCGCCGCGCACTTGCAGAATACAACCGGTGTCAATCACATCCTGGCTCGTGGCGCCCCAATGAACGAAGCGAGCTGCATCCTTGTTCTCAAGCGCGACCAGTTCCGTAAGTTTCCGGATCAAAGGGATTGCCAGATTGCCGGAGAGCGCGGCATCCTTGGCGATTCCCGCGAAGTCAAAATGCTGCGCGCGGCACTTGTTCGCGATGAATTGCGCTTGAGCGGGCGGGACAATCCCGCATTTGGCCTCAGCACGGGCGAGCGCAGCCTCAAAATCCAACATGCCCTGAATGCGCGCTTCGTCGGTGAAAAGCTTATCCAGTGCGTCGTAGCGAAATAATGCGTCGAGAAGGCTCATCGGCGGCAGTGTCTCCGTGGGTCAACAATCGAAAAATACGGTTTCGTCTTTGCCCTGCAAACGAATATCCCACTCAAGAATCTGCGGCTCCGTCGCGACGGGCCGGGCAATCAGTGTGGCGCGGCGCTCAGCGGGCACAAGATTTAAGACATGATCTGTTGCGTGCGCTGCATCATCAGGGAAATAAAGTCGCGTAACTAACCGGCGCAGCAACCCACGCATAAACACCGTAATTTGAATATGGGGTGCTTGCGAGCAACCATCCGGCCCAGGCACGCTGCCGGGCTTGATGGTCGTGAAGGAGAATTCACCGTGTTCATTCGTGGGGATGCGCCCAAAACCAAAGAAATCTTGATCCTGCGATTTCCCCTTGGCATTTTCCGGCTGAGCATACTTGCCGCTTGTATCAGCCTGCCAGAGCTCGAGGCAAGCATCAGGCACAGGTTTCCCTTCGCCATCCAGAATGCGCCCACGAATCGTGACACGCTCGCCGCCGGATGCGCCGTGCGTGAGATCCGAGCGATTCAGCCAATCAAAACCGATGCTGAAATACGGCCCAACGGTTTGCGAAGGCGTAGTTTCTCCGCTCATGTCATCGCTCCATGGGAGTGGCGTTGCGGCCACGCAGCACAATATCAAAACGGAAGCCCAGAGCGATCTCTGGAGTGGTCGTTGCCCAATCAAAAACTGAAATCAAGCGCTTGCGCGCGGATTCCACCGGCACGCTGTTATAGATCGGGTCGAAGGCGAGCAAGGGATCACCGGGGAAATACATCTGCGTGACAAGGCGCGTGGCGAAAGCAGGGCCGAACACGGAGAAATGGATGTGTTGTGGACGCCAGGCATTGTAATGATTGCGCCAGGGATACGCGCCGGGACGAATGGTAACGAACCGGTAGCAGCCTTCGTCGTCGGTAAGAGTCTGCCCCATGCCAGTGAAATTGGGGTCGAGCGGAGCGTCGTGCTGATCCGCTTTGTGCAGGTATCGCCCGGCCGCATTGGCTTGCCAGATTTCCACCAGCGAATGTGGCACGGGGCGGCCATCTTCATCGAGAAGTCGCCCGCTGACGGCGATGCGTTCCCCTAGAGGTTCACCTTTGTGCTGCCGAGTGAGATCGAAGGCCTTGGGCGGAACAACATCTCTGGAAAAGTAAGGCCCGGTCGTTTCAGAAATTGTGTGCGGCAATTGAATCAAAGGCTGCGTGGGAGCGCGTTTAATCGAGGAAGCGTAAGGCGGATGCAGAAGCTCCGGTTGAGTATCGGGGGAGGGCCTGCGATATCGCAGCATCGGCATCATGCTCCGTTTCTCTCAGACTCGTTCAAGAACTACAGCAATGCCCTGGCCGACGCCGATGCACATGGTGCAAAGCGCGTAACGCCCCTTGGTTCGCAGCAATTGATAGAGCGCCGTGGTCACCAGACGCCCGCCGCTGGCCCCGAGCGGATGACCGATGGCGATGGCGCCGCCATTGGGATTGACGTGCGCGGCGTCATCCGAAAGGGCAAGCTCGCGAAGAACGGCGAGCGCCTGCGCGGCAAAAGCTTCGTTTAACTCAATGACGTCCATTTGCGAAAGATTCAGGCCTGCTTTAGTTAGAACTTTGCGCGTCGCGGGAACCGGCCCCATGCCCATAATTCGCGGGGCCACGCCGGCAGCGGCAGACGCGAGGACGCGCACCTTGGGCGTCAGGCCATAGCGCTTAACGGCGTCTTCCGAAGCGAGAAGCAGAGCACACGCGCCGTCGTTCACACCCGAGGCGTTGCCTGCCGTGACGGTGCCGTCGGGC
>Ga0181538_10005740_pt1 | contig 11008 bp, 4 predicted proteins | sample PEATcosm2014_Bin_40_FD_119773 | JGI IMG/M metagenome (GOLD analysis project Ga0181538, IMG submission 119773) | Peatland microbial communities from MTU Mesocosm Facility, Houghton, MI, USA - PEATcosm2014_Bin23_30_metaG | ecosystem: Environmental > Terrestrial > Soil > Wetlands > Peat | place...
ACTCCACCGCCGCCATGACGGCGCGCAGGAGGTGCGGAATCGTAATTTTTCAATGACGCCTGGTGTCACCTGCCCCGGCCCGGTGCTAAGTCCCGAAGAATCAATGTAACAGTATGTTACCAACGTGCTGAAGCTTGTCGGCCTATGCCGCCAAGCCGTATCCTATGTCTACCGCGCACAAGACGTTGTGCACTCGGAGGAAATCGATGCCCTGGCTCCATCCCGGACATTCCCCTTGCTCCCTTCGTCTCACATTTGGCTTTGTCATCGGCAGCTTGACCTGTCAACTGCTCGTGCAAGCGGCCGGGCCGCAGCCACCCGTTACCCCGGCAGTGACCATCCGGGCCACCGGCCGCGGCGCGCCTCACCTCTTCCTGCGCGACGGCCAGAAGGTCGCGACGAACAATGTGGGCGACTGGCCACCCAGTCCGGCGGTGCCTCTGGCTCTCGCATCGGCCGATTTCGACGAAGACGGCATGCCCGATCTCGCCAGCGGATACGCCGCCCCGAACGGAGCGGGCGTCATCGCCATCCATCGCGGCAATATAGACGCGCTGTGGCCGTACGGCAAGGCCCCGCGCAATAGCGAGCCGCCGGCGTTTCTGCCGGACGCGCGCGTCTTCGCGCTGCCCGAAGCGCCCGATTTTCTCGGAGCCGGCGACTTCGATGCCGATGGCCACTGGGATCTTGTGGCGGGGCACCGGGGCAGCAAATCGCTCTATTTCCTCCGGGGCGATGGCCATGGCGGTTTCGCGCCGCCGGAGCGCATCGACCTGCCTGACTCGCTGACGGCCCTCACTACGGGAGAGATCAATCGCATTGACGACCGGCTCAACGATCTCGCCGTGGGCGCGGGCAATCAACTGCTCGTCATCCACGGACGCGACCGCAAGCTGACGCTTTCGAAAGCGGATCGAGAGAGGGCGCCGGCGGCTGAGATTACCCGCCAGACGCTGCCATTCGCGGTGCGATCGCTGGCGGCGGGCCGGTTCACCAGCACAATCCTGGATCTGGCGGCGCTGGGTGACGACGGCAAGCTGCATTTCCTGGAGCGCCCGGATGCGGATTATCAGGCTGCACGGGCGGAATTGCCGCTATACTTATCGAGCCCGAACGGACCGCCGAGGCTGATGCGCCGCGGCACGCGCGACGCGCAATCGCTGCCGAAAAAGCCAGAAACCCGGGAACTGGTGCTGCGAAACGACGTGGCGCTGTCCGAAACGCCTGGTGCGGCGGCGCGGCTCGTGACCGCTCACATCTCCATCACCAGGACGGACGACTTGATCCTTGCGGATGGCGCGGCGAACCGGCTGCACATCTTCTCGCGAAGTGTCGCAGGGGAGCGATCCATGCGCCTGGCCGTGTCGCTGGACACTCCGGCGGGCTCGCCGGCCGCGGTGCTGCCGATGCGTCTACACCCTAGCGCTCTGCGCGGGCTGGTGGTGTTGCAGAACGGGCAGGCCGAGCCGACGGTGCTGCTGCCGCGCATCGCCAATTCGTACACGGTAATCAACACGCAGGACCCTGGCCCCAGCGCGTTCGACTCGTCCAACCCGGTGAATACCTCCGTGCCGGGTTCGCTTCGTTGGGCAATCTCCAGCGCGGACGCCGCCGGCGGCCCCGCTGCCATCGACTTCAACATTCCGGTGACCGATCCGAATTACAATCCGGCCAACGGCTCGTTCACCATCACGGTGCTTCCCACGACGAATTGCGGGATCGACCCGTGCCAGGGATTGCCGCCGCTGCCGGCGGGCACGATTATGGATGCCTATACGCAGCCGGGCGCCAGCGCCAACAGCCTGACAAACGGCGACAATGCTGTGATCAAAATAGTGATTAGCGGGGCAGTGGCGGGCATTGGGCCGCATGGGATCTGGCCGATCTTCGGGACTAGCACGATTCGGGGCTTCAATGTCTCCGGATTCGGCTTTCAACCCGGTTTTCAACCCGGTGCGGAGGAACTGAGCGGCAACTACGGCATCAACCTGGAAGGCTCCGGCAACTTCATTGAAGGCAACTTCCTGGGCACTGACCCCACCGGCTCCCAGGCGAATGGAAACGGTGACGGCACCGGAGGATTGGGAGATGCCAACACCGTTGGGGGCACAACGCCGCAGGCGCGCAACCTGTTATCGGGAAATAACGAGAATTTTGGAGCGGTAGTCGACTCCCTCCCCAACACCTATTTCTTCCAGGGAAATTATGTGGGAACGGACCACACTGGCACGGTTCCTTTGTCGATCGATTCCATCGGATACAACACAAACGGCGCCAACATGGTGGTTGGCGGGACCACCGCCGGAGCGGCCAATCTGTTTTCCGGAAACAGCATCGGAGTGCAGACGGCATATCCGCCGACGAACCCGTTCACCCCGGACGCCAATCTCATCCAGGGGAACCTTGTGGGAACCGACCCCACCGGCACGCTATCCGTGTTTAACATCGGCGGTATAGTCATCAACGCCGGAACGGGCAACCTCATCGGCGGGACCACATCGGCGGCGCGCAACATCGTCTCGGGCAATGGACTCGAAGAGGGCATGATCGTCAATGGGACGGCTTCCGAGACCCATGTGGAGGGCAACTATATCGGTGTGGATATCAGCGGGGTCAAGGCTTTGCCGAACCTTGGCGCCGGAATCGATCACTCCCTCATTAAGGACCAGAACGGCAACAACATAGCCAATGCGCTCGGAACGATTATCGGCGGCGAAATCCCGGCGGCTGCCAACGTCATCTCGGGCAATCTCTTCGGAATTGCGTTGGGAGGTTCCGGGTCCAATGGGATGCTGCCCGCCACAATCGTCGGCAATCTGATCGGAACCGACGCCGGCGGCGTCAATCCCATGCCGAACGGGTCAGGGGGCATTGAGGTGATCGAGTCGGGCGCCAACTATGTAATTGGGGGAACGGATGCCGGGGCGGCGAATGTCATCGCGTTCAACCAGGGGTACGGAGTCCTGATCGATCCCGCGGTGGGAATGTTGTTCAGCTTGACGGGGGGATCTAACTCGGTGATCGGCAACAACATTTTCTCCAACACCGGACCGGGGGTGTGGGTCCACACCAGCACGGGAAATGTGGTCAGCCAGAACTCCATTTATTCCAACGGTGGACTCGGCATCGATATCGACGCGCTGGGGCGCCTCGTGAACAGTAACTGCCAATCGAACACCAATGGCGGAAACAGTCTGCAGAACGCGCCCGTGCTGACAGCCGCGCCGGGCGGCGCCACGCTCGTTTCGGCAACCGCTACCGACCCCAACGGGAACACGTCGGAGTTTTCCAACTGCGCGGCGATGGCCAATACCGGCAACACGCTGAATATCGCCGCGACGCTGAACAGCAAGCCCAACACCACATACACCGTGGAGTTCTTTCAGAACGCTTTCTGCGACCCATCCGGCTACGGCCAGGGAAAAACGTTCCTGCACCGCATCAGCGTCACCACTGGATCGAATTGCGCGGCGCCCATCAGCGATAATCCGACCATCACCACCGCCGACGTGGGCGTCTTGCTTACCTACAACCACAACCAGTACAGTTCCACGGTCCATTTTGCGACGCCGTTCGTGTATCAGGGAGTGGTGACGAATGGCGGTGTGGCCAACGCCTCCGGCGTGACGTTCAGCGATTCGCTGCCCTCCAGCCTGATTCTGAATTCCGTTTCCATCACCCAGGGCACGTGCAACACGTCCGGCAATGCGGTGACCTGCAACATCGGCACGCTGCCGGCGGGCGCTACGGCTGAGGTCACCCTGAATGTGACCATCAACGGCAGCGGGACAATTGCCAACACCGCAACGGCGTCCACCGCCACGGCGAATTCCAGTTCCGCCGTCACGACCTCCACGGTGACCCTTACGAGTTCGTATGAGTACGTCTCGATCGATCATTTCGTGCCGGCGGCGGGAACGGCGGGAAACGGCGCGCTGCCGATTACCATCTACGGGGTCTATTTCTATCCCGGTGTGACCACGGTGACGGCCAACGGCACGGCGCTTTCCTTTACGCCGGGCGCCAGCACTACGTGCGAGTTGGATTTTGTGTCGTACACGTGCCAGAGCATAAACGCGACCCTGCCGGCAACGTTAACCGCATCGCCCGGCAACCTCACGATCGTCATCGCCAATCCCTCGCCGGGCGGAACGACTTCGTCGAAAGTTTTCACCATCTATCCCAATCCGGGGAATGTAGCCAGTTTCGGACTCAGCGGCGTGCCGACTTCCGCCGTGCAGAACACGCCGTATAACCTGGTGGTGACGGCCCTGGACATCAACGGCAATGTGGTTCCGAGCTATCGCGGCGTCATCACCCTAGGGGATTCAGCCGGGAGCGAGACCTTCACTCCGGCATCGCCCTATCAATTCACCGCGTCCGACAATGGCGTCCACACGTTCATCACCACGTTCCCGTATACCGAATCGGTGGATCTGCTGACGGTAGCCGACGCGGGCACGCCCAGCATTATGGGGAACGAAACGTTGGTGGTGAACCCGCTGTTGGGCGCGCCGGCGCATCTCAGCGCGGCGATTACGCCGGATTCCATCCCCATCGGCTATCCGTTTCCGCAGCCGGTGACGGCCTTTGTGTCCGACGCAAACTACAACGCGCTGCCGGGAATCACGGTCACGTTCACGGTGACGCCTGCCAGCAACGGGGCCAGCGGCACGTTCAGCAATGGCAAAACCACCATGCAGGCGGTGAGCGATTCCGACGGCAACGCGGCCGTAAATATCACGGCCAATCTGACCGCGGGAGGCTTCGGAGTCACGGCCACGGTCGGATCGCTGAGCGCGCAATTCGGTCTTGGCAGCACGAACCTGACTCCGTCACACCTGACGATTCTCAACGGCGAGCCGACCACGGCCCCCATCGACACGCAGATTAATACCAGTCTCGGAGTCCTGGTTACCGACATCAATAACAACCCGGTGGTGGAAGTCCCGGTCAATTTCTCGGCGCCCACCTCCGGCGCGACGGTGAACCTGGCCAGCACAACGGCGGTAACCGCGTCTCAATCCATATTTTCCATCGTTGCCGGAGGAGCGTACCTGGGACCGGTGGGAGTGACCAACGGGATCGCCGGCTCTTACAAGGTGACGGCGAGCATCGGGGGGCTGAGCGTGCAATTCGATTTGACTAATACGTCCACTCCCAGCACCGTCGCGCAGATGAACACCATCAATACGCCCCAGACTACCCCGGTCAACAAGCCGTTCGGCATGCCCCTGACCGCGCAGGCGGCGGACGTGAACGACAATTGCATCGCGCAGGTGCCGATCACTTTCAGCGTACCGGCATCCGGCCCGAGCGCCACTTTGTCGGCCACCAAGGTGACCTCCGACGTCAACTGCAATGCCACCGTGACGGCAACCGCCAATGGGATCGTGGGAACCTATAACGTCACCGCAACCGCGCCGAACGGTGTTTCCGGAACGTTCGCGATGACCAACAACACCGGAGCGACTACGCTTAACGCCACCTACGGCACGCCGCAGTCCACCCCGATCAACACCGCCTTTGGGGAGAACCTGGAGGCTACGCTGCTGGATCTGAACGGCAATCCGCTGACGGGCCAGACGGTGTACTTTACGGCCCCGGCCACCGGCGCGACCGCGACGCTTTCGGCGCCCAGCGCGATTACCGGCCCTACCGGAACCGCCGTAGTGGGCGCGGCGGCCAACGGAAATCTGGGATCTTACGTCGTGACCGCAAGTTACGGCGCGGCAAAAACGGCCTTCTCGCTGACGAATACTCTGCCGCCGGCGCAGCTCAGCATCCAGGTTTCCCACTCGGGTACCTTTGCCGTGGGTCAGGCACCGGTAACTTATACGGTGACGGTCAGCAACAGCGCCAATGCCGGTCCCACAGTGGGCGCGGTTACGGTGCAGGAGATTGTCCCCACGGGCTTGACTCTGCTTTCGATGGCGGGCACAGGTTGGACGTGCCAGAGCGGCGGCGTAACCTGCGTGCGGAACGATGCCCTCGCGCCCGGCGCCAGTTACCCGGCGATCGCCGTGACGGTGGCTGTGGCGAACAACGCACCGGCGCTGGTGACGAACCAGGCCAGCGTGCTGGGAGGCGGATCGGTCCCGGGCAATTCCACCGACCTTACCTCGATCTCCTCATTCAACCTGTGCGACATCAACATGGATCATGTTGTGAACATCAAGGATGTCCAGCTAGAGATCAACGAAGCGCTCGGCGTTGCGTCCCCGGCTAACGATTTGGACGGCGACGGCGTGGTCAATGTGGTGGATGTGCAAATCGTGAGCAACGGGGCCCTTGGTTTGAGCTGCGCCGCCATAATCTGATAGGACGCGGGCTTGAATTGCAGGCTCTTGGTTTGAAAGGCCGAGATGGACGCTGCCATTTCGGATTTGGCGGGCCTGGCCGGATAGTCGCTATCCGGAAGTTGGCCACTTGGACAAAAATGGATTTATCGTATCTTTGTCCAATCGGCGCCGATCACGCAATCTGGTGGTCGCGGGATTAGAATGGGCTGGAATGCCCGCGGACGCCGGATGGAATCTCTTGAGGGCCGATACGGGAGCAAAGGAAGGATGGCATCCCCCATCATGTCATTGAGCAAGCTATTGGGAACGTGACTACATGCTCTCTTGGGTGGCGATGGAAAGAGCTGTGGAGGAACGCCGGGCGACCGATCCGGCTTACCGCAAGAAGACGGAGGGAAGACCGCTTCGGGAGGATACGAAATACTGCACCGATACGGAACTGCTCGACAAACTCCGGGCCTTCCGGATCAACTTTGACCGGCCGTCACTCAGGCGGCTTTGCGAACAAGCCCTCTCCGCTCAGGAGATCGCCGAGCGTCTCTTGGGTCAACTCGTCGACGCCCCCCGGCAGGGGCAGGAAAAGGACTGGATTTGGATCTGCGTCGCGACCCTGTGGGAGCGATGGTTTCCGGACCAGCCAAATTTCGAAATGCTGGACGACAAGATGCAGGCCGGCTACAAAGCCCGGAAAGTTGGCGGCCCGGTCATGGCTTGCCGCATCTGGCTCGACGCCTGGAGCGGAGTCGTCCGCATCTGCGACAAGAGCGGCATTCGATCCATCCACGAATTCGATGAGCGGTTCGGCGGTACCGAATCGTTGTTCAATTGGATTCAGGACCTGGAAGACGAGCTGAGCAGTGGTGGGGTGTTCGACCGCAGGCTCCTGGCAGAGAGGGTTTCCCTGTGCGAAGAAGCGCAGACGCGATTTGAACCGCAAGACGACCTCACGGTCGAGAACAGGCGGCGCGCCTTGGCGGAGTCTTATTTCGAACTGGGCCAGACAGCGAAAGCCGACGCGCTCTTTCGCGGCTGGCTGGAAGACATTCCGCAGTGGGGGTGGGGCTGGATCGGCTGGTCCGACTGCTACCGGTTTACGAAGACCGAATTCGCCGATTTGAATCGGAGTGAGCAGCTTCTGCGGGAGGGACTTTCGATTACGGGGGTCAGGGACTACTCCGATATCGCGGAGCGCTTGGCGGATCTCTTGCACAGCTTGGGACGGGAACAGGAGGCCGCGGAGTTCAGGCAACAGGATCAAACGGCGGCGAACATTTTCGGTGAACAACCGCTCCATAATCACCTCAGCGTCACCGCGGACAAAAGACCAAAAGTTGGGCGGAACGACCAATGCCCTTGCGGAAGCGGCAGGAAATTCAAGAAATGCTGCGGTGCCCGAAACCAATAGTCGGGGTGCAAATCTCCGGGCGATCAATGATTGAGAGGCGACGCCCAGGATCTGGGACACCGCCGGCCTGCTGAGTGGCCATTTTGAGTGGACCTGGTGTCGGCTTCCGGGTGCGGGCTGCCAATGTACAATAAGCCCACTTGTTGGTCGGCTTGACTAGGTTCTTTGGTTGCAAGGGACCGCACCGATCCGAACGCACTCAGGCTACCGTTCCGGGTGGCTTTGGCCGCAACAGTGTGAAAAACCAGCAGCCTTCATTATTCACAGTTGCGGTGTGGAGAAGGCTCCTCAGCGGCCGTTCGGGCTGGGTGTACACTGAATCGGATCTGGAAGTCCACAATGGAGATTCCGCCTAAATGGGGACATCACTCCCAGAGGAGAAAGAACATGCGTAAAGCTTCGTTGGTTGGATGCTTGGCGCTCGCCGCACTGACTGTAGGCTGCTCGAATGCTCCCGCTCCAACCCCTGACACACGCACCGCCGATGTGCAAGCGGTCAAGGACGTTGAGGCGGCCTGGGTTAAAGACATAGCTGCAAAGGACGTTGACAAGTGGGCCAGCTACTTTGCAGAGGATGCCTGCGGACTATACCCTGGGGCCGGGATACTGAATGGGAAGGCAGCCATTAAAGCGGCGCTGGCGCCGTATTTTGCCGATCCCAATTTTTCGATGACTTTCCAGTTCACGAAGGTGGTGGCTTCCAAGGGTGGTGACATGGTTTATACGCAGGGTACTTACACCATGACCATGACTAACCCGAAGACCAAGAAGCCCATGACGGACAAGGGAAAATATCTTACGATCTACGGCAAGCAGGCCGACGGAAGCTGGAAGGCCGTCGCCGATACATACAATTCCGATTCGTCTATGTAGGCCCTAGAAAGCGCTATTAGGCGACCTGCTCCGACCCATCCGAGTTTCTCGCGACTGAGGTTTTTGAATCGCCAGGGGCTGTGGACAAAAACGGGGTTATCGGTAACTGCAGGTCGCGGCTCATTCAGGCGCGAACCGGACGGCTGGCGCCCTTCGCGGCGTATGCCCGCCGCGGTGATTCGTCCTCCGGCGTCGCGCAGCAAACCGCGTGCGCTCTCGATCCACCGCCGCGCGCGCTCGGCGCCTGTCTCGCCCGGGAGCGAGGCGAGTTCCCGCGCTCGCGCCGGGACGCGCTGGAGGCAGCAGCCTCCGCAGGCTGTCGCACGGGCTGTGCGCGTCCACGATCAGGGCGCACTCGTTTCCCGCTGGCGAAATTCGTCTTGCCTGGTGTGGTTCCGGGCGTAGGGCTAACGCCACCTTCCCTAAATACGCGCTCACGTTCCCATTGAAGCGACCGGAATTCTCGCGGGCCCTCGCCCGCGCGGAGCCCCCCTGGCACGCAAAACGCTGGCCGTCGAATTTCCGCGCTTGGCCATGCGATTTCGCCGCTAAGAGGCCTCAGTGCGTCCGCGCAGATGCCTTGTTCTTACGCCTTCGCTTCCGCGTTCGCCCGGGCCAGCAGCGCTTTCATGTACGCGAACCCGTACGACGTCTGAGCATTATAGCCACCCACCATCGCTGGTGAGTGATCCAGGATCACAATCCCATCGAAGTTCACGTCGCGCAGCGCCTTCATGATCTTGTACATGTCGTAATAGCCGTTATCCATGTAAGTTTCCACGAAGTGCGGCAACGGCGCGGTCACGTTGCGGAAATGTATCTTCCAGATTTTCTGCGCGCCGAAATAGCGGATCATCTCTTCCGGATCTTTGCCCGTAAGCTGCCGTCCGCCTTCCAGCCACGTTCCGCAGCACAGGCAAATTCCCACGTTGGGGCTGTTCGCAATCTCCATGGCGCGGCGGTAGCCGTCGAAGCTCGCGAAGATGCAGCGCGGAACGCCGGCCAGCATTGGCGCGGGCGGATCGTCCGGGTGAATTCCGATGCGCACGCCGGCTTCTTCGGCCACCGGAGCCACCTGCTTGATGAAATAGGCGTAGTTCTCCCAGATTTCTTCCCTGGAAAACTCGCGCCCGTGCGAGAGCGGTTCTTTGAACACCGCGGTCTCCCACACACCCTGCTTGTCGGGGCTGGCCATGTCGAACTCGCGCCCGACCGATCCCCGAATGGTTGCGCGCCCGCTGCTCCAGATACCGTTGCCCATGTGAGCGTAGGTGGTGTAGTAAATCCCCGCTTTGCCAAGATTGCGCAGGTACTGTTTGTACTCCTCAATTTTCTTATCGTGTCCCGGCAGGTTCAATGTTACCTCCGGCATGTTGTGAACGCTGCCGTTGCCTATATTCCACACCGTGATGCCCGCATCGGCATAGCGTTTCTTGATTTGCAGAAAACCTTCGGCGGTGCGAAGGTCGGGTGTGGACTGCACGCTCACATACTCCGCACCGATCTGTTGCAGGTAGAGCAACTCTTCGTCGGTGGGCTTGGCGCCGGACTGGGCACACAGCTTGATTCCCGGCTGCACGGTATGCACGACGGCGGACGCCTTGCCTGCGGAAGCCAGCAGGGCTGCCGTGCCCAGCGCTCCACCCAGTGCCAGTTTTCCGAATTCTCTACGGTCGTGGTCGCTCATTGCCATGGTCTCCCAGAAGAAGAGTAACTCACCGCGTTCGAGTGTTGCACAGTTCCCAGACGAGGCACTTCCTTGCCACCTCCCGGAACGCGCTGTTCTGAAACCCGCAAGGGTCGGCAGCCCTGACTAAATGCGCCGCGCGAAACGAGGTAAAACTGGAAATGTGGATTTAGTGAAATCGGGAGGATCCATGCCGAGGCTCGATCGGAGAGAGCTGCTCAAGTTGGGCGCCGTTGCGAGCGGCGCGGTGCTTTCGCCCGCGGCGGCTGCTCCATTGCAAGGAAGCGAGCAAGTTGCCGTACGGACACCCGCTGCTGCCGCCGCCTGGACCGCGCGCTGGATCTGGCATCCGGGCCAGCTTGCGTACCACCTTCACACCCGGGTTTCGCGCACAGCCTTCGAGCGCGTGGCCAACCTCGGCTACCCCGGCTTCTACCAGCGGCCGGAGTACGGGACGTGGTTCCGGCGGCGGACGACGCTCGCCGCCGATACGCCGGTGCGATGGGCCTGGCCGCGAGGACGCGCACGCGTGCGCGTCAACGGGCGCGAAGGCGATATCACGGTGAACCATCGGGTGCTGCCCGCCGGCCCGGTCGAGATCCTCGTCATTCAGGACATGATGCTCTCACTGCCGTGTTTTCTCATGGAAGGCGAGGGCGTGACCACCGGCGAGGGATGGGACGCAAGCCTCGATGGCGAGCGCTGGACCGCGGCGGAAGTCGCGGAGAGGCCCGGCTTGCC
>Ga0181538_10005745_pt1 | contig 11005 bp, 6 predicted proteins | sample PEATcosm2014_Bin_40_FD_119773 | JGI IMG/M metagenome (GOLD analysis project Ga0181538, IMG submission 119773) | Peatland microbial communities from MTU Mesocosm Facility, Houghton, MI, USA - PEATcosm2014_Bin23_30_metaG | ecosystem: Environmental > Terrestrial > Soil > Wetlands > Peat | place...
CGGAACGCCCCCGCCATTTCATCTCGGCCTGGTGACGTACAATTTGGCGGCGAACTGGGACATTGAAACCATTATCAACAATTGCGAGAAAACGGGCTTCGTGGGTGCGGAACTGCGCACCACTCACAAGCACGGAGTCGAACCCTCCCTCAGCAAGCCGCAACGCGAGGAGGTGAAGAAGCGCTTCGCCGATTCGAAGGTGCGCTTGGTTAGCCTGGGGACGGCCTGCGAGTATGAGTCGCCGGAAGCTGCCACGGTCGAAAAAAACATCGAAGAAACGCGCCGCTGGTGTGAACTGGCAGAGGATCTGGGCTGCTTAGGTGTGAAGGTGCGCCCCAACGGATTCCCGCGCGATGTTCCGCACGAGCAAACCCTCGAGCAGATCGGCCATGCGCTCGCCAAGTGCGGAGACATCGCGCGCGACCACGGCGTTGAAATCTGGATGGAAGTTCACGGCGAGGGCACACAGATCCCCGCCAACGCCCACCAGATTCTCTCGGTCGCCAATCATCCTCTGGTGGGCGCCTGCTGGAACTCCAATCCGCCCGACGTGGAGAACGGCTCGGTTCGGAAGAGTTTTGAGCTGTTGAAACCTTGGATTCGCAGTTGCCATATCAATAACCTCGACAATGCAGCTTATCCCTGGCATGAGCTCTTCACCCTATTCCGATCCGTCAACTTCGAGCGCTACACGTTTGCCGAAGTGGGTGAGCCGAGCTGCGAACCCCTGCGCTTCATGAGCTACTACCACGCCGTGTGGGATTACCATGCGGGGCTTGGAAGACCGTAGGCAGGCAGGGGGCAGTAAGCAGGAAGCAGGAATCACGGCCCTTTCGCTCGGGAGAGGGCATGGCGAGAAATCCCTTGACTTTCGCTTTTCATTCGCCTAGGATAAGAGCTGACAGCAACCAAACCAGCCTATGGAGGATTACATGACGATCAGCGAAGCGCTTCTGCCTGAGTTGGACGAGGAGATTACCAGAACACGCAAGACCCTGGAGCGGGTCCCCGAGAAAGCAGACTTCACTCCGCATCCCAAGTCGATGCCGCTCGGCAAGCTGGCGCCCCACGTGGCCGAGCTTGGCGGCTTCGGCCTCATGGTGCTTACTACCCCCAAGGTGGACTTTTCCGCGGGCAGCTATAAGCCATTGCCTTTCGAATCCGCGGCCCAACTCGTCAAGGTATTCGACGACGGCTCGGCCAAAGTCCGCCAGGCGCTCATCGAGACTCCCGACGAAGCCTGGAAGGAGAACTGGCTCCTCGCTTTCGAGGGCAAGGCCATTTTTGAGGGGCCTCGGTTTCTGGCCTACCGGCAGATGTTCCTCAATCACCTTGTTCACCATCGCGCCCAGCTCGGCGTCTACCTGCGGCTGAACGGCGTCCCCGTGCCCGCCATTTACGGTCCGTCCGCCGACGAGCCCTGGGGATAATCAAATTACTCCGCAGGGGCACGCCACCGTGTGCCCCTGCGCGACGGCGATCTGCTTGCGATCTACGCCGGCTCGATCTTGTATCGCTCCCCTGTCTGCGTAGTAAACTGTACGATTTCTCCTCTCAATGCAACGGCGATCGGCCGGCTATCGCTGGCGCGCGTCACCTTGGGCTGCGCGTTGGGCCAGGGATTGACCAGCTTCGCCATTGCACCTTTTTCGCTAAGCATCGTCACCTGTGAAACCGTTTTGCCATCGTAGGAGGCGCTAAGCAGGAAGGCCCCGACCGCGCGAAGGTCCCGGAAGCTCGCTCGTCCCAATCCCTGCGTGTTGGGAAAGAGGCGGATCGCCCCTGAGAAGCTCTGTAGCATGCACTCATTGAGCACAGCAGGCAACGAGAGGTTTTCCGTCCAAACGCCCATGCGCATCATGAAATCATAGTCAACGCCATCATTGTACCGGCCGTCGATCTGGCGGACACGGTCGTTGGCAATGCCATCGGGCAACTGGCAGTAGCGCACCTGGTTCTTGAACCACTGGACATCCAGCATCCCCAGCCGTGCGCGGATCAGGGGCTGATAGACAAGATCATTGCCTCCTTCCAAGCGAATTGTGCGCGCCGTGCGCCGGGCGATTTCCAACTGCTCTTCGTTGCGCCCCATCCCGACCTGATCCCCCGGGAAAACAGGGGCAAGCGTCACCGGGACGTTGTAAACGTGCTCTGGTGGAGCATTAAGCACATCCAGCCACACTTCGCCATAGGGCCCCTGGGTTTTCGGGTACGGGGCAAGATTGTTGCGAACCTCCTCCCATCGTTCGCACTCGCCTTCATCGACATTGAGGATCTTGGAGGCCTCAAGAACGGCATCGAGCAAGAACTGCACCATGGCCAAGTCCATAATGCAATCTCGATTGAGGCGGAAGTCCACCGTGCAGCCCCAATTTTCGGGCGAGGCCGAAGGCGCAATATGGTATTTGCCGTCGGCCCCCTTTTTCACGAAGGCGACCACAAAATCGGTGGCGGCGCGGAAAATGGGGTAGACCCGATGCAGAAACTGCTTGTCGAGTGTGTACAGGTATTGCCACCACAGGCTCTGCACCGTCCAAGGCGTCTCGCAGACTTCGTAACCCCAAGGCGGCGCCGGGTAAGGCACCACCTGGCTCGGCACCGGATACGCGGAGTGCGGGAAGAAGGCGCCCGGCAATCCGAATTTCTCGCGGGCGTAGTTCCGGGCCATGGGCATCAGGCTTTCGACCACTTCCACATAGGGAAGATTCTGATCCACATGATTGCTCGAAAACACTCCCCAGAAGACCTGCTGGGTGTTGTAGTTCATGTGATAGTCGCCATGCCAGGCAGTGCCGATCTTGCCGCTCATCCAGTTGCCGAACAAGCCCGGGGCCACTTTCCCGTCTCGCAGGCAGCAGGCCAGCAAATATTGGTTGAGGTACCAAATCTTCTCCAGTTGCCGGTCCTCAAATTCGACGGCAGAGCGCGACCAGAAACCCTTCCAGCCGTCTTCCGTTTCCCGCTGGAGTTGCTGCACGGGGATTTGCGCCAACCGCACCGCCTCGCTGCGGGCAAACGCCACATTATCCGCGTGGTCGCGCGGAGTGAAAAGCGTGAGGTCAAGGCGGAAAGGCTGGTCCATCTGACTGCGCAAGAAAACACACGGTGGGCCGTCGAAGTCCCAGTACGCTTCCTTGCTTCCCGGCCCCAGTTTTCCCAGCCGATTCTGGGTTTCTGCAAGACCTTCGATCGACCAGGAGCCTTGCAGACGTCCATGCAAAGCAAAGTTGCGGTCCTTCGCTGTGCGAGGTGGATTCGGGTTCTCCGGTGTAGGCACCGTCGCCGGAAAATGCTGATAGGCGGAGAACTCGGAGAAACCCACGCCCGCGTTGCCGTCAAGCTCAGGCGGCGGAAGTTTAGCCGCGGCATCCAGATTGGGGCAGTAGGAGACTGAGACGAACGGCGCGGGCTCGTCGCTGGAAACTGAAACGTGCCCGGAGTTCCAGTTTACGAAACAGCGCAACGTCAATTTGCGACGTTGCCCGCGCAGGTCGTCGCATTCGAGCTCGAGCGTATAGAGTCCATTCGACGGGTCAAGCACTTGCCTGACGACGCGCACTTTTCGCGAGTCCCAGTGAATCCACACAATGCCGCAAGGCCAGGGGCGCGGCCAGGATTTCGCGTACGAAGAAGTCACTTTCTGGGTGTATTCACGGAAGAAGTCGATGCCATATTCCATATAGAGCATGTCAGGCTTGCCCTGTCGCTTGGCCTCCTCGCTGGCCCGCTCCCAAAGCTTCAGCAGTTCGTTGAACGGTAACACATGCTGGTAGTGATCCTCGCTCACCCGGATGTCCCAGGAGTCTTCCTTGCCCAGGTGGAGGCCCAGCGCGTCCGGGCGCAGCGTGACGCAGAGTCCAATGTCACCGTTACCAAGGAGCATGCCCTCGAAGAAATTCGGCGTGGGCAGGTCGCGAATAATCTGATGGCGCCTGGCGATGTTGAATCCGTCTAGGTCGGCATCGTCGCTCAGCGGACGAGCTTTGGCCGGCAGCACTCCCGCGGCGGCCGTGGCGGCGCTTGCTTGTAGAAATCTTCTTCGGTTGGTTTTCACCCTGGACCTCCAGATAGTGTTGTTCAAGGCGCATATAATATCACCGCTCGCATTGCCGTGGCGGCTCTCGTGGCCGCCCCGCTGAGGAACGATTAACGGAAGCTTTCCGTCATCCTGAGCGAAGCGAAGGATCTCTGCGGTTGCTCTTCACCCAACTGCTTAAGGACAACCGCAGGGATCCTTCGCTTCGCTCAGGATGACAGCAGTGGGCTATTTCAATGCTGCTCCTCATGTCCGAAAAGCAGGTTCGGGCTTCCAGGATGTACCCATCCGCGCGACCGATTCTGCGGCGCGGACATTGTGCCCCGTGGGGCAGATGTAGCGTAAGCGACAATTGGCCCCTGCTGAAGGGAAAACCCTGCAGAGCTGCCCCACATCGAATTAAAAGGACATTGCATTCGATGTTGTGACAAATTCCATTTATCGTTTATCTTTCGCTGAGGACTGCGGCACTTTTCTCCCCAGTCCCGGTACGCACATTGGTGAATCTTCTTGAGAGGCTAAACCTGGAATGAAACCTTCGCTTCTGCTGCTAGCTTTCGTTGGGCTCATCTCGGCAAAAGCTTATGCGGTCGCCCCACCCCCTTGTCTGGGAGGCATTTCGGTCAGCACTTTTCGTCTTCTGCTCCAACCGGAAGGGAAAGGCGCCGCATTGCCACTAAGTTCCGTAAACCTCATCCGGCCGGGCGACAGGCTGAAATACGAGCCCATTCACATACCTAACCCCATCAAGGACAAAGCGCAGATCGCGATTCTGATTGTGCCGGCCTCCGCACTCTCCAGTGAGGCAGCGAACGCCGGCGCCGCGTCGGCGGGATCTGCGACGGTGGACCAAAAGGGCGGCGCCACACCGCACGCGGAACCGAGCAAGGTTAAGCAAAAGGACCTTGTGGTGTTGGAGGCACGGCCGGCGAAGGACCCTGCGCAGTGGACGATTCCGACACAGGCCGCCGTCGTGGGGGTGGTTTTCGGCCCGCACGGGCTGGACGTAAAAAAAGTGAGCTCGATGGTTGAGAAGAATCAAGACCTGATCCCGCAACTCGCCGATTATGCCCAGCAAACAGCTACCGTCGAAGCGCTGGTTCAAACGCTTTCCCAGGTCGAGCAATCGCCCACTTACGGAACAGACTTGAATTCGGCCTTGAGCGGATTTTCCGCAGCGTATGGCGTATCGGTCTCCAAACTCGATACCGCCGCTCCTACGGATCAGCAGGCGGCGCAATTGCTTGGGGCCGTGATGCCCTCCCTTTCCAACTACGATCCGCTCACTTCGGAGCGAACAGCATTGCTCGCGCAGTCGACGGGGCTGGCTTCAGCGGTGGCAGGCCTCTTCTTCGGCACGCCGGTCGGCCTGGCCGCCGGGGGCGCGGCGCTCTTTGAAAACCTCCGCATCATGGTTTTTCCGGACACCGATTTTCATGCCGCTTTCACGCAGTCTATCCCCAGCGACGGACTGGCGCTCTGTAGCAAGGACCAGAAGCTGAAGCCCCGCACCCGCCCGGCCTATCTGTGGATGTTGCGCGTTCCGGATGTGGGAGCGCCAACCGCGTCGCTGCCGGAGACCCCGTGCCTACCGCTGGGTTGGAAATCCACCATCAAGATTGCGTGCGCCAATCCCAGCCAGCTCAAGAACCTCCCGCGAGTCCGGGATTGGGAATTAGTCTCCGCAGGCCACTCGGCGGAGGTTCCCGTGACCGTGAAACTCGGTGAACCGGACGACTCTCTGGAGTTGGATCTCAGCAAAACCAAACTTCCGGAAGGGCAATACCGCCTCGTCGCCAAGTGGGATTGGGATCCGATGGAAGTGCAGGGCGACATCAACTTGCGCCCCTTTGCGGATTTTTCGCACGTCAGACTCAGCCCCGATTCCGCAGACCGCCTGGTGGAAGGCACGGGTCTGGTGGCGGTTCAACTGACGGGTGCGGATTTTGAGTTTGTCAACAAGGTCGCACTCGTTCCTTCAGACAAAGCGGCAGGCTCCGGTCCGGCCTCTGCTCTACTAAAGGACGATGCCTCACTCAAGGCCGAGGGATTGCCCAAAGAACTGTCCTTTACCGTTCCCAAGGGGAGTAGCACGGGGGAGCAAACGACCTTGGATTTGGACATTGACACCGCCAAGTTGCCGGCGGGCTCCTATTGCCTGAAACTCACCCAGACGAACGGATCGAATCATGACCTCGGGCTCGTGATCCACCCTCGCGACCCCACCTTATCCAATCTTCCCTTGCGGGCAAACCTGGGGGAGACGCACCAGACATTCACGCTCGAGGGAACCGGCCTGGAACGGATTGAAGGCGTTTCGAGCGACAGCGCGACCTGGACCCTGGCTCCCGTTGCGGCCGATGCGCAGAACCTGCGCGAGCGAAAGGCCACCCTCAAGTTAATGCCGAAGGCGAAAAAAGGCGATATGCTCGACGCCAGCTTGAAAGTTGCGGATCTGCAAAGTCCTCTCAAAATCTCCGACGCCGTACAAGTGGTTGGGCCGCGGCCGAAGATCACCGGGGTGAACGAGTCGTCCTCTCAAGCGACGGATGTAGCCCTGCGCCAAGGCGAAATCGCCGCCGGCGGCCCGGTGAGTTTCTCGATCCAGACCGAGAACGCCGGATCGAATCCCGGCTTCGAGCTGAGCTGTGCTAACCAGGGAGAGGCGAAGAAATCCCTCTCTCTCCATCCTGGCGAGCGAGCGGGATCTGCGCAGCTGGATTTTGCCGGAGAAGGCGTCCTTTTCCTGTCCGTTGATCCGGGATCGGTTGGCCGTTCCGGGTGCCAGTTGGAGGCCATGGTAAGCGCGGATGAGACTGGCGCCTCCGAAGCCTATGCTCTGGGACGAGTCATTCGCCTTCCGCACATTCAGAAATTTGTGCTCACCGACCAGAAGAAGAGTGGCGCCCTTTTCTTAGGAAGCTTCTCCGGCCAGGAGTTGCAAGTCATCGAGAAGACGGGATGGGATAGCCAGACAGGATACCCTGTACAGGGAATCCCCGTCCCCGCGGCGGGCGACCCCCAGAACCAGACCTTACAAATTGAACTCCCTTGGCCGCCGCCCTCGCCGCGGGCGCCGCTCTACGTCTGGTTGCGCGGCGAACCCACGGGGCGCATCACTGAGGCGAAGTATTAAGCCGGCAGCGCGACCTCTGGACTTTGCGCATGGTGGATAAAAGCCTCCGCGTACTTCACGCCAAGCTCCATGCCACGGCAGCGGTTCATCTGGTCGTGGACCGCGTAGAATTCTTCGGGCTTCTGGCTGGCGTGTACGAAGCACGAGGCGCGTTTGCGCGCCTCGGTCGCCGTGATGTCCACGTACTGGGTGGGCCAGAATTGTGATGTCTGCATACCTGTCATGACTTCGAAGTAGTAGAGTGCGAATCTCCTTTGCATGCGCAGCCACGCGTCGTAAACCAGCAGCGAAGTGGCCCGGTGATCCTCGTGGGTGTCGATGGGCCAGTGAGTGAACACCACATCCGGCCGCTCGCCCCGCAGGATTTTCAGGTACGCGTCATAGCGCGCGTAGTTCACTTCGACTTTGCCGTTCACCTGACCTGCGAACACGGGGCGCGCTTTGAGAATCTCGCAGGCCTTCTGAGCTTCCGCGGTTCGGATCAGGCCCGCCTCGTCGTAAGTCTTACCTTGAATGCCGCGCTCGCCGCGCGTCAGGTAGAGGATCACGACCTCATGCCCCGCGTCAGAGAGCCGGGCGATGGTGCCGCCGCAGCCGGATTCCGGGTCGTCAGGGTGCGCGCCAGCGATCACCACGCGCAATGGGTTTGGCGCCACACCAGCAGCCCCAACCAGGGGCGCGCCTGCGGCAAGTGCTCCGGCCGCGCCGGCGGCCTGCCCCAGTAAATTACGCCGTGTCATTGATGTCATGATCGGTTCCTCCGCCATTCGTCGATGAAAATCCGGAGATTGCTCCACGTCTTTGGTGCATCCACCGTGATGTTGTCGACGGGCGAGAGGATGAATCCCTCTGGTCCGAGTTCGGCAAGAGCAAGCCGGACGGCCGTGCGAATCTCGCTCTCTTCGCCCATTTCCACCGTAACCGCACCCGAGACGCCGCCCCACAAGGCTAGACGCCCGGCAGCTTTCTTCTTGATCTGGCCAAGGTCAGTGTGGGTGCCCTGCACCGGATCGACGCCGATGAGGACATCCACTCCCGCTTCCACGTAATCGTCGAGCCGTGGCAATATCCCGCTGGAGCAAATATACCCAAACTTAGCGCCGTGTTCATGCGCCAGTGCGGCATCGCTCTTGAGGTGCGCAAGGATGAGCTCTCGAAAGAGCTTGGGTGAAAGGAAATCGCAGCCCTCATACCACGCCCGGTAGATATAGAGATCCACTTTCCCCGAAAGCACCACGGCCATGCGCTGCTGGTTCCAATGGTGGATCATTTCCAGAAGTTCGGCGAAAAACCCCGGCTGGTCGTGCTCGAGCATCATCAGGTTCTCAAACCCGCAAAGCCAGTTCGCCATATCGACGCCCACGCCCCAGCCGCCTGCCAGCAACACTCCCTGCTCGCGCGCAAATGCGTGGGCGCGTTCGGATTCGACTTGGAATTGTTTGACGTCGTCAGGGTCGGGAGGCTTCAGCAGGTACCGCAACGCATCCAACTCCGCTGCTTCACCGCTGAGCAAAGGCTTGATCGCCCGCGGCACCTGGAAATCATCGACGAAGGGAATGTGGTTTCCGTGCGGCCAGTCCTCCGAAAGGCGCACGCTGGTTTCGAGCTTGCCGGCCGGCGTCGAGTACTCCTTATGCAGAACGGCGTACTGGCCTGGATTCTCTTCCTGCCACTCGCGCGTCTCCACCGAAAGATGGAAACGCACTGGCAGCCCGCGCAGGTCCGGATGGTCTAAGCGTTGCGGACGCGGCAGAGTGGGAACAAACAGGAAGGAGTCCAGACCCATGCCGCGCTCGGCCTTGACTAATTCATAGAGATCTTCCTGGCAGCGCCGCCGCAGCGCCGTAAAGCTCATGAAGCAACACGGAACATAATCCGGCACCTCATGGCGCAGCGCGCACAACATTCGCTCGCATGAACTGAGTTCAGGCATCCTGTGTCACCCTCTAGCATGTCATTCTGAGCCTTGGAGTGCGGCAGCGAAGCTGCCGCCTTGGATTCGAAACGAAAAGGCGGTGGCCGGCGCTACCGCACTCCAAGGGGCTTTCGGCAAATCTCACTTCTCCACCACTTGCTCGCGCTCCGCATCAAAGTAATACACCTTGCCTGCCCGGTAAGACCGTACGGACAGGTCGCAGGCCACCGAGACTTTATAACCGATATCCACGTTGCAGTTCGGCAGTTGCCGTGACCGCACGCAATCGAAGAAGTTGTCAACGTGCTTCAGATCGCCCTCGTTGCCCACGCCATCCACGCGCACCTGGTCGTTGCCGTACTTCTTGTTGAATTCCTCGACGAACGGCGATTCGGGGAAGATATCCGCGTAATCGTACTGACGCGACGGCGGGCCTTCCCACTCGTCGCTCAGATGGATAGTGGCTTTGGTCCCCCGGATCATCATCCTCGGACCGTTCTCGTTGACCTGTGAAGACTGCACGGTCATCGAGTACTTGCTCGGGTAGTCAGCGACGGTCAGGAAGGTGTCCGGGACCTCCCGCCCGTCGTTATAGACCCACAACCCGCCCATCCCCGCGACGCGGGTCGGGAAGTCGTTGGCCACTCCGACATGAAAGGGCGCGACGACATGATAGTGCAGGTCGGTGGCAATGCCGCCGGAATAGTCCCAGTACTTGCGGAAGCGGAAAAACCGGTCCGCGTTATACGGAATCTGGCGGGAGGGGCCGACCCACTGTTTCCAATCGATGTGGTTGTCCCCCGTGGCATCGGGACCGGCGGCCGGATCGATCGTCCAAAAGTCACCGCCGTTCCAGTCGCCTTCAGGGGCATTGCGGCTGTAGGTGCCCTGCACGGCGACCACTTGCCCGATCATGCCTGATTGGACAATCTCGTGGATCTTGTGCCAGCGATTCCAGGAAAGCCCCTGCACGCCCACTTGCAGGACGCGCTTGAGTTCTTTGGTCTTCTGGGCGACTGTTTTGCTTTCCTCGGCCGTGTGCGTCATGGGCTTCTCAACGTACACGTCTTTGCCCCGCTCCATGGCCGCGAGGGTGATGGGCGCGTGCCAATGGTCAGGCGTGGCGATGAACACCGCATCGATGTCAGACCGCTCCAGCACTTCCTGATGGTGAGCGTAAGTCTTTGCCCCCGGCGCCTTTGCCGAGGCCATGCTCAGCCGTTTCTGGTAAACATCACAAAGGGCCACGATTTCAATATCCGATTTGTTGGCACGGTGCTGAAGCACCAGGCTCAAATGATCTGAGCCGCGCGCTCCCAGGCCGATCAGCGCCACATTGATGCGATCGTTCGCCCCCAGCACGCGCTGCCACGACGGCGCGGCAGCCAAGGCCGCGCCTCCCATCGCAGCTTTCTTCAGGAAACTGCGGCGGGTTGGATTATTTGAAAAAGTCATAGGTGAAACCTCCATTAGCAATTCACAGTGTCAAGGTCGCGCCGCTACGTCTGGCTTTATCCCTCAGCCCGCGTCGCGGGCGTCAGCGTGTAGCCCACGGCGTAAGCCGTGGGTCGGCAGAACGCACCCCTCTCCCCCGTCCCCTCTCCCGCCAAGCGGGAGTGGGGTGCCGAAGGCGGGGTGAGGACCATCCAACCCAGGGCTTTCGCCCGGGGCTACTCTATGCCGCCCCTGACGGGGCTCCGAAGTAAGGGTGCACACAAACGAAACTCTCTTAACGCGTTTCTGACCCTGCACTAACACGACAAACGCTAACCTGTCGAACTCTCTGTTGACAGCAGCACGACTGCAATCAACGCACAAACTACTCCCACGGCCTGCAAGCCGCTGATAGATTCGTGAAGGATGAAAGGAGCCAGGAAAACCACCACAATGGGATACAGCGCCGTGAAGGGCGTCACGA
>Ga0181538_10005746_pt1 | contig 11004 bp, 10 predicted proteins | sample PEATcosm2014_Bin_40_FD_119773 | JGI IMG/M metagenome (GOLD analysis project Ga0181538, IMG submission 119773) | Peatland microbial communities from MTU Mesocosm Facility, Houghton, MI, USA - PEATcosm2014_Bin23_30_metaG | ecosystem: Environmental > Terrestrial > Soil > Wetlands > Peat | place...
GCAATGTCGGCGCCACCCTCGTTTACCCGTATCTATTTTCTCCTGAATCCTGAACCCTAACGGGTGAAAACATGGGCTACCTCGACAAGCTCGATCTCGACAAGAAGCTCGAATCGAAGCAGGAGTATGAAGAACTGCTGGAAGAGTACCAGTTCCGGCTTTTGAAGATGCAACGCAAGATCATTGAGAAGGGCATTGCCGTCTGCATCGGATACGAGGGAGAAGATGCGGCGGGAAAGGGCGGCAACATCAAACGATTGACCGAAGCCCTTGACCCCCGCGGCGTCACCGTCAGCGCCATCGCCGCGCCCACAGCGGACGAGTTGGCACACCATTGGCTGCGCCGATTCTGGCTGCGGCTCCCGCAACGCGGCCGCATCTCGATATTCGACCGCACCTGGTATGGCCGGGTGCTGGTGGAGCGCGTGGAGAAATTCGCGTCGAAACAGGACTGGCATCGCGCATACCGGGAGATCAATGAGTTCGAGCGGACGCTCGTGGACGACGGCATGGTGCTGGTGAAGTTCTGGATTCACATCTCCAAGAAAGAACAGCTCGACCGCTTCAAAAAGCGCGAACACGATCCCTGGAAGAAATGGAAATTGACCGACGAAGACTGGCGCAACCGCAAAAAGTGGGAGCAGTACATCGCAGCGCTGGAAGATATGTTCGCGAAAACGGATACGGATCACGCTCCCTGGACCATCATCGAGGGCAACTGGAAATGGTGGGCGCGAATCAAGGCGCTGAAAACAGTGGTGAATAGAATCGAAGCGCGGATGTGAAGGCTGGGTCGTCAGTACTCGCCGACCTGACAATGTCCTGTCGTTCCGAGCCCTTCGCTGTCATCCTGAGCTCTTCGCTTGTCATTCTGAGCGGAGCGAAGAATCTCGCTCTGCCGCGCAGGGTAAACTCCGCGAAGAGCCTGTCCTGAACGAACTGAAGGAATCGCGCTCTGGACTTTTCTTCGTTAATTCCAAGCCGAACCAGAGCGAGATTCCTCGCTTCGCTCGGAATGACAGTTGGCTACGTTGTTTCCCCCGACTTGAGTGAATCAGCCATGAGCCTGGAGACGGCCCGCAGGGTTTTGGAAATCGAGGCGAAGGCTTTGAGCGAGCTTGTCGAACGCCTCGACGAAAGTTTTGTGCGCGCCGTGGAGATTCTCTATGCCTGCCGTGGCAGGGTGGTGGTTGCGGGCATGGGAAAGTCCGGCCTGATTGGCCAGAAAATTTCCGCCACGCTTTCGAGCACCGGCACGCCCTCGTTTTTCCTGCACCCGTCGGAAGCCTTGCACGGCGACTTGGGGCGGTTGGTGCGCCACGACGTTTTGGTGGCGCTCTCTTACAGCGGTGAAACCGCGGAACTGCTCCAGTTGCTGGATACCGTCAAACGATTGGCCATCCCACTCATCTCCCTCACGGGCAATCGGAACGCCACGCTTGCGCAGGCCAGCGACGCGGTGCTCGATGTGGGAATCCGGCAGGAGGCCTGCCCGCTCGGCCTTGCTCCGACCGCCTCGACCACGGCCATGCTGGCGATGGGCGACGCCTTGGCCATGGCGCTGCTCGAGAAACGCGGCTTCGATGCAGCGGACTACGCCGCGCTCCATCCGGGCGGGGATCTCGGGTTCAAGTTGCGCCGTGTCGAGGGTGTCATGCACGCCGGGGATCAGATTCCGCGCGTCGGTCCGCTCACGCCCATGCCGGACGTGATCTATGAAATGAGCAGGAAGGGTCTGGGGCTCGCCACGGTAACCGGCGAGTCGAACCACTTGTTGGGAATGATCTCCGATGGCGACCTGCGCCGCCTGTTCCAGCGGGAAGGGAATCGCGCTATGGATTTGAAAGCGGCCGACGCCATGACGCGAAATCCCGTCACCATCGGAAGGCAAGAGTTGGCCACCAAAGCCCTCAATCTCATGGAAGGCCGGAAGATCACCTCGCTGCTGGTTGTGGACGGAGAGGGCAGGCTGGAGGGCGTGGTTCACATCCATGACCTCTGGACCACACAGATGTTTTAGCGACTGCGGGCCTGCCTTCACATCTATGCGGGTGTCATTCCAAGCCTTTCGCTTGTCATCCTGAGCGCAGCGAAGGATCTCGCTCCGCCGCTCAGGGTGACAAGCGAAGGGCTCGGAATGACATAGTCGTCGGGGTCTTTTGGTGAGGGTACCCCACTTCGAGTTACACAAGGACGGACATGCCTTTGACCACTAAACAGCTTTACGCGCGCGCGCGCAGAATCAAACTGCTACTCATGGACGTAGACGGCGTCTTGACCGACGGGCGCTTCTTTTTCGTTCCCGGGGCGGGTGGCAGGCTGGTCGAAACCAAGGCCTTTCATTCCCGCGACGGGCTGGGCTTTCGCATTGCGCACCGGGCGGGGCTCAAGACGGGCTTCATCACTGGCCGCGAATCACCGGTCATCGAATATCGGGCCAAAGAGTTGGGGGTTCAATACCTGAAGCAGCATGCCCGGGAAAAACTCGAGCCTTACCATGAGGTCCTTCGCGAGGCGCGCCTCAAAGACGAGGAAGTGTGCTACATGGGCGACGATATCGTGGACCTACCTCTGTTGACCCGCGTGGGGCTGGCCGTGGGCGTGGCCGACAGTCACAAGATTCTGCCCCGCTACGTGCACTACGTGACCAAGCAGCCCGGCGGTTTCGGCGCCGTGCGCGAGACCATCGAATTGATTCTCACCGCGCAAGGGAAGTGGGAAGCGGCGCTCGAGCATTACCTGCAGTGACCGTGTCAACTCTCGAACGCGGGCGCATAACAGTGACAACCCTCTCCTCTGGGGAGAGGGTGTCTCGCTGCCGGCGCTCTCATCAGCCGGAGCGGGACGGGTGAGGGGTTACTTCGACTGCGTCCTCTTTGTACAAGCATCGAGGAAACATGTTTAGTAGCGGCGCCCTTCTTCGATCAGTTGGCGGATCGTGACGCCTTTCAATCGCGCTCCGTGGCGCAAGGTGCGAATCCGTTCAGCGACCTTCTTTGGATTCTTCTTGCGGCGATTCCCTGGCGCAACCAAGACGGCTACGGCCACGCCGCGCTTCGTGATGGTAATCTCTTCTCCCTGACCAACGCGCTCCACCAGAGCGCTAAGATGGGTTTTGGCGTCCGACAATCCGGCACTGTTCATGCAGGGCCTCCTGCGGACTACGATTCTATCAAATCCTAGTCCGCAAGAATCCTCTTCAACGAAGGAAGTAACCGCTCACCCGTCACGCGACTGCGGATGAAGCGGCGCAGGCACTCTTGCCTGCGAGGAGTCGTGCCATGCGCCAGTCTTGGGGACAGGTACGAGTGCGTGTCCCACTCCATCTCCCCAAGGGAGAGGGCTGTCTTTCTTACACCACTGACGACTGACAACTGACGACTGTATACTTAAATCATGGACACTAACAGTGAAGAAAACGAACGTGTGCTCGACGCCTTCCGCCGCTGGGGCTATCTTCAGGCGGACGTTGATCCGGTCGGGTGCCTCGAGCCGGAAGCGCTTCCCGAACTCGACCTTCAAGGTGAAATTGCGGACTATGCGCAGCGCACTTATTGCGGCAAGATAGGCGCCGAATTTATGCACATCCCACAGGCGGAAAAGCGCCGCTGGGTTGCGGAACGGCTGGAACGAGACGTGCCGGCGCCGGACCGGCCGCACATCATGATGCGCCTGATTGAGGCAGGACTCTTCGAGCAGGTGCTTCAGTCCCGCTACCCCGGCACGAAGCGCTTCTCGCTCGAAGGCGTCATCGCTTTGCTTCCGCTTCTCGACGAGGCCCTGGACAGGGCGGGGCAGTTGGGCGCTGAGCAGATCGTGATGGGGATGAGCCATCGCGGGCGACTGACGGTCATGGTGCTGGTAGCGGGAAAGTCGCCGGCGGATATCTTCGCTCGCTTCGAGGATATCGACCCGCGCCGTGTGCTGGGCGGCGGCGACGTCAAATATCACCTGGGCGCGACGGGCGTTTATCAAACCGCGCACGGCCAGTCGCTGCACATTCACCTCGTGTCGAATCCCAGCCACCTCGAGGCCGTCGATCCTGTGGCCGTAGGCCGTGCTCGTGCCAAGCAAACGCGCCTGGGCGAGGATGGGCCGCGTCGAGTGCTGCCCATCCTGCTGCACGGTGATGCGGCGCTGGCGGGGCAGGGAACCGCCGCGGAAACGCTGAATCTGGCCACCCTGCGCGGGTTTTCAGTGGGCGGAACGGTGCACGTGGTGGTCAACAACCTGATCGGGTTTACGGCCAACCCTGAAGACCTCTACGCTTCGCGCTTCGCTTCCGACGTGGCGAAGCGGCTGCCGATTCCGATCTTTCACGTCAACGCGGAAGACCCTGAAGCGGTGGTGCGCGTGGTGCGATTGGCCGTCGAGTACCGGTACGCTTTCTCGAGCGACGTGGTGGTGGACCTCATCGGTTACCGCCGCCACGGACACAGCGAGTTGGATGACCCGACGGTGACGCAGCCGGTGCGCTATCGGAAGATCGCTCAGATCCCGCCGCTTTGGGAGTCCTACCCGCGACGGATCGGGGTTGATCCCGCGGGGACAATTCAGAAAATCCGCGCTCAGTATGAAGCTGATTTGAAGCAGGCCCGCACGATTCGCAAAATTCCGATGTTGCGCGAGTTGCCGTCTTATTGGGACGCATACACCGGCGGCCGATACGATGCCGCCTTCGAGGTTGATACGCGAGTTGCGGCGGAAGACCTCCGCTCGATTGGAGAAGCACTGGCGCGCCAGCCGGAAGGCTTTAACGTTCACCCCAAGATCAAGCGCTTGATGGACCAGCGACTGCAGATGGCGCGCGGCGAGCGCCCCGTAGATTTCGGAATGGCAGAGGCCCTGGCTTTTGGCTCGCTTCTGCGCAAGGGGATTCCGGTTCGCCTGAGCGGGCAGGACAGCCGCCGCGGCACTTTCAACCAGCGCCACGCGGTGCTCTTCGATACGGAGACCCAGGCGGAATACACGCCGCTCAGCCACTTAGAAGCCCGTCAAGGCCGCTTCGAGGTCTACGATTCGATCCTTTCCGAAGCCGCTGTGTTGGGATTCGAGTATGGGTTCAGCCGCGACTATCCTGAAGCTCTGGTCATTTGGGAGGCGCAATTCGGAGACTTTGCCAACGGCGGGCAGGTGATGATCGACCAATTCATTGCTGCCGGCGAGGACAAGTGGGGACTGCTTTCCGGGCTGGTCTTGCTTTTGCCGCACGGCCTCGAAGGCCAGGGGCCCGAACACTCGAGCGCGCGCCTCGAGCGCTTCTTGCAACTCGCCGCGCGGGACAATATCCAGGTCTGCCAGCCGTCTACTGCGGCGCAGTATTTTCACTTGTTGCGCCGCCAGGCCCTGCGCGCCTGGCGCAAGCCGCTGGTGGTGCTTACTCCCAAGAGCCTGCTTCGCTACCCGGGCGCAGCGTCGAGTCTCGAAGCCTTTACTTCCCGCTCGTTTGCGCCGGTAATCCCCGACCTCGAAACGACCGGCGCGGAACGCGTCCTGGTGGCCACAGGCAAAATCGTGCACGACCTGCGCGCCGAACGCAAAAAGCTGAACGACGGGCGAACTGCCATCGTCTCTCTCGAGCAGCTTTATCCCTTTCCGGAGATTGAACTGACCACGGAGATCAACCGGCACAACACGGCGCGCGAAATCGTCTGGGTGCAGGAGGAACCGGCCAATATGGGAGCGCTGTTTTACGTCATGCCGCGCTTCCGCCGGATGTTCAGAGGCCGTCCGGTGCGTTCGATAAAACGCTCGGCGAGCCCCAGCCCCGCCACCGGCTCCGGCAAAGCGCACGAACTGGAGCAAAAGACTCTGCTCACTTTGGCCTTCGCATCAGCAAGAGTGGCAGCACGATAAGGCAATCGTCAGCTAACAACTGCCTAACAGCAGGTGGACTGCCTTCCTAAGACAGATGAAGCGCCCTCTCCCGTGGGGAGAGGGTGTCCCACTGCCGGCGTTTTCATCAGCCGGAGCGGGACGGGTGAGGGGTTAGTTGCACAGCCATAAGAACGAGCCAACCGTCGAATGGCAAGAGTAAGAACAGTTCAAGCAAACGGCAAATTTCAAAGTGCGAGTGGTTGGCGATTTAAAATAGCACGAGTCACAAACCGGTCGAATTTTGCTGCTTGGATTGGCTGATTTCGTGGCAATCGACGACGGAAAGAGACCCCTCACCCGTCCGGCGGCGGCCGGAGAAGGCGCCGTCGCCGGACACCCTCTCCCCACGGGAGAGGGCGCTTCATTTCTCTTAAGTGACTATCGGATAATCACTCCGCACGCGACGCGCGGCCCGGCGTTGCCGGCGGGGTCGGTTTTTCCATCGTCCGGTTTGGCGTGGATAACGAGCGCCGTGCCGCCCTCATGAAAGAGTGAGATCGCTCCTTCTCCCAGCGTCACTCCCGGTACCGTCACGCGGACGTGGGCTTTTCCGTCCGGGCCCACTTCCAGGTTTTGCAGATCGCCCAGGTGATGGCCCATGGGATTGTCCCAGCCATGTTGCTTTCCTTCCGGATTGAAGTGCGGGCCTGCCGACGTAAAGTCGGGCGCCTGGCACCTTCCTACCGCATGAATGTGGAACCCGTGCAGCCCCGGAGTCAACCCGGAAACTTTCAGGTCCAGTTGAACCCCGTTGGATTTCTGGGTGAACACCGCAGTGCCCACGGGCGAGCCTTGGGCATTGAGCAGGTCCGCCTTGGCCTTCTTGGCGGCGCGCACCGTGCTCGAACATATAAGGAAACAGAAAACTCCGGAAAGCAACAGCAGCTTCTTCATCGTTATCCTCCAGTTGTGATGAAATCAATACAACTAACGCAAAGCCGCCAAGGCGCAAAGGCACTCAGGCTGGCGCAGAGCGAAGCTCTGCGTTTCGGCAACGATCCAGTCAACGAAAACCGCAGAGCTTCGCTCTGCGCCAGCCGATTGAGTGGCGCAGTCTACAGCTTTTCGGCTCCGTCAAGTTTGCTCAGCTCGCGATCAAATGTGCCCAGCGGCAAATGCCCGGCCTTCCGCGCCAGTTCCAGCAGCAGGCAATCGGAAAAGCCCAATGCTGACCGCTTGCGGAAACACTTGAGCGCTGCCGCAACGACATCTGAGTCCTGCAGAGTTAGAGCTTTATGGTTGAGAAGAACCTCGATCGCAGAAGCAATTTCGCCAGGGCTGCGCCGGTACAAAGCGGAAAGCACCCAGGCGGTTTCTGCTAGAGCTAAAATCGAGACCCAGGCCCCAGTTTCCACCCAGCGATCGGCTGATTCAGCCTGCCGTGCATCGTCCCTCGTAATGAGCCGCACCAGGGCGTTGGTATCAACGGCGCGCATAACGCTCCCGTACGTACTTTCGGATTCCGTTTTTCAGTTCATCGAGAGTTCGACGTCCCGGGGCCCCCTCGGGGAAAAGCGCCCGATGGGCATCCTCCGAAGTGTACCGAGCCGACCGCCGCACGACGATCTTCTCGCCTTCATCGCTCCACTCCAGAACCGAGCCAGGGCCGACGCCAAGCCTTCGCCGAACTTCTGCAGGTACCGAAATCTGTCCTTGCGCCGTAACTTTGGATCGCGCCAGTGTCATAGCTCTATATTACCACGGTAATGCAAGCCCATCGCCGGGGCAGGGGTTTTGGATAGTGTCCCAATTTGGCGCGTAACGCCGGCTTCCAGCCGGCACTGGAGCCGCCAAGATGGCGGCGCTACGACCAAATTAGGACAGCACCGGGTTTTGGATACTGGCGTCGTTTGGATTCTCTAATCGCGTGGCGCGCAGCTATAGTTTTGACTTTGGTTTTGTGTTCTCCTAAAATGAAAATCCATGAGCTGGATCGACGAACGCGTACAACAACGACGCAGGCTGGCGGAACGCAACAAGGCTGTGGCGGAGGCCGCCGAGGTGCTGTTCAATGATTTATGGGAGGAGATTACCGCCCAGGCTAAAGAGGCTCAAGAAAAGTCCGTGGCGGTTGGCACCGACGGCTCTGCGCATGAGAGGATTGTGTGGGCGCCGAACGTTGCTAGTTTGGCACAGCCCATGAATCGCCGCGAGTTGAAAATAAGCCTCCGCAAGGAGATTGAACAAATATCTGTATCTGGAACCGAGTTTTCAATGAATCTATCAGTTGCCATCCGCGAAGACGGAGTGGTTTGCCTCAAGCACAACGGAGAACCCGTCCTGATCCAAGAAGCCGCCAGGTTAATCCTCGACCAATTTCTGTTCCCAGAATTTCAGACGAAGAAACCATAGGTGGAATTTCCCCTGAAGTACTAAGTTTGAGTTTCTTCTCGGCGCGCGAAGAAAAGCAGATCCTTCGCTTCGCTCAGGATGACATGTCATTCTGAGCGAAGCGAAGAATCTGTATTTGGTTTGGGCGTTGCCGCGTTGATCTACATCCGAGTGGCCCGGGCCGCTCCTACAAGCGATTCTTTCAGGGCGTTGTGACCACAGGCAGTTCAACGAAGCTCGCGCGATCGGGCGTGTGGTAGACCCGCTGCGTCGCCTTGCGAAAATCCTCCGGCTTGGCCCAGAAGATATTGGGCACGAAGGTTTGGGGATTGCGGTCGTAAAGTGGGAACCAACTGGACTGAACCTGCACCATGATGCGGTGGCCCGGCAGGAAGACGTGGTTCGCCGTGGGCAGCGCGAAGCGGTAGAGCAGCGGCTGGCCGGCCGCGATTGCTTTCGGTGTTTCGAAGCTCTCGCGATAGCGGCCGCGGAAGATGTCTGCCGCAATCATCAGTTGGTAGCCGCCCAGGTGCGGCTCGCCTGCCACCTCGTCGGGATAGACATCGATCAGCTTCACCACCCAATCGGAGTCCGTGCCGCTGGTCGAGGCGACCAGATTAGCCACCGGCTGCCCGCTGATCTTGGTTGGCGAGGTCAAAGGATCGGAAACGAACGCCAGCACATCGGTGCGGCCGGAGGCTTCCCGTTGGTCTTCCACCAGCCAATGCGGCCAGGGGTGTTCCTCGTCGTAGCCCATGGGCCGAACCGGCCGCGGTAGGTAGGGCACGGGCTTCGCAGGGTCGGAGACGTATTCCTCGAACCCCGCATCGCCTGCGCCCGGCGCCGCGAATCCCAGCTTCAGCCCGGCCTCGAGATAAAGCGGTGTGGGGCGGATCGTGCAGCCGCCCGCGCAGCCCGCCGGCCAGCCGGGCAGGCGCCGCCACACATTGGATCCGGTTTCAAACATCACGGCGGGCGCGGTATCCATGGGCGGTGCGCCGTCTTTCAAGAAATGGTCGAGAAACGGCCGCAGAATCTCGCGGCGGAAGTAGAGCCCGGTATCGCTATCGAAGTGCAGCGGGCCGAGAGTGCTGCCGTCGTCCTGCTCCCCGCCGTGATTCCAGGGGCCGATCACGAGAAACACCTTGTCGTTGCCGGTGTCCTTGGGCTTGACGGCTTTATAAACGGCCGCGGCGCCGTAAATATCTTCCTGGTCCCAGAAGCTGCCCACCAGCATCATTGGAACTTTCAGCGGCTGAGCTGCCAGGATGCGGTCCATGGCCTGGTCTCGCCAGAAAGCGTCGTAGCTCGGATGCTCGAGAAGCTTGCGCCAGAAGCCCACCTGCTCGACGCCGTGCAGCCGCCCGAGTTCGCCCGCCGATCCGGCCCGCAGGTAGAGGTCGTAATCGTCGAAGGTGGCTGTCCACCACTTCTCCTCACCGGAGCGCGTCCCCTCCTGGTCGTAGATGTAGGTGATGTTCTGCTGGCGGAAGGCGCCGTAGTGAAACCAGTCGTCGCCCATCCAGCCGTCCACCATGGGGTTCATGGGAATTGAAACCTTAAGCGCCGGGTGAGGATTAACCAGCGCCATCAGAGGCAGAAAACCGTCGTAGGAAATTCCCAGGATTCCGACGTTGCCGTTTGATTCCGGAACGTTTTTCACCAGCCAGTCAATGGTGTCGTAGGTATCGGTGGACTCATCGACGGGAGTCGGGTTCTGCGGGCCGTGCAGGGGGCGGGTCATCACATAATCGCCCTCGGAGCCGTACTTGCCGCGGATGTCCTCGATACAGCGGATGTAGCCGCCTTCGACGATGATCTCCGTGAGGTTGTCGTAGCCCACGAGGATCGGCGCCAAGTGGGAACTGTCCGCGTGAGTGACCATGCCCGTGGCGTTGTAGGGTGTGCGCGTCAGCAGGATCGGCGCGCGCCGGGCGCCCTTCGGAATTACGATGACCGTGTGCAACTTTACGCCGTCGCGCATCGGAATCATCACATCGCGCTTGACGTAGTCGAAGCTGGTGGTCACCGGCTCGAACTTGGCCGGCGTCTCGCTGGGGAAGTCGGGGTACTTGGGCTGAGGCGCGGTGCTTTGAGCCGCGGCAAGAGCGGCGAATAAAAGGACGCCAAACGATAAGCTTGAATTACGAAGCAGTTTCATATTCGTCCTCGGACAGTAGATGCCCGAAGGGCATCAAGAACATTAGCCGTAGGTGAAACCTACGGTTATGGAGCCCCCACCCTTTGATCGTCTCCGACCCCGGAGGGGTCGAATATTCGACCCTTTCAGGGTCGGATGCTGCCTTTGTGCTCCGCCCGCCCGTAGGTTCCACCTACGGCTAATGATTTTGGGTCCCTCTGGGACCCAGCATGTCTACGTTGAAAAGCGTCGAAGCAGACTCGGCAATTGGCTGGCAAATGCCGAGCGTGCGAGAACCAGATCGCAGCCGGCGTCGCGCGCCGCAGCGATTAGCTCGCTTTGAACATGTGAAACGAACCCGATGACTGCGATGTCCTTCGTCGTCGAGTCAGACTTGAGTGCGTGTAGAACCTCCAAGGCCTTGCCCGACCGATGATTCAGATCGATCAGGAACGCGGTCGGGACGGTTGCGTGCGCCGCGTCGGGCAGGTCGGCAGGTTGCGCCGCCTTGACGTCGACACCCAGGTGTTTCGCTGTCTCCTGGATTTTGGAGAGAAACAGAAGGTCGTCTACTACCGCCAGAATCATCGCTGACTCTCAAGATCGGGAGATCGGTTGATCGGGAGATCGGGTGAACAAACATCAATCCTAACACA
>Ga0181538_10005756_pt1 | contig 10991 bp, 11 predicted proteins | sample PEATcosm2014_Bin_40_FD_119773 | JGI IMG/M metagenome (GOLD analysis project Ga0181538, IMG submission 119773) | Peatland microbial communities from MTU Mesocosm Facility, Houghton, MI, USA - PEATcosm2014_Bin23_30_metaG | ecosystem: Environmental > Terrestrial > Soil > Wetlands > Peat | place...
ACCGCTGCCCCTTCGCGGGGGCTCCCGTCTTGGTGAACGGCAGGCTCCCAGATCTCGTCTAGACCCACGGTGTCGAAGATGGCCGCATGGACCTGGGCATTTGAGCGGGCCACGACGAAGAACCCGATGTTGCGGGACCGACACGCCCACACGAAGCCTTGTGTGCAACCCGCCGAGTCGGTGCGCACGACGAGGGGATGGACTACGAGTGCCCCGTCGTCACCGGCGCCGTGACCGAGGGCGATCTCGGCGGGCAGCTGGGCCACGGCAGCGTCGAGGACGCGCACGTGGTCGGCCACCGTGTTGGCGCCGGCGTTGCCCGGGCGCAGCAGCCCAGAGAGCGCCTCGCCGGTGGCATCGGCAAAGCAGAACATCGGGTGGTATCCCCATCCGCCCTTGTAGTGCGGGCCCGTTCCCTCCTTGGTCTCGGTGTGGATCTCGACGAGCGAGGCGTCGATGTCGAGAGTGACCGGCGCCGCCTTGGTGGCGGCGGAGCGTCGCCACACCTCGGCGCGCACCTGAGCGAACGCCTCGGCCAGCGCGTCCCTGGTCGCAGGGGCTATCTCGTGGAAGGTTCGGAACACCGTCGAGTCCGACGGCGTCGAGCCGAAGAGATCCTCTTGGGCTCGGAGGTGCTCGATGTCGGCACAGCTCTCGCCACCCCCGGCGAGCATCAGCATCGACTGGACAAGCACCTTGCCCCGGTCGTGCATGGGCATCCGTTCCCCGCGCAGTGGAATCCGAGCAGAGAGCGCATTTCCCAGACCCAACCGGTCGGCAAATGCGCCAAGAGCGTGCAGTCCGACATGGCCCACCACCTGGTCACCGCCGGATACAACAACCAGGCGACGCGTGCTGTTAGCTTGCATTTCGTAAGTGCCCTTCTGGCTGGGGGACTGGGTGATTCGACAACCTCAGTTTCCCCTGACAGGAGGGCACGTACGCGGATGCGCGCTGTTCAGCTCATGCGCCTCCGTGAATGATCGGAGCTAGACCGACGTATCCGCGGGCAGCAGACCGTTGCCCTGGCCCCACCGCCGAACGCGCTGTTTGATGTCACGAAATGTGATGCCCTTGCCAAACTCAGGATCCGCGCCGTCTGGGTTGTGGGCGGCAACCTCCATCAACTGGTCCGCCGAGTCTGGCGGGAGCTTGGAATCCGAAGTGAGCTGAACAACTGCCAGCTTGATCAAATTCGAGAGTCCACGCGGTTCTTCAGGTACTACCCGCGAGCCATCTGGGCGCAGGAAGTCAATCCCCATCTCGTCGGCCAACGCCATAAGGAGGACATCGGGGTCAACATTGGAATCGGGCTCGAGTACGCGCGGGTGTGCGTAGACGTTCAGAGCCCAGAGATTCGAATGGTTCTCGTATATCTCCTTGATGCCCGGGAACTTGGTCGTGTCCAACGGAGTAATTTGGCCGTTCTCGTCAACCAAGACCCCGGCAACCTTTAGACGCATGCCCGGTTTGGGCACCCACACCACGACTTGCCAGCCGGGATCGAGGTCTGCTGCAAAGGCAGCTGTCTCCTCTACCCGACGCCGTTCATCCGGCGGGCCGAACTTAGCGTAGATATCTGCGTCATTGGCTTGATCAGCAGCGCTGCTAGCCCGACCTATCCGCTTGAACAATTCGCGGTTCGCGACAGAATCGGCAAGCGTTCCAACAGCACGTCGTCGCCCATCGGTGCCGGCAGCCCCCCAGTCCCTGAGATACTCCAGCATCCCGTCATCACTGCGAGACGTGAACTGTGCCTCCAATTCCTCCCGCACCTCCTGCATGATTGCATCGGCAAGGGTTCTCGGCTGGTCTCCTGGCTGAGGCGTCGGTGGTGCGAACTCGAAGCCTTCGGGCGCTTGAAGCTTTGCAACTTCCGTCTTTAGCTGGCCCAGGGCCTCTGCTCCATAGGCCTCCGCCAAATCCGGTTGGTGATGCTTCGCGCGGCCAAACCAGAGCCAGTCGCTCCACATCTCAAGCATCTTGGCCAACATTGCGTCCGCCGAAAGCTTGGCGTGGTGATAGAGCACGCGCTCGGACAGCTCGTACCGGAACCTCAAGTACTTGAGAAGCTCGGTGACGATATCGACGCGACGTTGAGCCCCACGATTTATCCGAACCACCATGCGGCTACCCCGAAACACGAGCCGACTCCGACTCACATAGAAGTCGTTGGCAAAGCGGGTCCCCAAGCCGATCGGCAAGCCGGTGTAGAGGTGATCACGACGGAGATAGTCCACCAGGTCTGCGCAAATGGTATTACCCACAATGTCGTAGACAAATGGGTAGCGCATCTGCTGCGCCTCAAAGTTCTTGCCCGTCGACGGGTCCTTGGACAGTATGAGCGGTAGGAGTTCGGTGACCAGATCGCGGTGATTGTTGAGCGTGTCTTTCAGATCGCTCGGCAACTTCTCCCAGATTTTGCGAAACCGCTGCAGGTTGGCATCGTGCGGCTGAAGGACCTTGAGGTCGTCCTCGATCGTGTGCCCGTAAGGTACGTGGCACAGATCGTGAAGCAGTGCGCCGAGCCGGGTAAGGACTGTGACTTCAGCCCACCTCCGGTCGAACTCCGAGATCCGACTGCCGGCAACGGGTTCGGTTGGCCATTCCTCGAGTAGATCATCTGCAGGTCGGGGTCCATCGCGGTTGTCGATTATGGCGTCGAGTAGGTCCTGGGCCGCCCGTAGGGTCCCGAGAGCGTGAGAGAACCGCGAGTGCGTTGCACCCGGATAAACGAGATGTGTTGTGCCCAACTGGCGGACCCCGCGGAGGCGCTGCATGGGCCGCGAGTCAACGAACTGAAGTTCAAGCTCGTTGAGGAAGACATCGCCGTGTACCGGATCGGTGACCGTCTTGCGCGGCTCGAGAAGTCGGGGCGGGATCCCCCACGGCTCCGCTTCCATTTGCAGGCTCGTCAGCCCCCACTTGGGCATTTGTCCTCCCCAGGGGTAGATAGGAGCAAAGACCTTACATCAGGGTCCTCAGCCGCGCTCAGGGACTAGATATAACGATCGAGGGCTGTGTTCAGGTCACGAGCCGTTTGTCGGAGTAGGTGTAGTTCGGCGCGAAGACGATCTCGTTCGTTCGTTGCGTCCTCAAGATCGCGCTCCGTGTCCTTGAGCTTTCGCCGCAAGTTCTCGAGGTCGGCGGCTTCACCTGGATCAAGCGGGCTGGTGCTGCCAATAGCAGACGGTTCGGTCCTTGAGCGGCCCGTTCGGGGACGGGGCTTCGCAGCGGCGATCCGGCGCGTCGGAGCCTCTTTGACGGTGTAACGGTCCCCCGCTTGGCGCCACTCGTCTGGCTGGTACTCGCCGTTCTTGACCCAGCTGATGATCGTCTGATCGCTCTTGCCAACAAGATGGCCTGCGTCAAACGGCGTCAGCCATGGTTCCTGATCGGGGTGGTCGCCAGCAGCAGACATAACTAGCTCAATTGTGGGTCAATCGGGCTGCTCCGTCCAGGGGAAGTCCCCTAACAGCTGGACAATTGGGCTGATGGGCGTAGAATTAGCCCGGTAATGAGATACGACCAGGCTAGAAACGCAGGCCGGGCCAGGACCTCGAAGGCCAACCAGGCTACTCGTGACCATTGGGATCGCGATCCCAGGTCCTGGCTGGGTCTAGCTCCACCGGAGCTATCGCCGATCGGAGCACGGGTTTTAGCCGACTGCGTGTGTCAGGCCGCTGGATCTGCCGCTGGGCTGGAGCCCGATGACCTCATCCACCGACTCGGGTGGCGGCTCCAATACGACACGCTGAGTGCAGCTGAGGGTAGGCAAGATGCTCTCCTGATCCCTCAGGCCGATGGCGACAAGTTTCTCCTTGTGCTCGATCCGGAGCTCTCAGCGTCCGAGCGCTGGATGATCCAAGGTCGCTCCGCACCGGAGAAGGCGGGGGTGGCCGATGCTACCCGGCAGTTCCGAGTGGCTCACGAGATAGGGCACACCCTGTTCTTCGACAATGCGGATCCGCCGCGTCGACTGACACCGTACCGTCCCGACGAGGAGATCTTCTGCGATCGCTTTGCGCGTTTCGCGTTGCTGCCTGGCGCCGTTCCGACACGGGCTGCTGAGATTGCTGCCGAACGTCATCACAAGCGATCCTCACTGGCGCTCTTGGCGAGTGCACTTGTGGACAGAACTGAGGGCACAGCCGCTATCGCGGGACACTTTACAGAGGACCGAGCTCGCATCTGTTTCACCGCGGGACTTCCGCCAATGCCTCGTAATGCGTCCTTCAGGTGGCCCGATACCTGGGTGCCTGACCGGCCCCTCCAGAAGACCGATCTGTATTGGCCGGTAGACCACCCCCAGGTTCATGCCGTGGACGGCTGGAGCGACGGCGAACAGTTTCTGATGATATTGAGGCTTGGCGAATTCACGCTGGGCCGAGTGGCCTAACCGCGACGGTTGTGCTCTTCTGGCAATTCCGCGATAGGGCTAGGTTGTCCTCTCCCCGAGAGATGGCGACGCTTCGCTTACCCATCGGGAACATCTTGAGCAACCATCAGGGCGAGCTTGATCGGCTTCGCTTCTACAGGGAGCCGAGATGGCTACGCGGCCTGGCGACTTCGGCCGGAGAGCATAGGAAGGAAGGTGTACGCCCACTTCCTGGACCTCGAGGAGCAGGCATTTTCAGCGATATTAGACCCCGGACAGATCAAGTCAGTGATGGCCAACGGCAACGACGACACCAATGAGGGCCGCCACGAACATGAACATCGCTATGACCCCGGCAGCGAGTCGACGTGAGGGAGCCAGCACTGCCAGAACCTCTGATCGCTCGCCTGCCACCGCGGATGGCCCATCGCCTGCGATATGAACTCCGGTCCATGTGCGACGGACGGACACTTTCACAACCTCGATTGGGGTGTTAGCGAAGGTCGCGGTGATGTCGATCCTCCAGCGCCAAGCCGGGCGGTTTCTGATCAGCTGACTCAGGGTCGGCTCAAGTGGGACGGTCCCGATAAGTGATTCCGGGCCTTTGCATCCCCCACCCACGTGAGCTTCGACCTCCAAGGAGGTGACTCCTGGTTGAGCTCGCAGGTATTCAATTGCTTCAGTTGCTACTTTCCGGCCCCCCACAGGGCGGCCGAAGTGTTGGCTTGCCTGCACATCCCTCTCCTCCACCCGGAACGCTAAAAGGCATCCACCGCCCACAAACAACATTGATGTAACTTCAGTGGTAGCCTCGCTCTAGTCTGTGTTTGTGTACATAGTGATAAAAAACACAGTACTCTATTATCTCGATGGGCACCAATAGCTCGACGCATCTCGCTCCAGTTCAGCTCGGCGACGCTCTCCGTGAGCACCGGCTGGCGCGCCGCATGACGCAGCGGCACCTCGCAATGCGCCTTGGGGTGACGCAGCAAACGATTGCTCGCTGGGAGAAGGGCTGGCAGCCCCGGAGCGACATGGTCCAAGCCATCCTCGCTGAGCTCGGGATGCCAATGGACTCAGCGACAGGCTTGGCCGATGTGATCAGCATGCCGGGCCGCGATGCACCGACTGCCCACCCCAGCACTGATGACACTGAGATGAGTGAGATGAAGATCGCTTTCATTCGCGGCTGTGTACAAATTGTCAGTAGAGGCGACAGGCTTCCAGACGACTTGATGAGGGCGATCGCGCGCCAGGTCGACGTGCTCGAGTGAGTCCCGTTGCCTAAACCCGCTGGTCATGAGACAATTAGTGGGCTATCAATGAACAAGAACCCCCACTAGCACCTGAGCGACCAGAAGCTCTCTTAGGCCCAAACCCCACCGAAGAGGAACTCCGTGAGGCCTTTGTGCGTGGCTGTGTACGCATTGTCCAACAGGGATTGCCACTACCTGAGGAGTTGATGGTCGTGGTGGCCCGCAGAATCGGAGTGGTCGCCGAGGAGGTTGATGCTCAACAGGCCCAGATGGACGCAGGCAACGGTGAGGAGCCGGCGCTCGGGCCACCGCCTCTCTGACCTCGAGTGACGAGGAACTAGGCCACCACGTTGTCGGGGAACCCTGGGTCGGGCTACAGGGAGTTCCAGATGCGGACGAACGTCTCCGCCTCGCCTTCAAGCAGGGCGGCCTGTGCGGTGATGACCTCGGGCTTCTCCTGGTGAATCTTGCCCTTGCGCACTTCGAGCACGGTCGGCACCCCGTTGTCGGGATAGGCGTACCCGAGGAGGTAGAGCATGGCCAACCGTTGTGCGGGCCGGATCGCGGGCTCGCTGAAGTAGAGCCTCGTGACACGGTCATCGCCATCGATGGATTGGATCAGGTCAGCCGGGACGGTTACCTCCAGTTCGCCGACCTTCCAGCGTCCGGCCTGTCGATTCCGGCGTGGACCGAACTCCTTGCCTTCGTGCCACTTCTGGAACGCCTTGATGCAAGTCCCATAGTTCTTGACCCGGTCCTGCGGCGCCGACTCAAGGAGAGCGTTCAGTTCCTTCGGGTCCCCACCGCTGCGTTGGACGCTCACGATACCGTTGCGGACCGGCATCCAGTAGTCGTAGGCGCCGCTCTCCTTTGCGTTCCGCACCACGCCGGTCTTCGATCTGCCCGTCTTGTTGACGAAGTCCGAGAAGGTGGATATAGAAATTCTCATTGGCGGGTCCTTCAAGTCGTTGGACCTGCCAGCTTATCGAACATACGTTCGATAAGCGCGGACTCCCCGCTGGTCGGGCTGCGGTTGCCTCAGGTGCCACCTAGCGACCGGTGCAGCTCGTCAATCAAACGGCGGAGGACGGGGTTCAAGAGGTGTCCCCTTAGGTCCACTCACTCTCTGTGATGTCACGGGACGTACGCGACTCTGTCGCGCGACGCCGTAGACGCCCAGCTCAGGAGATTGGCCGGTAGTCCGGCGGCCGGCCGGGACGAAGCCCGTCAGGTGCCCGAGATGGCGACGACGGGCTCGTTGAGCGGCTTGCCCCCCATGGAGCCGAAGAAGGGCTCCCCGTACGAGAAGACGCCGCCGTCGGAGGCCACGAAGCGATAGCCCGGGCGAAGATCCCGCCCTCGGTCGCCACCTCCCAGTAGCCCCCGGTGGCCGGGTCCGTCGACATCCCCACGATGGGCCGGTTCAACGGGTGCCCGCCCATGGAGCCGACGAAGGTGGCGTCGCCGTAGGAGAAGATGCCACCGTCGGCCGCGACCAGCCAGTACCCCTTGCCGCTCGGCGTGGCTGCCTCCCCTGTCCTCCCGCGTCCTCGCCCCATGCCGAACGCCCCGGCGGCCGGCCCCGCCGGGCCCCTGAAACCATGTCCAGGATCGCCCCCTCTCAATCGATCCGAGCCGCAATGCCGGTTCACCAGGCCGCTGAGGGTCGCCAACTCCTGCCGAACGACCCTGTCGTGCAGAACCCATCGGCCGTACCGTGCAGACAGGAAGCTGCATCGGCGCCGCTGCATCGCCGAAGGAGGACGGAGGCATGGTGACGCGACGTGACGCACGGGTGGGCGCGTGAGCGCCATCCCGGTGGAGTTCGACCTGTCCTTCACCGATCACGGGCGCACACTCGTCTACGACGTCTACGGCTCTTCTTCGAGCCCCGTCGTGGTGTACCTCCACGGCCTCCTGCTCGACGCCGAGCTCAACCGGGGCATCGCTCAGGCCCTGGCCGAGCAGGGGTACCGCGTCGTGCTGCTGGACCTGCTGGGCCACGGCCGCAGCGACAAACCGACCCACGCATCGACCTACCGCATCGACAGCTATGCGGATCAGGTCATGGCACTCCTGGACCATCTCGGGGTGGAGAAGGCGGTGCTCGGGGGCATCTCGCTCGGCGCCAACGTGAGCCTGTTCGCAGCCACCCGCTACCCGGAACGCACGCGGGCGCTGATCCTGGAGATGCCCGTGTTGGAGCGGGCGGTGCCGGCGGCGGCGGCCGTGTTCGTGCCGATGCTGCTCGCCGCCCACTACGGGCGGCGAGTCATGAACGTCACGTCGGGGCTCATGGGCCGGATCCCCAGGACGAGGATCGGGCCGCTCAACAGCGTGCTGAACGCGCTGTCCGTGTCCCCCGACGCCACGTCCGCCGTGCTCCACGGGGTACTGGTCGGACCGGTCGCCCCGACCCAGGAGCAGCGCCGCTCCATTGAGGTCCCGACGCTCGTCCTCGCGCACCGCAACGACGTCATCCACCCCTTCGACGACGCGGTCGGCCTCGTGGGGCGAATGCCCAACGGCGTGCTCGTCCGGGCCCGATCACCCCTGGAGCTCAGGCTCCGGCCGAAGCGGCTGACCGCCGCCATCGTGGCGTTCCTCTCGGGCCTGGACCCGGTCGGCGCGGAGCACCGCCCCCATCGCTCCGCCTGATCCGGGGGGTCAGGGCCCGCATCGACCTGCAATCGGGGCGAACGGCCCTGCCCGCACATGCGCCGCGACGCGACAACGGAACCGTGGTCGCCCGACCACCCGCCCGGGCTGCGCCCCGGGCCACGCAGACGCCGGCACACGCTCCGCTGGGTGCGGACCGGGCTCACCCTCGTGCTCCTCGCCGGTGCCGGCACCTTCGCCTACCTGTGGTCCCACAGCGGCGCTCACGCGGTGCCCTCCAGTGTGGCGATCCGGCGCTTCCTCCAAGAGGGCGGTGCGGGCAAAGACAAACAAGGGGGCGGGCCCGCCACCCGGGCTCTACTCGTACCGCGGGACGTCGCACACGACGGTGTCGACGGCATCGCCGGTCGGCACCTCGACGCTCGATGCGCACGGGGACTTCACGCTCGACTCGCTGACGCCCCAGCGCGAGCAGGGAGTCAGAGGCGGTACAGCTTCGCCGCGTTCTCGCCGAGGATCTTGCGCTGCACCTCGGGCGTCAACGTCGACATCTTCTCCGCCACCGTGTCGAGTGGCTTGGGGTAGAGGCAGGTCGGGTGGGGAAAGTCCGTCTCGAACAGGACGTTGTCCTCCCCGACCGAGGCGATGAGAGCAGGCACGTTGGTCTTCTCGAACCAGAACGTCGCGTAGAGGTTCCGTCGGAAGTACTCCGAGGGGAGCATCGACATCTGCGCGAGCTGCTTGGGAGCGTTCTCGGACATCTCGTAGTCGAGCGCCTCGAGGATGAAGGGGATCCAGCCCACACCGCTCTCCACTGACACCATCTTCAACGTCGGGTGGCGGTCCAGCATGCCGCTCAGAATGATGTTCGTCACGACGCGGGCGTTGCCGATGAAGAGGAGCGTCCCGCCGATGGCCAGCTTCGTGTCCTCGTCCTGCGACGCCCAGGGATAAGTGCCGAAGTAGGTCATCGTGGTCAGGCTGGCGCCGATGTGGAAGTGGACCGGCAGCTGCAGGTCGGCACAGACCTCCCACAGCGGATCCCAGGCCCGGCTGGCGAGGTCGGGTGCGCCGAGATCCTGGGGGTCCGAGGTCATGTTCACGCCACGCAGGTCGAGCGCGGCCACGCGCTCGGCCTCGGCGACGGCGGCGTCCACGTCCCACGCCGGCAGCACCGGCATGGGAAGGAGCCGCCTACCCGAGTCGGCCTGCACCTCGGCCATGGCGTCGTTGTAGATCTGGACGCAGAGCAGCCGCAGCTCGGGATCCTTCACGATGTCGGAGATCCCCTGGCCGCCGAGGCCAATGGAGTTGGGGAAACAGACCTGGGCGTAGACGCCCGAGTCGTCCATCACCTCCATGCGCGCCTGAATGTCGAAGGCCCCGAGGTGGATCTGGTCCTGGGTCCACTCGAAGAGCGCTTCGGCGGCGCGGCCCTTGCCGCCGTCACGATCGATGACGCCGCCGCCGCCGGCGAAGCCCAGCTCACACCCGTCGACAACCCACATCGGGCGCCCGTCGATCTCCTGGACCCTGGGCACCCGGTCCGCGTACTTCGCCGGGGCCCTGCTCGTCCACAGGTCGTGGGCCTCGGTCAGGTGGGTATCCGCATCGATCACCCGAAGACCATCTAATGCGAGAACCATTGTCCCTCCCAGCTCAGCGACGACGAAACCCTACGACCTAGGGTACGGCCGTGCCCATTGCGCAGATCGAGGGACTGAGGATCGCCTATGACGTGGTCGGCGAGGGCGACCCCTGGGTCCTCACTCCCGGCGGGCGGTTCAGCAAGGACACCCCCGGGCTCCACGAGCTGGCCGCCACTCTGGCGGGCACCGGGAAACGGGTGCTGGTCTGGGACAGACCCAACACCGGTGCCTCGGACGTGTGCTTCGCGGGTAGCTCCGAGTCGGCCATGCAGGCCGACGTGCTGGCGGGGCTGTTGCGCCAGCTCGACCTCGCGCCTGCCGTCATCGCCGGGGGGTCGGGCGGGTCACGCGTGTCGCTGCTCACGGCGGTCCGCCACGGCGACGTGGCCCGGGCGCTGGCCCTGTGGTGGATCAGCGGCGGCCCCTACGGCCTCTTGAGCTTGGCCACCCACTATTGCGGGGAGTCCATCGCCGCCGCCTGGCGGGACGGGATGGCGGCCGTGGCCGAACTGCCCGAGTGGTCCGAGGTCCTGGAGCGCAACCCCGTCAACCGGGAGCGCTTCCTCGCCCAGGACCCTCAGGAGTTCATCGCCACCCTGGAGCAGTGGATGCTGGCCTACTGCCCCCGGCCCGACGAGCTCGTCCCGGGGGTGGGCGACGACGAGCTGCGTGGCCTCGACCTGCCGGCCCTGGTGTTCCGCAGCGGGGTGAGCGACCCCCACCACACGAGGGCCACATCCGAACGCCTGGCCGCCCTGCTGCCCCGAGCTGAGCTGGTCGAGCCCCCCTGGGGTGACGGCGAGTGGAACGAACGCATGGCCGCCGCCGCGTCGGGCGAGGGCCTGTTCGCCCGCTGGCCCCTCCTGGCGCCCGGGCTGGCGGACTGGTCCGCGGCGCTCTGAAATCCCCGACGTCCGTCAACTGACAGGGGCAGCCTCGGTTTCGCGGGCCAGCTTGGCCAGCTCCTCCGAGATGATGCGGTCGTGCTCCGCGAGATCGCGTCGCGCCGCCCGTGGGCTCCAGCGCCCGCGCATGAAGAAGACGAGGATGGCGAACACCAGCATGCCGAGGAGGCAGACGGTCCACCAC
>Ga0181538_10005757_pt1 | contig 10991 bp, 15 predicted proteins | sample PEATcosm2014_Bin_40_FD_119773 | JGI IMG/M metagenome (GOLD analysis project Ga0181538, IMG submission 119773) | Peatland microbial communities from MTU Mesocosm Facility, Houghton, MI, USA - PEATcosm2014_Bin23_30_metaG | ecosystem: Environmental > Terrestrial > Soil > Wetlands > Peat | place...
ATATGTGACGCTTTATTTAGTCCCACTGAATTTCTTATGCGCCGCATTCGGATTGCTGCCAATTACGCTCTCTGAGAGTATCATCGGCGCAGTGAGCGGTTATGCATTTTTATATTTCATTGGGGCTTTCGCACGCAGATGCATGGGCAAGCAAGCTATGGGAGAAGGTGATCTTGATTTGCTTGCGTTTATCGGATCATGCACCGGCATTATTGGGTGTTGGTTATCGCTCACCATCGGCGCACTGCTTGGCAGCATTATTGGTGGCATCTATTTAATACTGAGCGGACAAAGTTATAAAAATCCCATCCCCTTCGGCCCTTTCCTTGCGATAGGCGCAATTATATATCTCATTTTTGAAAATACGCTGCGCGCATTCCTTCTGGGTTAATAACCTCATGTAAAAATTTAGAAATATATAAATTCTTTGTTATACTTGGTACCCAAATATTACATGCTACCTTTTTGCCTAAAGGAACATCATGCTGTCAACCAAATATTTCAACCTACAGTTATTGTGCGCTGCTTCAGTTCTCATAGCAGCAACCACGCAAACATCTCCATTACCCACCTATGCACAACGCTTTTCATCAACGTCGACTTCAAGCACCACTGCATCTGAACCTCTCAATTCACCTGATTCCCTAAGCCTAAAACAACGTCCCACCGTCAATCTTGATAGAGTAACCAGTTACCAGATCGATGAAATATACGGCAATACCCACAAAATAGGGCGTCAGCTGGGGAAGCTCAATCGCAATAACAAATGGATTAGATTCATTGCTTTGCTTACTGCTGCACAAACTATCTACATCATCAATAAAGAATATCCAAACGGTATTGCACCTATAATAAAAGAACAGTGTGCTGAAAAATACCAACAACTACTCAACGCTATACCGTCTATCACGAAAGGATCACAATCGACCACACATGAACAATCAAAAGGTGGCGTAGATGATGCAGCAAAGAATGAACAAACACAAAACAAAGAATAAAATCTAGAAAGAACCTCATGATGAATCAACAAGTAAAACATATTGCATTAGCAATCGCAGCATGCATCTCAAGCACAATCCATGCCAATGGATACCCAACAGTTCAAGAACGCCAAGACGCATTACGCGCACAACTTATCGCGCTCATAGAAAAATGGCAGCCCGCACTTGATAATCCATCAGATGCTACGCTTAAAGCCGTCATCAAAAAACGCAGTGCTGTTTTGAAAAATGAATGTGAAAATGCAGCTTCAGAAACTGAAATCAAAAGACTCAAAGGTCTACGCGATGATTTGAAGACGCTCCCGGTACAATTCATGTGCGCTGAACTCGATGCAGACATTGCAACGATATTCGCGCTCCAAAGAACTGCGGAAGAATTGCATATGAGACATGGTGGATTGCTGGATCCATACAAATTTCAAGAACTGCGCAAGGCGATTGATACGTTGCCATGCATGATTGAAGAGAAAGAATCACTAAACCGTATAGCACCTATGTATAAATATGTGTTAGCACTCGCTGGCGGTTTACTGGTTGCAAGCCATTTCTCGCTCATTCCAACATTCAGCAGCAAGTAACGCGAATATTTGCGTATAAAAGTAATAAAATAACGAGGCAATTATTTCGATAGTTGCCTCGTTATTTTTTAAGGGTAACCGTAAGCATCATTGACTATCATAAACTCCACCTGATATTTTGAAAACGTTGTGTTATAAATGCTTTTTTAACAAGGAGATAATAATGAAAAAAAGCATACTACTCATTGGGCTGTTGCTTGCGGGATCGACCTTGCAGGCAATCACAGTACATCTAGCAAACTGGTCTAAGCAATACACCATCATCGTCAACACATATTACCCTGTGCCGCCAGGAGATAAGCTGCAGTACTTCCAGCTAGACAGCAAGGATATGAAGCTAGGAGTGTGTAAAAATCCAAATTGCCTCTACCCAGATTTTGAACGATCCCTATTCATAAAAGAAAACGTAGAAGAACACGATTACATAGTCTTAGATGCCGGTAAAGCTTTCTGGCAGGGTTTACCTGGCAAAATGTCCACTGCTAGCGTTTCTAATGACGTTCGATATACCATAATCAAACCTACCAACAAAGCTTATAAAACGCTTGATGCAATGAGACTGGCACCGCAGCAAACTAAAAAGAAATAACGCCTAATCAAAAACAAATGTAAAAAAGTATGTGGATTCAACAAGATTGAATCCACATACTTTTTTAAGGGTAAACCTAATCTGCTAAATCGTCTTGCAATACTACAATCTTGCCGGTTTGATCAATGGCAAGAATATCTGGTTTGCCATCACCATCAATATCGCCTGCGGCTATTGCAAGAAATCCATCTTTGCCTGCTTGTGCTTTACTTAAGTATGATCCGGGCGTTTCTAAATTGCCGGTGAAATAATTGACGCCTTCTGCACCAGGAAAGCCATACGTGTAATAAAAGTTTTCTCCCGCACCGCCACCTTTGTATCCTTCTGGTTGCCAACCAATACCGCCAGGACCACGTAACACCGATGAATACGTACCATATTCTGCCCAGTGCGCTTTTTCTGCAGTGTATAATGATCTTAAATTGATATGTGCTTCAGAACGTTTTGCTTTTGAAAGTGAACGCATAATGCTCGGCACACCGATCATGGAAAGTAATGCGATGATTGCAATCACTACCATGATCTCAATGAGTGTAAATCCCTTGCTCTTCATGACTCGACTCCCTCTCTATATCATGTGAGTTTTCCTTGAGCATACGTTGCTCACCCGCATGAAAGTCAAGAATCAGCGTATAAAAAGAGTTCCAACCGCAGCCTCCAGCTCACCAATCGGAATGGCGCCTTCACGCACCACGCGAATCTGCGCGCCCGTTGCATCAAGAATAGTGGAGGGAATATTCGATACTGTATGATGCGGATCAAACATAATACACGCAGCCATTGCAAGCATCCGCTTATCAACCTCATCAAGCGTTTTGGGTGTTTGCCCACCGGTGAAATTGGCGCTTGTTGAAAGCAACCCGCCACACTCATGCGCAAGTTGCGCAATACGAGCATCCTGCGGAATGCGAATGGCAATACCACCCTCTTTTGACTGCAAATAGGTTGGAATATCCTCCTGAGCCTGGAGAATCAGGGTCAATGGCCCGGGCCAAAATGTTTCCATTAATCTTTCTGCTTGTAATAATAATGGCTGCTTTACAAAGGAAATCAGGGCTTCTTTCGAGTCCAAAAGGAGCAAATAAGGCTTATCCGACCGCCCTTTTATTGCATTAAGCTCAGCAACCCCTTTTGCCGTGCAGGCCGCGAAAAGTCCGGGCACCGTATCGGTATCGCCAATCACAATATGGCCATCATTTATGGCTCTGACAGCCTCTTTGAGTGCGCTTTGGTCATCCCAAGACCCTCGTCTTTGATCCATAAAAACTCCGTTCGATAACTAAAAAAACCACGGCTCACTTTAACTTATTGTAATTTTCCCCGCATAACCATGGTAAACATATTGCGTCTTTGACATTTTGAGGTGGGTGGGTATACTAAATAATAGAATCCTAAGTACTATCGTATCTGACCTTCACGCTTAATCATAATAGATACTTGGAAAAACTACAGACTGGGCTGAAAAACAAGCTCAAAACAAAGCGGAGATACCATGAAGGACATCACAAAACAGGCTGAGAAAAGCTCAGTTGCCCTTGGCAAGCAGAGAAGCTACGCCGAAATCGTAGAATTTCTTGATAACCATTGGAGTGTAAAAAAGGCTGATAAACAGCTGACCTGCATTAAGAAACTAAATGCAGCATTCAATAATGTCGCTGAAAAATTAAACACCATTTTGGTAACCGGTACAAACGGCAAATCATTAACCATTCACTTTGCAGCTAAATTGCTCAGAGAAGAAGGTCTGACCGTTGGAACCTTCCAAGAACCACACATTCTTACTTACAATGAATTGATCACCCACAATGGTGAAATCATTTCCAACAAATCATTCACTGAATGTGGTAACGAAGTATTAAATACCGCAGAAACGCTCGCCCTTAAACCGACGTCTCATGACGTTCTTGTCATGATGGCGCTTCTTTATTTTAAAGAGCAGAACGTTGACGTTGCGATACTTGAAGTTGATAACACCGGCGCTCATATGGCAACCCATATTTGCTCACCTAAAGTGGCTGCAATTACACGCGTTACTCCCGATAACGTTGAGGCCAATGCGCAAGAAATTAAAGGGTACATCGAGCAAATGGTCTCCATCGTAAGACCAGGAACTCATTTGGTATCTGCCGATCAAAGTAAATTAAACTTACAAACCATGCTTGAATTGGTTGAAGCGAAGAAAGGTATCTGGGCGATGCCAATTCGTAAACTTTCACCGCTGGCATATCCATTTGAACAATTGCATGGACGCTGTGCCGCACTCGCTGAACGTATTGCCTATATTTACGTCAATTCATTTACTGATAAAGATGCAATCGTCGTAAGTGGCACACTCTTGACTCGTAAGAAAGGTCAACGTGGTCGTCCGACTCTGGAAGCAAAACGCCAATCAGAACTCAATCCGAAGAAAACGATTGATCAATTCTGGAAAGATAGCGAATGCACTATTACCGGCCGCTTTCAATTATTAGATAAAGAAAAACCAACCTTGCTTATTGATAGCGCCGACAACCTTGACGCATTCAAGAATCTCTTGCTTGGTATTCGTCTCTTACATTATCAACGTCCGCTCAAAGGACTTACACTCGTAGTTGGGTGTAATAATCCTGAGTTGAATGTTGCCGAATTTCTCAAGCTTTTACGTTACTTCTTCAAAAAGACTTCTGGCCAAGTGATTTTATGCCCAGTGGCATCAATTCCTGGTCACGTCGATGCTCCATCATGGGATGTTGAAAAGATCACCAATGAGATCAAGAGCATGAAGATTAAAGCGAAAGCATGTGCAAACTTCAAAGAAGCATTTGAAGCTGCACAAAAGACGGTCGATGAACGTAATGGCCTGGTGGTTATTACCGGTTCTACCGGCATCGTCACTGAATTCTGGCGCCATAAAGGTCTTAGAAAGCTTTAATAAAATCCGGTCGCCACAAGTGACCGGTTTCTTTTACGGAAATATTTTTTAGGGAAATGTCATGAAATATAAAACGATAATCATCTGCGCAACGCTTGTTGGAACAATGCAGCATGCATGGAGCATGGACGACGCGGCAATTGCTGAACGCAGAAACGCACTACAAACACAAATGCAAAATATGAATGATAATGAGTTAGAGCAGTTTGTCTTGCACAATCAAGAAGCATATGATCTTATCGATCGAGTAAGCTTGGCAGCATTAACGGACAGAACAAAATCGCTAGAATTGACATGTCGAGCAGGTGATGGGATAACCGCATATTGGAATGCAACACAAGCATGCGCCCAAGATGGTATCAATATCGATACTGAACCACTATTTACAGAAATTGCTATAAAGATACGTGAATTGAAAACGCTTGAAGCAAATTCAAGCGATGATCAGCTCACGCTGGTCCAATTTATGATGGGAGATACGGCAAGGGATCTCAATGCTGCACGCTTGGAATATAACCAAGATAAAGAAAACCACGCGTAACATTCGCAGGATATACTATGAACATATTTCCTATCGCGGTATCGATCGTTACCGGATTTGGAACGGGAATTTTATACGGACTCTTCTTCTTGCTTCAGTGTAAGAAAAGAGTCCTACGTTCTTCATCCGATACGGAACAACCGCTCAAGCGCCGCTATAATACCGCGGTGATCTATTCCGCCTTACGCATCCTCACTTTGTTTGCACTCTGGTGCTTCTTATTGCGGTCCCCCCTAAATCATCTTATACTTGTTTTGGTATCATTTTTGACAGCCTTCTGGCTGGTAATAATTAAGGATAAGGCCAAAACATATGACAGACGCGCATGCTCTGAACGGTGAACATTGGCAACCCCTACTAGCCTATGGATTCACTCATCCCTTCTGGTCTTTCAATAGCATAACTCTGCGAGATACATGGATTGTTCTTGTAGCATTATTAATTATATCTCTCGGCATTAAATTCATTCTCTCCGAGAAAAGAAGTATCCCGCGCTATCTCTTAACATCGTTCATCAGCTATTTCATGGATCTGACCGATCAATCGCTCGGTGCCTTTTCATGGCATCATTTCAATTTCATCACAAGCCTTTTCTGCTTCATTTTTTTTTGTAATATCGCCTCGCTCATTCCGTTCATGGAAGAGCCAACCCAAGATTTAAATACAACGCTCGCGCTCGGCATCATCGCTTTTATATACACGCAATTTTACGCCATCAAAACGCATGGGCTCCGCGCCTATCTGAAAGAATATTGTGAACCATTTTTCCTCATGTTTCCGCTGCATGTGGTCGGAAAACTGGCAACCGTAGTTTCAATTGCGTTCCGCCTCTACGGTAATATTTTCGGCGGCGCCACTATTACATCGCTCTATTTTAGTGCACTCAAAGGCTCATGGATTTATGAACTTGCAGGGCTTTGTACCGCTAACATGGTTATGTTTCTCTTTTTTGGATTATTCGAAGGATTCTTACAAGCGTTTGTCTTTACCATGTTAACGGTAACCTATCTTTCGATTGCCGTTCATCATGAACCTGAAGGGATATCGTAATGGTAGAATTGGGCGATTTTATACATTATGGCACTATCGCACTCACCATGGGCATCAGCTCAATTGGTGTTGGGCTCGGCGGTGGCATGATCAGCGGCGCTGCACTTGATGCAATCAATAAACAACCTGCTGCTCGCGATGATATTTCACGCGCGGCTATTTTGGGCATCGCGCTCATCGAAACTGCTTCTATCATGGGTTTTTCAATGGCAACGATTCTGTTGCGTGGAGAACCAATCTCATCCTATGGATACTGTGCCGAATTGGGCATTGCGTTCGCCATTTGTATTACTGGACTCACCATTGGTCTACTCTCAGCACTCCCACCGCGTGAAGCATGTTATGCCGTTGCACGACAACCATTTTTTAGCCAAAAGATTGGCTATCCTATGGTGCTTGCACAATCAATTCTACAAACGCCCGTCATTTTTGGTTTCATTGTTGCCGTTATGATTAAAAATCAGGCTGCAACCATTGAAACGTTTGAAGAATGTTTAAGGTTAATCGCGAGTGGATTATGCATAGGCCTCGGCAGCATCGGGCCTGCAATTGGTCTTGCACGTTTTGCGCAAACTGCGTGTCGTGGTATTGGGATTAATCGAGAAGCGTACAGTAAAATTTTCTCATTCATGTTGATCAGCGCAGCCATGATTGAAACACCCATTATTTTTAGTCTTATTATTTCTATGCTCATCCTTCTAGCACCACTTCCTGCGGGAGCTGCCGCACTCACCAAAAGCATTGCGTTACTTGCAGCAGCAATCTGCATGGGCCTTGGCACCTTCGGCCCTGGGATTAGCTCGGGCAAAACAGCATCTGCGGCATGCGAGCAAATCACACTCAATCCTGATCAATATGACACGCTTTCTAAGGCAAGCATCTTTAGCCAAGGCATGATCGATACCTCGGCGATTTATGCATTATTAGTTTCGTTGTGGTTGATTTATTGGTTCTAAATCATCAGCATCAAAGCTGCCATTCCTGCCGCAAGCAAATCTTCTAATAAGGTGACATACGTCATCGGCACTTTAAATACCGCGCCCAGACACGCACAGACAATCTTTTTGCCCGCACGCAATTCAATAAATACGCCTGCAGCGCAAACGAGCATCAAACACATCGTAAAAATGTTGATGAACTTTGGGCGCCAATTGAGTATGTAGGCAATTCCCAAACCAATTTCGATAAATGGATACAAATACCCATACCAATAGGCACGTTTGGCAATGATATCATACATTGAATATGCTTCTGCGAATTCATGTAAGTTAATCACCTTGAAAAATGCAAACACCAGAAAGAATGCCCCCATACCGATGCGCATGGCATCATGCAGATTAAATCCGTAATACCATTGATGCGTTGCGGTTATTGCGATAACCACTGAGAAAATGGTGATAAGTGGTAAAAAAGTTTGGAATGAATATTCGGTAACTATTTGATCCATATGAGTCTCTCTCGTTTTTTCAAATACTCTTTTGTTAACCTACCGATTACTGTATAGTATACAACTGTTAGAAAACAATATTCGCAAGAGGTTTCATCATGATCTACGCAAATCCCATTGAAGCAATCGGCAATACGCCACTCATTCGCGTTGGCTTTCATCAAGCCCCGCTGTATGCAAAACTTGAATATCTGAATCCAGGCGGCAGCGTGAAAGATCGCTCTGCAAAATTCCTAATCGAAAAAGCTGAACGCGACGGCATCTTAAAACCGGGTGGAACCATCATCGATGCATCATCGGGTAATCACGCGGTTGCCGTTGCCATGATTGGTGCGATTAAAGGTTACAAGGTAATCATGTGCGTATCGGAAAAAATCAGTAAAGAAAAATTACAAACGATTCAAGCATACGGCGCTGAAGTTGTGATGTGTCCACCGACCGAATTTATCGAAGATCCGGTCAGCTATCATACGCAAGCATTAGAGCTCCATAAAAAAACGCCAAACTCATTCATGCCCAATCAATATTTTAATGTCGATAACGCGCTCGCACATTATTCTCATCTCGGGCCTGAAATTTGGAAGCAAACAAACGGTAAACTGACCCATTTCTTTGCAGCAGCGGGAACTTGCGGCACTATCAGTGGCGTTGGCCGTTATTTAAAAGACCAAAATCCTAATGTGAAAGTAATCGCGGTAGATTCCATTAATTCATTCCGCGCAACTGGCGGCAAACCAAAACCATATAAAGTTGAAGGCATGGGCATCGATTTTAAAACGCCCGTTCTCAATGAAGCAGTGATCGATGATTTTGCGCTCGTCACTGATGATCAAGCGCTCGGCATGCTCAAAACACTCGCGCGTCAACATGGCTTACTCGCAGGCCCGAGCAGCGGCGCCGTTGCAGCAGCTGCCCATAACTATACCGCCACCCTCGGCCCTGATACTTTTGGCGTCATGATCTTTGGCGATTCAGGCCGCGCATATCTGACTAAGAATTTCTACTAATTTTGGCCAACCATACCGATCTTTAAGATAAAAAGCGCATCCCGGAAAAAGGATGCGCTTTTATTATGCCCCTTACCTTGCCAGGTTCAGCCCAGGGCTTTGATATACCCCCGAGATCAATCTCTAGGGGCCGATATTCAAAAAAAAACGATGTTATTGACTTTAAAAGACTTTTTCCAAGTATGCTGGTGCGTGATAATAGTATTAACCTTCGTACTACAGGAGAAAAAGAATATGAAGATACTTAAAATAATGGCGGTTGTAGCATTATTTGCTAGCACTCAGTCTTCAGTTGCAAGTGAAAAGTGGCAAAATAATGAGCTTGACGCACAAGAACCAGGATGGAGATCACGTTATAAAGAGGATCCTGAAGGACGGTGGATCAAAAACTCGTACACCGGAGTCTATGAGTGGAAAACATCAACAGAGGTAGCAGAAATAAGAAAGAAAAGAGATGAATATACAGAAAGAGACCGATTATATAATGAACAACGAGAGAACACCATTTCTACACTGAACGAACTCGCCACCTACATCAACACATCTCCATTCAGAGTGCTCAAAACACCACAAGATATCAATGACTTTGCAGCAGGAATGCGACTTCTTTTAGATCAAGTAGAAGAAAAGAATATTAAGTTTAGGAAGAACAAACAAGCTCTTCGAGAAATCCAAGAAGCAAGAGAGCATATCAATGCACATAAAAGGTTTAGAGACGAAAAAGACCGGGAACAATTCCGTCGCAGAATGCTCCAATTTGTTGATGAACTCCGAGCAATCACTAATAATATCTACTTATACTAGATAAAAACGTAGCAAACCTGACCATCCCTATGCTGTCAGGCAAATCTATAGGCGCATCCCGGAAAAAGGATGCGCTTTTATTATGCTCTTTGCCCCCTTCCAGGTTAGCCCAGGTTCGACATCCAAAAAACCCCTAAAGGCCTTATGCACGTACCTTTAGGGCCTGGCGAGCATCACATCGAGGCTCCTAGAGCCTTTATTCAATATAAAAAATCGCAAACCATTGATTTTAAAAGGCTTTTTTCGTTATGCTGAAAGTGTAAATATATGTTTAGTCTTCTAAAAAGGAGTAATTATGAAGACCCTAAAACACTTAGCTCTAATGGCATTGGTTTGCTTTGGAGCATCAGCATTTGCATATCATGCAGCAGTTTCTGATCTTAAGAAGCAATACAAAATTGCTGAAGATTATAAAAAGAAAGGCATGAACAAAGAAGCGCGCACGGTCACTCAATCTATTATAGACCAATCTAATGAGCTTCTCGCTGATCAATCTTTAACTGAAGCAGAAGTCAATAAGATTGTTGAAGTGATGACTGACGCTCAGAACATGCAATACAACTTACCAACAAGCTATACAAACTAAGTTAGCTAGCACGAGAGGCGCCCTTAACTGGCGCCTCTTTTTTTTATTCTATGTGCCGGAATTCATCCTTCAAATCTTCTACCAATAATCAAACCTATTGATTTTATTCCTCCTACACCTTTAAGCTCAAAGCAGTAAATCATACATCTTTATAAAAAGGAGACTAAATCTATGAAGACGTTAAAACAGTTAGCGATCGTGGCATTGGTATGCCACGGATCAGCTGCAATGGCAATGGAACGCATCCCATATGGGATTTTGAATAAATCAAGTTACGAGATCACGGTAATCCCCAAAAAAAAATATCAGGGGCGTTTGATTGCAAGTGCACCCGAAAAAATTGCTGCTGGCAAAGCGAAAAGCTATGACGCAGAAGTATTTGAAATTCAGTCAAAATATGCTAATGGCGTTATTACTGAATCTGGGAGGGTTGACGAGCGAGATATGAAAGGGGTGCTAAGGACCGAGGGTGGCTTG
>Ga0181538_10005759_pt1 | contig 10989 bp, 6 predicted proteins | sample PEATcosm2014_Bin_40_FD_119773 | JGI IMG/M metagenome (GOLD analysis project Ga0181538, IMG submission 119773) | Peatland microbial communities from MTU Mesocosm Facility, Houghton, MI, USA - PEATcosm2014_Bin23_30_metaG | ecosystem: Environmental > Terrestrial > Soil > Wetlands > Peat | place...
ACTCCGGGCATGCTTTGGCCCGACGGCAAACTGCCGGACCATTGGCAAAACTTCGCGGAGTTGCTCAAGGCGGGAATCAAAGGCGTCGAGGCGGGAGCCGGGACCAACCGGCACCCTCGGATCATGATTCACATCGACCGGGGCGGAGACAAAGCGGGCACGAAGTACTTCTTCGACAAGCTCAACTCGTATCGCGTGCCTTACGATGTGATCGGCCAATCCTACTATCCCTGGTGGCATGGCACGCTGCTGGATTTACGCGAGAACCTGATCCTCATGGCGAACGAATATCACAAGGACATCATCCTGGTGGAAGTGGCCTACTGCTGGCGCCCCACTGAATACAAGCAGAAGCCCGGTCCTTTTGCAGAAAGCCCTGAAGGTCAGCGAGAGTACCTGGATGAGCTCAATCGTTTGGTCTTGAGCACGCCCGACCATCGCGGGATCGGTGTCTTTTGGTGGGAGCCGGCGGTGACCGGCGTGCTTCGCAGCCGCGGTTACTTTGACGATGACGGGAACGCACTGCCCGTTCTCAATGTATTTGACCGTTTTTCCAGGCGCTAGCCGTGCGAGACCATGGAGGTTAGCCTCGAACTGGACAAGAGGAGCGGTTGGATACCGGAGATCTGAAGCCCTCCGGATAAAGCAGTAAGCCTGGCGCCCTCAGGCCAGAAGACATTGACCACGAGCCCTCGAGCGCGCTACCCAATCCTCCGGTGGCGATCCAAAGCGGGGCGGCGTCGGAGTTGAGAGGATCTTTGGGCTCATTCGTTCACTTCTTTTGTCCCGACACGGGACAGACTTCACAAAACGAGACAGTGCGCGAGACACTCCTCTGCGGGAGCTAGTCCGGATCGACCGCTTGTTCGGAATGAAGACAGAGTAATTCGAGAATTGTCTCATTCGTTAGCGGCCTCCGACGGGATGGTATAAAAAGTGCACACTCTGTCCATTATCGGGTCTAAGCCGAGACCTAGCGAATGCAGAGAATACATGCAAAGGAAACACATATGAAAAACACAATGAAATTCACAGCAATGGCCGCGTTGGCGAGTTTGGCCGCCGTACAGGCATGGGCAGATCAAACCAACCTGGTGCGGAACTTGGACATCCAACTTGTGGGCGTCCAGCAAGGAGAGACCACAACCAGCAAGCACATCACCACCACTACCGTGGACAAAGTCAGACTGGACACCTCCGACGTCATCAGTGCCATCGGCACAGCGATCGGAAGCACCTTTTCGCGGGACGCCCGGTTGGTTGTCATCACCCCGCTGACCAGTGGTTCGATTGCGTTCGCAATTCGCGATGGCGGCAATTCGGTTGATGTCTCCGGCTTCTTCGTCCACAACTATCTTAGCGACATGGTGGGCAGATCCACGGCCAACAGCACGACGGGAAGATCCAGCGGCAGCAATTACAGCCTCCAGGCATTCGGATTGCAGGACGTGGACGGATTTCAGCCATTGGCCTTGCACTATTCCGTAAGCGGTGTGGCAGTGGAGGACTTTTCGATCCCTGCGATTCCGGGCCCGAGCAGCGAATTGAGCGCAGATGTTTCGGGTACCGGCGACAACGCCGGAGCACTCTTGATCCTGCAGGGAACGGTCCGCGTTCACGGCCAGACAGTTGAGGTTGTGCCTGGCAATGCCACCCCGCCGGTGTAACTTGCTTCCGCCTGCGGCTTAACCTGCAGGTGACGAAATTCGTTCAGGACAGGAGCCGTCGGTTCCTGTCCTGAACCTTTTGCCTTGGAGTGGACTCTCAGCTCCGTCGTGGAATCCAGTTGGCAATCACGAAACCGAGACTCATCGCCCATGCTAAGATATTCCCCCAGGTCGGTGCGACGATACTGGGCCAACCTCTTAAGTAAGCTGTTTGCACCCTCAGCGCCCAGCTCGTGAACTGGTCCTTTTTGCCTCTGGAGGCGATACCCCACCCCCGCCAAAGTCACCGCCACAAGAAGAACGCGCTTTGGCATAACTGCTCTTGATCATTCCTCAAGAGCTTCGACCGAGGCTCCGCGGCAGCCTGAAGCAGATCAAGGAGAAGGTTGTTAACTCCTCCGCCAAATGACTCTACCGGGTGCCGGTCGGCAAGCCGCCAGTACGGTAAGAGTGGGCACGCTTCGGACCAAGGATTCCGTAGTTTTACTGGCCGGTTTTGTTTGACCACAGCAGCGATTGATGCCTATATTATCACGAGCTTGAAACGCGGATTACTCGCTCGTGAGTATGTTGTACCGCAGCAGAATATTTAGGACCGGCCTCCAGAGAGGAATGATCTTCACCGCAATTGCTATCGGCCTTGCGCAGGCAGCACTGGCGTCCACCCCAGCGACGACCGTCCCGCCCTTGATACTTTCCGGCAGGCAAAACGCCCGTCCGGCAGGAACGTATTCCGCAGGCATCGCCGACATTATCACGATGGTGGATGCAAAGGTTGATGCGCCGGTTATCCTTGCCTACATCCAGAACTCGACCATCCCGTACAATCCCGAAGCCGCGGAGCTTGTCGCGCTGAAGGACCACGGGGCTTCGACCGAGTTGCTGATGGCACTGCTGCATCGCGGTGATGAACTGAGACTGCGACTGGCCCAAGCGCAGAGCACGGCCAATTTCCCGCCCGCTGCCCCGGCCTACGGTTATGTCCCGGAGGCGGTCTATCCGGCGTATCCGTACGATTCTCCTGATGGCTCCGACGCGCAATATCCCGCCACTGATGACAGCTACGGCTACGGCTGGCCATTGGCTTACTGGCCGTCAGTCCGTATTAGCGGATACCGCCTCTACGGGTGTGCGCACGGGCATTATTACGCCCCCAGCGGTGGGCACACGAGTTCTCTTGTCGTGCATTCTGGTGGCTCGCGGGGTTTTGGCCGTTCGGGTGGGCGGCCGGGAGGCAGGTCGCGTTAGGCGAGGTTTAAGCTTCCCCCCGCGCCCGGCTCCAACCCCGCAGTCATTAGAAAGGGTCCGTGCAAAGAGAAGCCTGCCGGGCACTTGAAACAATTTGCCAAGGGGAAAAGGTTCTGTTGTAGTGGCTGCGAGATGAAGAGACTTGGTTTTCAGGGACACGGTTTCATCCATTTTGCATTTCTTGGGTTGCTGCCATTGTTGACCTTGGCGGGCAATCCAAACGTTCCACAAAAGCGCAGCCCCGACCAGGTGCTGCTTGTCGTCAACGAGAACAGCCCTGTTGCCAAAGCCATCGCCGGGGATTATGCGCTCAAACGGCATATCAGAAACATACTCCCTGTTCAGTGCCAGGATTCGGCGTTGAGCGTGGGCAATGAGACCCTCACCCTCGCCGCCTACACGCAGTCAATAGAATCTCCCGTTCGTGGGTTTCTGGCGGCACACACGAACATTGACTTTATCGTGCTCACAAAGGGCATTCCCATTCGCATCACCGGAGCCGCCATGGGTAGTTGCGACCAAAACAGCCGTGAGCCGGAGAACAGCCGAGGTCATCCTTCCGTTGACAGTTATTTGAGTGCGCTAGACTACACAAACCTCTCCGGCGCGGTGAGAGTCTATCTTGCCGGGTCGGGAGCAATCGGTTGCGCATTTTCCAACCGGTACTGGAATGCCACCGAGCCTTTTTCCCATGCGAAATTCGGGGGGTACCTGGTTACTCGCCTGGATGGGTACTCGGAAGGAGACGCCAAGGCTCTGACAGCCCGGTCTCTGGCCGCGGAAAAAGACATTTCACGCCTGCTTAACCAAGGCAGAGTGTTGCTGGATGTGGAGCCAATCTTCGGCTTGGGGGATAAAGCGACGCAACCCGCCCCGATCACCAGCACGAATATTCTGGCGGAGTCAGCCTGGAGCGAATTCAACGCTGACATGCGTCACGCCAGCGATGTCTTGACGAGTCGCGGAATACCGGTCGAGTTAGATTTGACGACGACGTTTATCGGAGGCCGTTCCAATCTGCTGGGTTATTTTTCCTGGGGGAGCAATGACGAGCGTTCGTGGGAAAGCAACGACTTTTATTCGCCGAAAGCCTATCTCAGCCTTTTTTTCGCGCCTGGCGCATTGTGCGACACGGCTGTTTCCACCAGCGCCCGGACGTTTTTGCCAACCCGGGGCGGTCAATCCTTACTGGTTGATTTGATCGCCCATGGCCTGACAGGCGGGAAAGGTTACACCGACGAGCCACTGCTACAGGCGGTTGCGTCTCCCACCATTGTTTTTGACCGCTACACGGCGGGGTACACCTTGGCGGAGAGTTTCTATGCCGCATCCCACTTCGTCTGCTGGGAAGACGTGGTTATCGGCGATCCGCTTTGTAGTCCCTATTGGGGAAGACAACAAAAAGTCCCGCCGCAGCGATAGATCAAAACTGGCCCTGCGGTTCGGGTAGAACGGCATCGGCCCGAAGCGCAGGAAACCTAGCGCCAGTGCCCACCGATCCAAACGTAACCCCGGCCATGCCTGGCCCAGTGTCCTCCCACCCAAGCGGCGTGAGGTCTTGGCGGAACGGCGTAGCGGCCTCCGATCCACACCCAACTGCCGCCAACTCCGATAGACCAGTAGCCCGGCATCCAGACGTACTCGGGACCCGGAGCCGCAGGGACTACCTCCACCTGTGCAGGCGGCGGCGCTTGCTCCACGACTGCGGGGCCGGTCGTGGCCCCAGGTTGCGCTGGCACATAAACAACTTGGCGCTCAACGCATCCGGTCCCCAGGGCGGCAATTCCGCCTACTGCAAGTAACAATAATCCGTAGTCTCTCATAAGTTTTCGACGTTTCGTCTCACCTCAATTGACGTGCGGGCGTCGGAGATTCCTCGACAAAAAACTGCAAAAATCAGACGCTCGCCTGTAACCTCACGGCGTTGCTACGCGTCTTCCAAGCTTCAACCGACAGGGTGGGCAGTACTGCGTTCAGGCACTGTGAAAGGCAGCGCAATTGATAGGTCTGGCATACGTTTTGCTAAAACTCAGCAGCCGGACGACCGACACCCGCCCCGACATGCTGACGAGCATACTGTGGGGCATAATGATCTAAGCCGCAAGTTGCAAGAGCGGTGGCGAGCTTGGCCGAGTCCAAACGCTTCGCGGTGCGTCCGCGCCTCCCAGATTCTCCCCTGTGGGTGGCAAAGACTCCGCGCCTCTGGTTCTTGCTGATGAACGGGAGTATGTACTGCGCCTCCTGACGAACAGGTCTGGGCTTGTCGCGACCGTGTTCATCGCGAGCTTGGAATATTGCGGGAACGATACGGTCTTGTTTATTGCAGCGTAGTTCATAGACTCATCCCGCGAATAGAAATGAGTGGCAAGTTCAACCCATTCCAATCCAAACAGGCCGAGGTGATGCGAACGCACACCGTCACCAAACGAACCAAGGCGCTGAAGATTTTCGATAAGCTCCAACTTAAAAGGCCCTACGTTTGGGTCGAAATCCAGGATATGGTTGGTCCTGCCGCCGAGCAAAAGCTGAGTGAATTGAACGGGGAGACAAGCGTCGCTCTATTCATTGATGTGATCTCTGACAAGCCCATTTGGATTTCGCCCCTGCCAGTCCTGGAAGCATTGATTGACCGGCTGTGGAAGCATTTTAATAAGCTCCACATCATTCAAAGGGTGGAGAAGGAAAAAGGCTAAAAGCCCCCCACCCCCCTAAAGCCACATCAAAGCCACCCCAAAGCCTGTTGATAGCCAACCGATTGCGACCCCAAAGCCACCCCAAAGCCCCTCCAAGGCTACCCCAAAGCTACCCCAAAGCCACGTTAAGGCGAAGGCGGAATGAAGAATGCAGAATGCAGAAAATGCGGGAGCAAGGTGAGTGGGTTGCTTGCTTTAATGGGGACTTCCGCTTACTCCCGATCGGGCAAGCGAGTGGTCATTGAAGGGCGTCGCAGAGGCCGGAGGTCCTTGTGACGCGACGGGCGAGGGCGGCGCGGAACACCTTTTCGTCGAACCACAGCTCGACGCTTGTTCGGGCGCGCGTGATGCCGGTGTACAGGAGTTCGCGGCTCAGGACCGGGCTTTCGCGGTCGGGCAGGATGAGCAGAACGCGGTCGAACTCGGAACCCTGGCTCTTATGCACAGTCATCGCGTAAGCAGTCTCATGCTCCGGCAGGCGGAGCGGGGGGAACTTACGCAGCGTGTTTTCCGGCCCGAGAAAGAATGCCCGCGGCTCACCCTCGTCGCCCTCGGGCAGGATAAGGCCAATGTCGCCGTTGAAGAGCTTGAGACTGTAGTCGTTTCGCGTGATCATGATGGGCCGACGGGCGTACCACGGGTTTTGCGGCTGGATCATTCCCGCCTCCGCCAGGATCGCCTCGGTTGCCTGGTTCAGGCCGGTCAAGCCAAACGGACCCTCCCGCAGGGCGCACAGGATACGGAAGCGAGCCAACGCCGCCAGCGCCGCGGGTGGATCAGCGGCTCTCAGGAACTCGCTGAATCCGGCGGTCACGCGTGTGCGCAAGGCTTCCTTGAGCCCAGCACGACGGGGCAGAGGCGCAGAGACAACGTCGGCTGCCGCGTTGGCGCCGGAGTCCTTGAGGACTTGCAGCGCATCATCCGCGCGGCCTTCATTGATAGCATTGCTCAGGCGGTAGATGGCGCTCTGCTGGCCGAAGCGGTAGTTCTTCTTCAGTTGCACGACGCAGTCGGAGAGGGCGCGCGTGGTTGGTAGGGACGCGTTCCACCGCGTCCCATTCTCTGCCCGCGAAGTCAGGGACGCGGTGGAACGCGTCCCTACCGGTTCGTTGGCGGCAGCGGAGCAAATGTCACCCAAGACAGCGCCAGCCTCTACCGAGGCTAACTGGTCCTTGTCGCCCAGGAGAATCACCCGGGCGGACGCATGGATGGCCTGAAACAGCTTGGCCATAAGGGCCAGGTCCACCATGCTGGCTTCGTCCACAGCGACCACGTCAAAGGGCAAGGGATTGTCCGCGTCGTGGCGGAAGCGGGCGGAGTCCGGCAGGTAGCCCAGCAGCCGGTGGATGGTTGTTGATTGCTCCGGCAGTTGGGCTCGAATGGTCTCGTCGCAGGCGAGCGTGGCCTTGACGGTCCGGATGGAGTCCTGAATGCGGGCGGCGGCTTTACCGGTGGGCGCGGCCACGGCAATGCGCAGCCTCCGGGGGCGCTTCAGTTCCAGCAGCAATGCCAGGATCAACACTAGCGTGTGTGTCTTCCCAGTGCCGGGGCCGCCGGAGATGACGCAGAACTTCCGGCGCACGGCGGCAAGCGCGGCAACGCATTGCCAGTTGACCGTCTCGCCCGGTTCAGGGGGAAAGAGAGCTTGGAGTCCCTGGCGCAGTGTCGGCGGGTCAGGTTGCGGCGGCAAGTCGGCTGCGCGCTTGAGGATTGCTGCGGCCAGGGTCTGCTCGTATTCCCAGTAGCGGTGGAGGTAGAGCCGATGACACGCACCCAGAACGAGCGGTTTGAACTCGCCCGGGGAGCCGACAACGGGCGAGCGGATGAGGGCTTTAGTCCATTCCTTTAGGCGCGGAAGCTGGATTGGCTTCACCCCTTCAACAGGCATGTCCGGGAACCTCGATCCGGCAATCGCACGCAAGTCCAGGCAGATATGGCCTTCACCTCGTTTGTGGCTGACGAGCGCTGCTGCCAATCCGACCAACGGTTGCTCGCCGCCTGCCTGCGCTTCGCTGAACGCGGCAAAGTGACGGTCCAACTCACTGAAGGCGCTGCTGGCAAGGAGTTGGCGAATCTCAGTCATGTCACCTGCCCTCTGCTGTCGGCGCACCCGTCAGCAAGCTATTGAGTCTGCGGACAAAGGATTCCTCAAGCCGGTCGCGATAAATGCCGAAGCCGGGCCGGGCGAGATCGATGCCACGCAGGAATAGATAATAGACGCCGCCGAAATGTTGGTCGTAGCGGTAGCCGGGCAGCCTCAGACGGAGATACCGGTCCAGCGCGGCAGTGTAGAGCTGGTACTGGAAGTAATAGTGCCGGCGGCGGATCTCGCTTACGAGCGCGGCGGGACCGTAATCCTCGACCCGGTTGCCCAGCAGATTGGACTTCCAGTCCACGAGGTAGTAACGGCCTTCGAACTCGAACACCAGGTCAATAAAGCCCTTGAGCATGCCTTGCACCGGGGCAAAGGAGAACCCGCCCGGCTCGCGGTTGCCGCCGTCATCCACGCCGGGAAGTGGGTGTTCCAGGAGCAGTGTCCGGATCAGGTCAGGCGAGATGCGTTGGAGGGGGAAGTAGAACTCAAGTTCCCGGAGGCGCTGGGCCGCCGGGATTCTCGCCAGGGTCAGGGCGGGGATGCCTGGGTCCAGCGGGGCCGTCATCACCTTGCCCAGCATCTCGACAAGGATGTCCGCGAACTCGGCCTCCGGCAGGCCATGAGCACGGAGTTGTTCGCGGACGAGAGCCGCGGCTGGCGGCTGATTCCATTGGGTAAACTCCAGTTTCTCGAGGATCTTGTGCAGGCAGGTGCCGGGCTTGGCGCCACCGGGGAAGGCAAAGATGCCGGTTAACTGTTCCGATAGTGGGGCAGGCGTCTCGCCTGTCGCATGGGGCGTCTGGCCCGCGTTGCCGGGACCGCGCACGAGACGCCCTCCTGACAGGCGAGACGCCTGCCCCACTAACTGAGCAGCGACGATCCCGGCGGCAAACTCTGCGCGGCTGCCCGCATTCAGTGCGTCGCGGTCCGGCAACTCCTCGCCCTGGTTAGTGGTGAGGGAGGTGAAACTGCTGATGCGCCAATCACGGGCAATGGCGCCGGTGAACCGCCGGAAATCCAGGGCAGGCCCCGCGGAACTGGGGACCGTGAAGGCGGCATCTGCCAGTTGAGGAAGGTCGCGGACGGCGATGGTCGGCTGGCCGTCCGGGCCGCTGGATTGGCCAGCCAGCTTGCCCAGGTCGTCGAGCAATTGATGGTCGTCGAGTTGGGGGAAGTGCTCCTCCTGTGCCGCTACCGGGTCAGGCTCGGGGTTTGGTGGCGGATGCAGCAGCCAGGCCGGAGCCGAGGTTGCGGCGTCGCGGAAGCCGCCCCATACAAAATAACAGCGATGTTTGGCTCGCGTCAGCGCCACGTACAAGAGTCGGACATTCTCAGCCAGGCCCTCCACCCGGGCTCGTTGCCGATGGGCGTCGTAATCAGGGCCGCCGAGGTCGCGGACGAGGTTGCCGTCCCCGTGCTCGTGGAAAAAGACCTGCTCCTCGCCGCCGTGCTCGATGCTCGCGCCCTTCCACGAGAAGGGGCAGAAAACGACCGGGTATTCCAGCCCCTTGCTCTTGTGGATGGTCACCAGCTTAACGGCCTTTTCGTCGGTCTCCAGCCGTAGCTGGTGCTCCTCAGCGACCTGGTCCCCCGGCTTCTGCTGCTCGCTGATCCATTTAAGCAGGCCAGAGACGCCAAGGCGATTCTCGACACTGGCGCGGTGGAGCACTTCGGAAAGGTGCAGGAGGTTGGTCAACCGGCGCTCGCCATCGGGGAACGCCAGCAGGCGGGGACGGACTTGCTCGCCCTGCAGGAAACTGCGGAACATCTGGATGAAGCCGCGCTGGAGCCACAGGTCAAGGTAGCCACGGAAACGCTCGAGGATCTGCTGCCATTCGACCTCCTGCTTCACCACGGCTTCAATCCGGGAACCAGTGAAACCGACCAGGTCTGTCCCGAGCGCAGCCATGAGTTGAGATTCATGGGTCGGGTCGGCAATTGCGGCCAGCACACGCTGCGTCTCCACCACTTCCCGCGAGCCAAACAGGCTGGCGCTGGTGTAAAGTACGCTGGGGACGTTTCGCTGGCTGAGCGCATCCTGGACCAACTGGGCCTGACGGTTCTCGGGCATCAGGACGGCAATGTCCTCGGGGAGCAGCTTGCGGTCGCCCAAGGCGGTGTTGCCGTTCAGCAGCCCGACGATCTCGGTGGCCACCACCGACGGGAGCAGCTTGTCGGCGTCGCCCTTGTTGACCTCGGCCCCTGTCCGCCGCCAGAACCAAAGCTGGAAGGGCGGCTGGGGGCGCCCGTCCAATTTGAGGGGCTGCTTGTCCGCTTCACCCTTCGCTTCCACAGGCTGGAATTCGATACCGGGGAACACGAACGGCTGGGCTGGAGCGTTAAAGAAGGCGTTGACCGAGCGGACCAGCCCGGCCTCCGAGCGCCAGTTTTCCTTGAGGGTGTAGGCCTGATCGGAATGCTGGCGGGCGTTCAAGTAGGTGAAAATGTCCGCGCCGCGAAAGCCATAGATAGCCTGTTTGGGGTCGCCGATCAGGAACAGATAGTTCTCCGGCCCCGTGAACACACGCGAGAAGATGTCATACTGCAAGGGATCGGTGTCCTGGAACTCGTCGATGAGCGCCGCCACGTATTGCCGCCGCAGCAGGGCAGCCAGCGCCGGTCCGCCGGTGCCCGCCAAAGCGCTGTGCAGGCGTGTGAGCAGGTCGTCGAAGAACTGGATTTTAAGCTCAGCCTTCCGATGCGGGAGCTCCTTCCGGACATAATACAGCGCCCCGAGCTTGACGCCGATGACGTAGCGCTCCTCCGCGCGGGACAGATCGTCGCACAGGTCGAAAAAGGGATTCGCTGGCGGCGGGACCTTTGCTTTCTTGAAGACCTTCGCAGCAATGGCGGACTTCCGGAAGAGCTGCAAGGCGTCCAGTGCGGAGGGGGGAAACTCTGGCGCACCGAGGCAACTGTCGAGTTGGTGGAAGGCATTGGTCATGGCCTCGTCATCGTTGTAAGGCCGGTTCGCCCACTTGGCGCCGCTGCCAAAGTAATTACGGATGGCGTCCTTCTGCTCGCGCCAGACTTCGCGCAGAGAAGTGAAAACGGCTTCCAGGGCTGCGGCCAGGGAATCTGAGGTCTGGCCGTCCACGGGTGAAAGCAGTTTGAGGAACGGGTGAGGCAGGCTGGTTCGGACCAGCGGCAGGAGACCGTCGGGGCTTAAGGCGTTCTTTAAGGCAAAGATAACAGGGAGTTTCCCCACGCAGTAGAAATGCTTGCGCCAATAATCCTCGACAAGCTGGCGCAACAGCGGGGTCTGGTCGGTGACCAACTCCGTGTC
>Ga0181538_10005761_pt1 | contig 10986 bp, 9 predicted proteins | sample PEATcosm2014_Bin_40_FD_119773 | JGI IMG/M metagenome (GOLD analysis project Ga0181538, IMG submission 119773) | Peatland microbial communities from MTU Mesocosm Facility, Houghton, MI, USA - PEATcosm2014_Bin23_30_metaG | ecosystem: Environmental > Terrestrial > Soil > Wetlands > Peat | place...
GGAGCCGGTGACAACGTTGCCGCTGGAGTCTTCGACCTTGACCACCGGCTGGGCGCTGAAGGTCACGCCGTTGGCCGTGCTGCCCGGCGTGGTGCTGAACACCAGCTGGGTGGCCGCGCCGGCAGCCAGCACCAGGGTCTGAGAGGTAGTGGCCGAGCCGGTCCCGTAGGGGTTGGTGGCAGCGACCGTGAAGGTATAGCTCTGAGCCGTGCCGCTGGGGGTCCCCGAGATCACGCCGGTGGAGGTGTTGAGCGTCAGACCGGTGGGCAGCGAGCCCGACGCCAGGGTGAACTCGCAGTAGGTGGCGGTACCGTTGCACGACGACGCGCCGGTGGCGCTGTAGGTGGCCGTGCTCTGCGCCACGCCCACGGTGTAGTTGAGAGAGCCCGATTCGGTCGGCGTACCAGGTGCTGTCCCGGTGAAGTTGGCCGAGGAGACCTCGCCGGCGCAACCGATCTTCCCGGCGGCCGGGGTGGTGGCGCCGGTCCCGCCGGCACCGTTGCTGGTGCCCGCGCCGGTGCACGATCCGGAGGTCCCTGTGGCCACGCCGCTCGAGACGGCCGTGGCCGTCGAGGAGCTCCAGCCGGCACCACCGCCGCCGCCGCCAGCTCCCGACAGGTCGGTGCCATTGCAGTAGGTCGAGCCGCCGCCGCCGCCGCCGGTGTAGCCGCCGCCGCCGCCGCCGCCGCCGATGTTCATGTCGTTGCCGGTACCCGTCGTGGTGGTGCCGCCGGCCCCACCGGTGCCCACACCGTTGTTGCCGCCTGCCGCGCCGCCGCCGTTGGCCCCGAGGCCGCCGCCGCCCCCGGTGTTGTTGGCGCCCCCGGTGCCTGCCGTGCCGCCAAGGGTCGAGTTGGTGCCGCCGGCGCCGCCGGTGCCGCCGCCGCCTCCGCCGCCGGGGCCGGCCTTGGTGGAATCCGACTTGGTGTTGCCGGCACCGCCCCCGCTCCCGCCCACGCCGGAGCCACCGGTGTCCCCGGTATCCGCCGTCCCTGCGACACCGCTGCTCCCCGCATGGCCACTACCAGCGCCCGCCGCGCCGCCGGCACCGCCGGCCGTGCCCGTACCGCCGCCGGTCCCGCCGGACCCAGCCGTGGCGTTCCCGCAGCCGGCGCTGTTGTTCCCTCCGGCAGCACCGCCGCCAGCGCCGCCGGGAGCGATCGAGATCGGGGTGGTGCACGCCGAGGTGGTGCCGAGGCACAGACCGGTGGCCCCACCACCGGCCCCGCCGCCACCGCCCGGGTCAGCCGACGAGCCGCTGCCGGCGCCCCCTGAACCTCCCGCTGCGTAGCCACTGGCTCCGGTGCCCCCGGCAGCGGCGGTGGCCGAGGCCCCCGCTCCGCCGCCGCAGCCGATGTCCACGCCGACGTCCGAGCCGGGCGTGACGGCGTAGGTGATGGTGGTCGAGCCCGCCGGACCACCGTTGCCGGCCGTCGTGCCCCCGGTGCCACTGCCGGCCCCGCCGCCGCCGCCGCCGCCGCCGCCGTAGATGGTGGCCGTGATCGAGGTGGTGCCGGGAGGAACGACGGCATAGTCATAGGTGCCACAGGTCAGAGCGGTGTTCCACGTCACCGGGGTGGTCGCCGCGCCGGCGGCGATCGGCGAGATGATCCCGGGCACCACCGCGGCCAGCGTGCCGAGGAGGAGGGCCAGCGCGGCGAAGCACACGGCGGAGCGTTGCGCCCGGGAGCGCAGTGTGAACGACCCGCCGTGCTGGAGGTGTTCGGACGTGCTGTGCATGCGTCAGTTCGCCTGATCTCTTGAAGTCCACGGCGCAACATCGGCCGGTGCCACCCGACCAGAATGCTCCACCCTTTGTTCGTACGAGGGCTCCGCCCCTATACGATTCGCCAATCGGGGGTAGGGTAGCTCAGCCGTAGCACGAAAGCTCGTGCCACCCCTGCGATACCCCTTCACCTGGGCTTTCCCCGAGGGAGTGGACCTGCGATTGCGGCCCCGGCACCAATGGCCGCAGCAACCTAGCGAGTCACGGGCGCTCGAACGGATCAGTTCAATCGAGCAGGGCGCCCGCCACCGCGGTCTCGAGGGTCCGGTCGTTGGCCCACATCAGCTGCTGCTGCTTCGCCCGCCGGAAGTAGAGCTGGATGTCGAAGTCGAGCGTGAACCCGATGCCGCCGAAGATCTGCTGCGCCATGGCCGTGATGTCGCGGAATGTTGAGCAGGCGAACAGCTTGGCCATCGGGGCCAGCGAGGTCAGCGGCCGCCCGTTCGCCCCCGCCCAGGCTGCCTCGTGGACCAGCTGCTCCGCTCCATCGAGGTTGGTGACGGCGTCGGCGAGATAGTGGGCGAGCGCCTGGAACGCGCCGAGCGGCTTGTCGAATTGCTGGCGGTCCTTGGCGTACTGGGTCGTGATCTCGAGGGCGTAGCGCGCGCCACCGACGGCCTGCGCCGCCAGCAGCACCAACCCGGGCTCGAGCATCTCCTGCCAGGTCGCCCATCCCGTCCCCGCTGGGCCGATCCGGTCCTCGGATCCAACTGGGACATCGGAGAACGTCACCTCGTACTGGGTGTCGGAACTGATGCTGAATTGCTGGCGTAGTTGGACCCCCGCGGCAGCGGGATCAACCAGGAAGAGGTCGATCGTCTCGGCGGCGTCACCGGTCCGGGCCAGCACGAGAAGGCGGTCGGCCGACGAGGCGAAGGCGACGTGGCGCTTCCGACCCGAAAGAAGGAACCCGCCACCATCGGGCACCGCCCGCACCGCGACGCCGCGGGGGGAAAAGCCGTTCTCGGGCTCGAGCCAGGCCGGCGTCAGGATCGCCTCGCCCGAGGCGACCGGGCGCAGCCACTGCTCCTTCTGTGCCTCGCTCCCAGCGCCAGCCAGCACACTCCCACTCATGACCGCGCTGACAAAATGAGGCGTCGGCGCCAGAGCACGGCCGAGCTCCTCGTAGAGCGCGACGCCTTCCAGCAGCGACATCCCCGAGCCCCCGTACGACTCGGGGAGCATCAGCCCGATGAGATCGAGCTCCCCGAGTTGCGCCCACAGGGCGGTGGGGTAGCCGATGGGGTCGTCCTCCATCTGGCGGACGGTCTCGCGCGGGCAGTAGCGGGCGAGCACGTCGCGCACCGTCTGGCGGAGCAGTTCCTGCTCCTGGTCGAATTCAAGGTCGAGCACTGGGTCGCCTTTCTCGTGAGGGCGGAACACGCAAGGAGCAAGGGGTCATGGCTGCGTCGGCGAGGGCCGCCACTGGTCGCCGCGGCGCGCCCACGGGTTGTCGTCGGGGCTCATGGGCAATGCGATGCGGGCCGCACAGGTCGTCTTGGTATCTCCGTCGACCGAGAGAGTCACCGCCACCGAAGCGAACCCGCACCCGACCTCGTCGACCTCGGTCGACTCCACCACGCCCCGCAGAATCATCGTGTCACCAGGGAAAACAGATCCCTTCATGCGAAAGGTCACGCGGGCCAGCCGCCCATGGGGACCAGTCCAGTCGGTCAGGTAGCGCTCAAACCAGGCGGCCTGGTTCGGTGTGTTCAAGAAGATGTCGCGCGTCCCGTTGCGGTGGACGGCAAAGTCCTTGTCATGGTGCATGGGACGCCAGTCGCGGGTGGCCAACGCGCCAAGCACGACCGTCGTCGCGGTGACCTCGTAATTGAGGTCCGGCAGTTCCTCGTTCACGACCACATCACCGAACAAACGCTGGGGTACGCCCACCATGCTCACGTTGCCTCCGCCCGCCGGTAGCCGAACCCGGTGTAGGACTCGACGGCCACCAGCTCGCCGTCCTGGTTGGAGTAGACGACGTCGATCACCCAGAAGCGTCCCGCGCCCAGCTTCGTCGTCTTCTCCTCGCTGACCGAACGCAGCACCTGATGGGTACGCAGGACGTCACCCGCCCGGACGGGTGTGTGGAACTCGATCGTGTTGTCGGTCATCACCGCCTCGGGCAGCCCGAAGCGCTCCTTGAGGTCGAAATGCACCTGCAGCGGCAGCGCCTCCTGTGTGCGGCCGGGCGCCCAGTGGTGGGGCCGGAACCAGACCGACACCATGGAGGGCGGCGCGATCGGCCCGCCGGTCAGCGCCTCGGCCACCTCGTCGTCCCAGTAGAGGGGGTTGCCGTTCTCCACCGAGGAGCACGACGTCCATATGTAACCGCGTTCGACGGGGAACTCCCCCACCTCGTGGTACTGCTCCTTGCCCACCAGGTCGAGGACGCCCGCCAGCACATCGTCGGTCTCCGTCACGCCACCACCTTCCGGGCCACCCAGCGGGCCACCGTCTCGCCGTCGACGCCGGCCTCCTTCAACAGGTGCTCGGTGTCTGTCTGCGCCATGTCGGGCAGCGCCACCGGCCCACCGGGCCGCGGCATGCCGGCCAGCAGCGGAGCCAGTTGGTCCACCTCACCCTCCCTGGGATGCACCGCCGGCGCCACCACACCCCGGGCGGTGAACGGCGGGTACGACCCCACCTCGGACACCTCGAGCACGGGCGCCACGCAGGTGTCGGCACCCGCCAGCGCTTCCATCCACTCGTCGCGGCTCCGGGTGGCAAACGCAGCCGCGAACGCGGCGCGGATCGCCGGCTGGGCCGAGTCCTCCAATTGAGCAGCCGCCAGCTCGGGACAGCCCAGCGCGGCGCACAGGTTGGCGAAGAACTTGGCCTCGATCGCGCCGACCGCGAGCCACTTGCCGTCGGCGGTGCGGTAGGTGGCGTAACAGGCGTAGCGCCCCGAGAGCACGTCGTGGCCCGGCCGGATGTCGCCCCCGAGCGCAAGCTGCTCGTCAACCACCAGGGACATCAGCCACAGCACGCCCTCGGCCACCGACACGTCGAGGTACGTCCCCCGCCCTGTCCCCGCCCGCCCGGCCAGGGCGGCCATGATGGCCAGTGCTGCCTGCATCCCCCCCGCGGCGGCGTCAGCCACGGTCGCGCCGGGCAGGGGTGGCACGCCGTCGGTGCCCGGGGTGCTCATGGCGAGGTACCCGCCCACGGCGAGGTAGTCGATATCGTGGCCGGCCCACTGCGCCGCCGGGCCGTCCTGCCCGTAGCCACTGGTCGAGCAGTACACGATGGCGGCGTTGCGCGCCGAGACCGCGTCGTAGCCGATGCCCAAGCGATCCACGACCCCAGGCCGGAAGCTCTCGACGACGACGTCCGCGGCGGCGCCCAGGGCGAGGAACGCCTCCTTGCCGTCAGCGTCCTTGAGGTCAAGCAGCACGCGCCGCATGCCGCGGTGCCCGCTGTAGGCGAAGAACGGCGGGTCAATCGGTGCCGCGTCGGCCGATGGCACGGGGCCGATCTTCACCACCCGGGCCCCGTAGTCGGCCAGCAGGCGCGTGCAGCGCGCCGCGGGCCCGACCGTCGAGAGGTCGAGGACGGTGACCCCGCTGAGAGGGCCGGCAGCTGAAGGCGCGGCGGACACTCAGAAGTTCTTCGGGAGACCGAGCTTGCGCCGGGCGATGATGTTCTTCTGGATCTCCGACGCCCCGCCGCCGATGGTGTCGATGACGGTGTAGCGATAGGTCGACTCCGCCCGCCCGTCCATGGGCGCCTCCGTGGTCTTCACCCGCAGCTGAGAACCGGGACCGGCGATGTCCATGGAGGCGTTGGCCAGGCGCTTAGAGAGCTCAGTGGCGAACAGCTTGTACTCCGAGGCCTCGGCCGTCGGCGCCGCTCCGCCCTTGGAGGACTCGAAGACGAACTTCAGCCCCATGACCCGGGCCACCTCGAGCTGGGTGGCCAACTGTGCCAGGCGCTGGCGGATCACCGGATCGTCCTTGAGCGGCACCCCGTCGCGCACGGTCGTCCGCACGTACTCGACCAGCAGCTCGAAGCGCTGCTGAATGGGCGAGAGGGTGAACATGGTGAAGCGCTCGAGATCGAGCGCTTCCGAGATGTACTGGAACCCCCGCCCCACCTCCCCCACCACGTAGTCGTCGGGGACGAAGACGTCGTTGAGGAACACCTCGTTGGTGCGCTCGTCGCCCATGGTCCAGATGGCGTTGATGGTGATGCCGGGCTGGTCGATCGGGACGAGGAAGAGCGTGATGCCGGCGTGCTTGGACTCGGGGTCGGTGCGCCCGCCCACCCAGTACCACTCGGCGAAGTGGGCCGAGGTGGTCCAGGTCTTCTGGCCGTTCAGGATCCAGCCGCCGTCATCCCGGGTGGCCTTGAGCTGCATGGAGGCGGCGTCGGACCCGGCATTGGGCTCCGAATAGCCGACGGCGAACTCGACCTCGTTGCGCAGGATCTTGGGCAGGAACTCGGCCTTGAGTCGCTCGTTGCCGTGGCGGATGATCGTCTTGCCGACGATGCCCACCCCCTTGCCGATCTGGGGGCCGCCCCGGCCGGCCAGTTGCTCGTTGAGGAGGTACTCGTAGACGCCTTCGCCCTCCTGGCCCCCGTATTCCTTGGGCCAGGTAATCCCGAGCCAACCTCGCTCGCCCAGCGAGGCCATGAAGGCCCGCCGCCCACGCTTCGTCGCAACGGGATCGAGCACAAGCGGGGTCGTCCGGCCGCGAACGGGGGAATGGGGAGTGGCCGAGTAGGGTCACAGCCCTATGGACAACGGGCTGGGGAGTCCTAGGAACTGCTTGCGGATTCTCACGTTGGCCAACCACCTTGGACCGCGCGGCGGCCTTGAGCGCAACCAGCTCGCTATCTGCCGAGCGCTGGCCAAACAGGGTCATCAGGTGGACGTGCTCTACGTCAGTGCGGGGGACTTCACCGACGATTGGCACAGATTCACCGGAGCAATGATCCCGATGATGGGTTCGCTTCCCCGTCGTCAGGCTCCGGTGCGTTCGGTCAGAGGCATGCTCACAGCGGTCAGGGCGGGGGTGGCATCGCACCCTGACGTCGTGTACGTCTACCGTTACTGGGATGTCCCGCTCGCGGTAGCCATCGGGGCGCTGGCCGGGGCTCCCGTGGTGTTCCATCTCTGCCTTCCGCCGCCCGCCTCCGTGCCGTGGTGGCTGCGCTCCGCGTTGGGCCGGGTCGCCGCCACCCTGGCAGTTTCGGCCGACACGGCGCAGCGGTGGCGGGGTTTGGGGCTGCGGCCAGACCGGGTGCGCGTCGTTCCAACCGGGATTGACACGCACCAGTTCTGCGAAGCCACCAACGCCGTCCGCCTCGCCACGCGACGCGAGCTTGGCCTCGACGCCGCCGCCTTCATGGTGCTCTTCGCCGGCCGGATCAGTCGCGAAAAGGGGATCGACGTCCTTCTCCGAGCGGCCGGCGAAGCCGTGGCGGATGTCCCGGACATGCGCGTGGTGATCGTCGGGGGCCCCTCATTAGGCGCCGATCCGGAAGACTCCGATCGCTACGCAGCCGAGTTGCGCAACTTGGCTGAGGGAATCCCTGTGACCTGGCTCGACCTCATTCCGGATGTGCGACCCTTGTTGCAGGCCGCGGATGTGGCCGTTGTACCCAGCCTCTGGCCCGAACCGTTCGCCCGTGCCGTGATGGAGCCCTTGGCCTGCGGCACGCCGGTGGTGGCATCGCGGGTCGGAGGGACGCCCGAGATCCTTACCGAGTGGCTCGCCGACTATCTCGTCGAACCCGGTGATCCGACGGTGCTGGCCGAGCGTCTGGTAGCGCTGAGCTCGTGGAGGACCGACCATCCCGATCTGGGGTCGCGCTGTCGCCAGGCCGCGGTGAACCACTTGTCGCTCGATCGTGAAGTCGACGCGGTCCAGGTGGCCTTCGGGTCGGCGATCGCCGTTCGCCACCGTCACCATGGAGCGATTGGGGATCCGCGGACACCGTGACGCTGACCCGAAAACCTTGTAACCCGGACGCGCGAGGTCGGGGCGCGGGGCGGAGCCCCATCGGGACGAAGTCCCGATGGTCAGTTGTGGTCAGGCCGCTTCAGCCGCTTCGATAGTGACGCGGTAGCCGAGGGCCTCGATCTGGTGGGCCAGGCGCCGGGCATGGGCCTCGGGACGACGCCGTTGGAACCAGTCTGCTCCGAGGTCGTTGTAGGGCACGCCGCCGGCGAGGATGTGGAACGCGCCGACCAAGATGGAGTGCTCGACGGCCTTTCGGGCCTTGGCGTGGCCGATGCGACCGCGCAGGCGGGTGAACTGGGCGCCGAGATAGGTGTCCTTGGAACGGCCCGCGGCTTCGGCGGCTTGGGCCAGGTTGGCGGCCAGCCACTTCGACCCCTTCCGGGTCCGACCAGACTTGCGCTTTCCGCCCGACTCGTGGTTGCCCGGGCACATCCCGGCCCAGCTGGCCAGCCGAGCCGAGGTTTCGAAGCGACCCATGTCGGTGCCGATCTCGGCAATCAGGCACTGCGTGATGCGACGGTCGACGCCCGGGATGGTGTCCAAGAGCTCGACCTCAGTTTCGAAAGGGGCGATCACCCGGTCGATCTCGCCCGAGAGCGTGCCGATGGCTTCGTCCAAGAAGTCGAGCTTGGCCAGGATCTGTCCGACGATGAGCGCGTGGTGCGTGCTGAATCGGCCCTCGAGGGCACGGCGCAGTTCAGGAAGCTTCGAGCGCAATCTCCCTCGGGCCAGCTCCGCGAGTACCTCGGGGTCACGGGTGCCGCGCACGAGAGCCTCGAGCATGTCGCGCCCGGACTTGCCCAAGATGTCGCTGGCCACGCTCGAGAGCTTGAGGCCTGCGTCCTGGAGCACCTTGTCGAGACGCTGGGCCTCGCGGGTGCGCTCCTCGATCTGGGCTTTGCGATACCTGGTCACATCACGGAGCTCGCGTATCTCTTTGGGTGGGACGAAAGATGGTCGCACCAGTCCGTGCTCGACGAGCTGGCAGATCCACTCGGCATCGGCCACGTCGGTCTTCCTTCTCGGGACGTTGCGCAAGTGCCGAGCGTTGAGTACCCAGCACTCGGTGGCGTCCTCGAGCACGTAGAAGACCGGCTTCCAGTCAGACGCCGGTCGACTCCATCCCGACCAGGGTCACCCCCATGGCCTCGAGCCAATCGCGTAACGCCAACAGGTCGACCGTCATGGCCCCGACGTGCGGGTCTGTTGAGCCCGTTTACCTCCTTTCCCCGGCGTGCGCACGCAGGCGACGACGGTGTCTTTGTGGACGTCGAGACCGCAGCAGCGCTGCACGACGATGTCCATAGCTGTTCCTCTCCGGCCCCGCTGTTCGACGTCGGTCAACGGGGTCGCCCGGGAGGAGCCTCATCTAGATGGATTCTGACCCTCGTGCTCTATGGCAACAGTTCGGTGCTCCAGAGGCTCCCGCGTCCGACTAGTCGACGGGCTCGCGCGCACCATACAAATTCCGACGTCGCCCGGGCGACCCCGCTACAGTTTTCATGCGTTGTGAGCGGCCGCGCCAGCGGCGAGGGGGATAACTAGTCGCACATGTGGAGCGTGCCGGGAACAATCACTTCCTCGACGAATTCGATCGCGGTGAGCCGGGCATTGACTTCTCGAGCCAGACGTCGAGGCGACCGTCGAGCTTTCCGCTCCGCAAGGCGCCAGGAGGGGCAATGTCGAGTTCACGGTCTGGACTTGGCCGTGGACGCGACGGTGGCAGGCCAAGGGCCCTCGGCGAGCCCGGACCGCCTGTGCACCTCCACCCACCGCCCGGCAGTACGCTGCGCCCAGCAGCTCGCCTGGCGACACACCCGGAGGCGGGCATGGGATTGGCCACGGGGGCAGACAATGTCACGGTGCCAGCCGGTGAGACCCACCAGTTCATCCAAGACGACCGACTTCTCTGCCCTGGCCGCACGCTTGTAGCGGGTGGCCAGCTTCTTCGTGACGGCCTTGCGTTCACCCATCGATAGCTCCATGGCTCGGGCGTAACCGCCCCGGAGCCGGCCAAGAGGGTCCCCCTTGACCAAGCGGAGGTTCCTAGGTGAGGCAACGTAGCGATCTACGCGGAGGTATCTGATGAGTCAATGCGGTCGCCAAATATCTTCGAACGAATCCAGTAATGTCACACGCAGGGATCCAACGATCCGGCCTCCGAACTGGTGCCACTCCTAGGAGACTTGTGCGCACACTCAAATCCAATTTTCCCTCTGAGATTCGCCTCGCGTTGCGCCGTATCGAGGGATTTTCAATTCATCTTGCATGGTCCGTCCGAAGCGCTACTTCGAGAAAGTCGATCTTGGGTGATGGAGATGTCGTCGTGTGCATGACATCGCATGGATCACGCATACGAAGAGTACATCACGCCATTGAATCCATCGCCCGCGGCACCCTTCGCCCCTCTAGAATGATTCTTTGGATCGATGAAGAGCTTAAACGTGATCCACTTCCACACGGTCTTCGACGACTTCAGCGCCGGGGGTTAGAGGTTGGCTACCGCAAAGACGACATGGGCCCGCACATGAAGTACTTCCCCTACGTGAACAGCATGAGTGAGCATAGACGCCCTCTGGTCACCGCCGATGATGACATGCGCTACTCGAAGGAGTGGCTCAAGGGCCTGATGGAAGCGCATGAAGAGAACGGCTCGGTAATTTCTGTCTACTTCTCAAGAAGGATCGAGTTCGCCGGAGATGAGTTCGCGCCACATGTCCAGTGGCCATACCTCCACAACTCCACACCCGACCATCGCAATGCAGTCATAGGATTCTGCGGAGCCGTGTACCCGCCTGCATTTCTCAACGAGTTGCGAAGACGCGGCGAGTTGTTTCGAAAAACTACGCCGATTGCAGACGATGTGTGGCTCACCTACGTCGCCGTTACGAGCGGTTTCCCCGTTCGACAAATCCAATCTGCTGCGATGCTTCCGAAAACAATCCTCGGAGAAGAGACTCTGGCCCTCCGGAAGACGAACCTGGTGAGTGGGATCGACGGCGGCGGGAACGACCAGCAGCTTGCAGAGACCTTCGGCGACAAACCCAGGCTTCTCTTCGAACAACAAGCATCAAGGGAGCGCCGGCACTGAGGATGCCCCATGCATCCTTAAAGACCTTTCGGAAATACATTGACGTAACTACGCCAATGTGAGATACTGGTGATGTGCCCGGTTCGCGCGTCGCGGCCCAAGAGAAGAAGGAGCGCAAGCCGGCTCGCCCTCGGCGTGAC
>Ga0181538_10005765_pt1 | contig 10982 bp, 14 predicted proteins | sample PEATcosm2014_Bin_40_FD_119773 | JGI IMG/M metagenome (GOLD analysis project Ga0181538, IMG submission 119773) | Peatland microbial communities from MTU Mesocosm Facility, Houghton, MI, USA - PEATcosm2014_Bin23_30_metaG | ecosystem: Environmental > Terrestrial > Soil > Wetlands > Peat | place...
GATGGATTTTTCCGCTTGGTTCGAAGTCTATCTCGGCGGCCGCTGGTACACCTTCGACGCGCGCCACAATACGCCGCGCATCGGGCGCATCCTGATGGCGCGCGGCCGCGATGCCACCGACGTGGCGATCGTAACCGAATTCGGCCCATGCACGCTCGCCAGCTTCAAGGTGATCACCGACGAGGTGCCGGCCGCCGCCGAGGTGGCGACCTAGTGTGGCGGTTCAGAAGTCCGCATCATTTTTGCCGCGAACTCGTCATGCGGACTTCTGAACCAAAGCTACACTAGATCAATACGTTGCTAGTGTCCTTCGATTCCGAAGTTCGCAAACGAGGGTGCCGCATAATGATGCGAACTTCGGAATCGGGACACTAGGTCCCAAAGCATGCCTGCCCTGCCGGCGCTCCTTCTCTGTGCTATAGAAGAAACTCTCCTTGTTGGTCCCGTAGCTCAGCCGGATAGAGCAGCGGTTTCCTAAATCGAGTCTCTATATACAAGTATTTGATTGAATTGACGATTTTGACTTTATATGAAGGCAAGTATGAAACTTTTTAGCTCTTTTTTGCTGCCCCACTCGCTAGCCAGAGTACGATTAGCAAAACAGCCGGGACACAGGATCAAGCATCATGACGCGGTTTTACCAACCCGACCTTAGCGAAGATATTGACAGTCCCTTCGCCCGAGACGGCGCCGATAAGCTTGTCCGCCGCTCATACTGGCTGGATATGAATGATCGCACTCTCGTCATGGTGATGGTCAACGGCATTGGCAAAAACCTGACGAATGACGAGAAAAGGGCGCATCTAGCGGACCTGCGCCGAGAGCATCTAATTGACCAGGTCTGTGTTCAGGAAATACTGCCACCTGAACGGTAAAGGATTGACAGCGTGACTTCCGTCTTAAGCGATGGTGGAATTGCCGAAGAATCACCAAGGTCAGTCCGTGAAACCACAACCATTGACCGATGCGGAACTAGAGCGCCTCAGCGGGGTTCTCGGACGCTTTGAGAATAAGCACCCAATGAACCTCGAACAGCTGGATGGTTTCCTGGCTGCCTTGATTTGCTGTCCTCAAATCGTTCCACCAAGCGAATATCTTCCAGTGATTCTGGGAGACGATATGGTCCTTGAGGACACCGTCAACGCGCATCCCGTATTACAGGATTTTCTGTCTCTGATCATGCGTCATTGGAACGTCATTGCCTACACGCTGCATTCGGGCGAGGTCTTTCTGCCGCTGCTTCTGGAAGATGAGAACGGAATCACTCCTGCCAACGATTGGGCAACCGGTTTCCTTCGCGGAATGGAGTTTCACAAGGAGCAATGGTCTGCTCTTTTAGCTGACGAGGAGCATGGCGGGTGGCTTGTGCCGATCTTTGCGCTTGCGCACGAACACAACCCCGATCCTGCTATGCGTCCATACAAGGAGCCAGTTAGCGCAGAGCGGCGCGAGAAACTGATTGTCGGCGCTGCTGCGGGGGTGACAGGAATTTACCTTTACTTCGAGGCACAGCGATTGGTTGAAAAGGAACTTTATGGCAACGAAAGCACGTTTCGCCGCGTTACGCCGAAGATCGGGCGCAATGATCCATGTCCATGCGGCTCAGGCAAGAAATTCAAGCAGTGCTGCGGCAGGACCACACTGCATTAAAGCTCTTTGATCCGCCCAGACTTGGTGCAGGCATGCAAGATCATCAGCAGGTGCTATCGGAAGGCAATCTGAGCAGGGCAAGGAAAAAGACGCCCTCAGATCGGTCTCTGAGAACGTCAAAGTTACAGGAAGGATCGTCGAATACACATCTTCAGCATCAAAACACGATCGACATATTGATTTAGGTCAAGCAATCGCGGAACGACTATGATGATCCCTTGATCGGCGGCATCGGTCGATCAGATTGAGCGTTTTTATGCCCACAATCTCCCACTTTCGAAGAAGATGGGCGATCAACCTGCAGAGTTTTGGCGGCAACGATGCAAGTTAGTGCGCGGTCTCGTCAGCATCGCGCAATTTGACGGCACTGTTCGGAAACTCTTGCTTGAGCTGAAATCCTGCCGTCAATGCTTTTACAAACACTCGATATTCTGATTTCGCTATTCCGTCGATTTCGACCACGTAACGTTCAGAGCGCAGGTCATTGGCGAGTTCGTTCTTCATGAGAACCTACCGTCGTTCGCCCCGACAGCCGACACATTTAAACAATCTGTCTGACTCTTGTCGCCATCGTGTAAACATCTAAGTTAATTTTGTATTAACGCTGCGCGATGCCGCCTAAAAGCGACACACAACGCAATCTAAATTGCCATTGCGCTTCTATTCCCACTCAATTCCTGCGCTGCCACCGCTTGCCCTGCCACCCTTCAGGCAAGAAATTCAAGCAACGCTGTGGTCGGACCACGTTGCATTAAAGCTCTTCGATCCGCCCTTGCGTCACATAGCAATCTGCAATGCCCGCTTATATGACAATTTTAGGTCGTGTAACGATAGCTTGAGGTTGTGCCCGCGCAACTGCGGCGCAATTACGCGGGCAAAAAAAGACGCTCTCGAGTTGGCAAAATTAAGCCATCGCCACCACTGAGAGCGCCAAGACGTTGGAGAACCACAGGGAGGAAACAATCTCCAACCTCAACCACTTATGTGGCAAAACACGACCCACATATTGATTTAGATCAACTGCGAATATGCGGATCATTCCGTCAGAAGATGGATGGTACAGACAAAAAAAGCGCGCAATCAAACCTTTTGGAAAGGCGTCTTGACTGCATCTGTTGCTGCCTTTGTGAATGTTTCGGCGAGGTTTTTCGTCTGCTCACCAAGCACATTAAATTGCGTTTGCATAAATTCAGTCTGAATTCGAATTACCTCTTGAAGGTCTTTTGCCTGGCTCAGTTTGAGCACGTATTCGTTCGTCGCGGCGATGTTTTTCTCGGCATAGCTTTGTAACTTCTCGCCGAACTCCGTTCCGCCCAATGGAAAGGACGACATTGCTTTCTGAACAAAGTTGAAATATTTATCGACCGCTCCCTGCGTTTGCTCCATAGTGCGCTCTACGACTTGTTTTGCATTTGCGCTCAAATCTTCCAACGGCTTTGCGTCCTTTGCCATGATCGCCTCCCGTGTTTGTGCTAAATTCTGAACTGTCATTTCGAAAGGGACGCTCTCGGCTGCCACCCCGGGCACACACAGTATGGAGGAGGGTTGGTCGGAAGCGCAAGTCAGACATTGCCGATCATGCGGGTCGAAATGCGTGTCAGTGACACGACTCGGATACGCCGGGAGGAAGTGGCGCTTTACGCTTTAATCAAGGCGGGCACCCTCGCGATTGAGGCACTTGCGAACTTCGAGCGCGTCAACGGAACGCGGGAGAATCCTCTCTTTGACGGCAATCGCAGCAGCATGACCCACAGCATGTCCGTAGGAAAAGCATTGCGCCGTTACTCGCGCCGAAGCCATGGCCTCGTGCTCTGCGGAAAGGCAGCGCCCGGCTACCAGCAGTCCCTCACCCCGCTCCGGAACGAAACAATCAAGCGGAACCTCATAGTAATCGTTGGTCAGCCAAACAAGCCGCGGCTTGTCGCCAGTATGTAGCTCGATCGGCCAGGGTGATCGCGCGATGCCGGAGCGAAACTTTGCACCGCGCGCAACGTCCTCATTGCTGAGAACGGCCATGCCGCGCACTTGGCGAGTTTGCCGCACACCGACCTGCACACCGGTATCGTTGACGAAACTCTCCTCACATCCCGCAAGATGGTCCTTGAAAAAGCGAGCATATTCGCGCACCTGAGCACGACCTTCGATCTCGGCCTCGGTCATATCGCGGACCAGCAATGGATTGAGTTCCCGACCGTCGCGGCCAAGCACACGTGTGCAGTTGCACAGCAGCTCGTTCGCCCGCGGCGTCGGAAACAGGAAAATCTTGGCTCGGGGTAGGCGGTATTCGTGACTATTGTGGAGGCGCAGGATGAGTTCCGCGACCTCAGGTCCCATAATGGAATCCGGACCATACGTGGATAGGAACTTCTCCACGTCGACACCGCCGAGGCGGAAAATCATGGTGGGGTTCTGCACCCTACCGTCTTGCCCAACGAAAGTGGGTAAACCCGCCATCGCAACGACGTCTGCGTCGCCGCTGGCGTCGATCGTCACGCTGGCGCGAACCGATAATGGTCCCTCTTTGGTGTAGGCAACAATCCCATCGATTCTTTCACTACCCTCGACCAATGCTTCCGTAACCACTGTATGAAGCAATACTTGAACGCCGGCATCACGCAACAAGAAATCGGCAGTCTCGCGCCAAACCAGCGGGTCGTGGACACGCGTGAACGTCTTGCCGTAGCGGATCGGCGGCGTCAGACCTCCTCGATCGCTAAGGTATTGGACGAACTCGTCAAGGAAGCCATGCACGATTTGATTCGGCGGCGCGTTCGGGTCATTAGAAGCTTCGTACATTCCGCATACTGTGCCGGACAGACCAGCTACTGCACCGCCGCCGCAGAAGCCGTAACGCTCAAGCAGAACGACCCTGAGTCCCTGGCGCGCCGCTGTAACCGCCGCAGCCACACCCGCGGCACCCCCGCCAACGACGAGGATATCTGTTTCCACCGCGATTGGCGCTCGTCGATCGGTAGGCGTCCGCAACCCGTTCATTCTCTTACCCCGGCGATCAACCGATCAAGAGACGTGCTTATCCATCAACCGCATAAAATTGTGCCAGAGTCGCCACCACGATGCCGGCAAGTACATCATTGAGATATTGTTTGCCACTTAGCACCACCGAGACACGCATCGCAAGGTCGAGCATGAGAATGGGCCTAAACAAAAGTTTGTTCCAGCGCAAGCAATAGGGGACAATGACCCGCCAGCCGCGCCTAACGATAGCGCGTTACCTTCTGAGACTCACTTTCACCCAGCTTTGCTGAACACTCGATCAGTATAAATAGAACAGGAGAAAAACACTAAAAAAGAAGGATTAAAGCAATGACATTTGATGAACCGACCCCAGCCAAACGTTCCCTTGGATCGTTACGAAAAACTGAAAAGACAAAGCCGCGATCACCAGACTTTACGGGAAAGCTAAAACTTCAGCGCCTCACAATGGATGTGTTTGCAAAACAGTTCCAGGAGACCAACGCCGAGGAAATTTAATGTTGTCTTGCCGGCTGGATTAACAGCGACACCAACGGTCAATTCCTATCCGTCGAACTCTCGCCGCGTTATGTCGCACGTCGTCGCGAGCCAACACCATCCAATTTCGAGGACTTTATCTGAAGCACTATGACACGGAGGCACACTTGAAATCATTCCACACCACGCCGCCCGACCGCTCAACCGCTTTTAGGTTGTCGACAGAAATGCTCCAAACGTTGAACGCAATTTGTAATTCTTTGGACTGCAACCGCAGCCAACTCATTCGCAGAAGTCTCAAGGAGTTCATAAGTTTTCACGAACTCGAGCAAAAAGAACAAGGAGGACGATAAGATGCTACAAATTGCACCACGCCGTAAATTGAAGCCATTCAAGGAAGTAACGAGGCACGTTGGCGTCGAGCGTCAACTTCGTCGGCTCGCAGAGGCGATGGATTTGACAAAGTCACGCCAGAACAGTGCCGTCTCCGACGAAACCACCACGTTGAGTTATTTCATCATGTCCATCCCAAAGGATTGTACGTATGAGGAGAAAATCGACCGACTGTCAGAGATAGCTGACGCGGTTCTCGCGGTTGAGGGAAGCGATGTGATGTGCTTTTCGATGTGGGTTCCAAATGGGAATCAACCCCCAACTCTCAAATAGACTTGTGCATAATCGACCGACTTAAATCACGTGCGTCGGACGCGTGCTTGTGCGTTGCCTCCTGATACTGCCGCCAATCGTGCAATACTAATTCCATGTTGCTCTCGATCTCGGCTTGCACCCGAGCGATTGTCGCTTCGCGTTCCAAATATTCGCCGAGGTAATCCGCGCTGACAGAAGCCAGCCACATCGGCGGCCCATCAAACTTTTCCTGGCAAACGACGGCTCCGCGAAAAGTATTCCCGATTTCGAAGGACCAGCCCTCGCACATTCCGCTTACCTGTCCGCTTCGCCCCGACGACCGGTTCTCCCCGGGAGTGAGGGGATATCGATGCTGCACTGAAACTTAAGGCTTTGAACGCGAGGACCGTCCCTTAGGCTGCCTCGGTATACGAACTTTTTGATTTGCTAAACAGCGCGGCAATTTCTGCGGTCGGTTTTGGCTCGCTGATCAGAATACCCTGAACCTGGTCGCACGCAGTCGCACGCAGATACGAGAGCTGCTCCTGCGTTTCAACTCCTTCCGCGGTAGTACCTATTCCCAGATCGTGGGCCAATCCGACCACTGACCTAACAATCGATGCGCAGCCCGGATCTGTTAGCATTTCTCGAACAAATGAACAATCGATCTTAACCCTGTTGAACGGAAACTTGCGGAGACAGCTGAGTGACGCATAGCCGGTGCCAAAATCATCAAGTGCAAACGTGGTCCCCAGATCGAGTAGCTTATTCATCATCGCAAGGGCGAAATCGTTTTCCGACAAAATCGTTGACTCGGTAATTTCAATTTCGAGCCGAGATGGATTGACCCCAGCATCGGTCAATGACTTTATGATAGTGGGCAAAATGCTCGCTTTGCGAAACTGAACCGCGGAAAAATTGATCGCTATTTTGGTGCCTTGCGGCCAGTCTGAGGCTGTCCGGCATGCTTCGCGGATTACCCACTCTCCAATGGGATGAATTAGCTCCGTCGCTTCCGCAATTTGGATGAACTTTTCCGGAAAAATGATGCCGCGTAATGGGTGCCTCCAGCGCAGCAGAGCTTCGCAGCCGGTCAGTCGGTTTTGTGCAAGATCAAAAAAAGGCTGAAAGACAAGAAAAAATTCATTACGCGCGAGTGCAAGGCGCAAATCATGCTCAATCGCGCGGCGTTCACGAGCCTTGGCGTCATGCTGTGGCTCGAAGATCTGCACTGAACCGTCGATCTCGCTCTTTGCGCGATAAAGCGCAATATCGGCATTTTTCAAAAGAACATCCGAACTGACTCCAGCCGAAGGCGCCATTGCAATCCCGATGCTTACTGTATTATAGACCTCTGATCCATCGATGATAAACGGAAGGCTGAACGCCTCAACAAGGCGCTCTGCCAAAGCAAGCGCCTCTTCCGAATCGTTGATGCCATTAGCAATAACGGCGAACTCATCACCGCCCAGACGCGCAATCGAGTCAGAGACTCTTGCGCGCGATTTCAGTCGACTGGCCACTTGAACTAGCAACTCGTCGCCTGCCCCGTGGCCTAGCTTATCGTTGACCGACTTGAATTCATCAAGATCAAGATAAAGCACTGCGAATTGCTCGCCGCCCCGTTTTAGGCGCGACAATGCGGCTTCGATGTCCTCTTGGAATGATATTCGGTTGGGTAGCTTAGTCAGAAAATCTTGGTGAGCTTGTTCCTGGGCTTGAATCTGATCAGCTAACCGTTGCGTGAGCTGCAACGCGTGAACGAACACTCCACGGATAAGAACAAGCGTATAAACGACCATAAGCATCGCCACCAGGAAATAGGCTTGATCGCCACTTCGCGCGATGACGATAGCCGAGGCAATGAAAATAGGACTTGTAAAGGCGATCGCTGCAATCGGCACACTTGCAAATGCAAAAGCGCCGCCGGCCAACATGCCCGCGCAAAGACAGGTTATAATCAATTGTCCGCCAGCCGACGCGCCGATGAAGAAAAACAACGGTAACGCTGCCCATAGGCAGCCCAGCATGAGAGCGTTTCGAACGACACGCCGAATAGAACGTGGAGAGACCGATTGAGGCTTAAAAGGTCTGCGGCGGGCCCTTATTCCATAAAAGAATGCGTAACAAACTATAAGAGCTGCCCAAACTAGTGATAACATTCGGTCGGGCGATGGCCAGACAGCGGCAACGAATATGAAGGCGTTACAAACGTTCGCCAGCATAATCGAAGGCAAATAATAAAAAATAATGCTGAGTTGCTCGGCGCGAACTCGCCCTGCAACGATTTCATCTATCGCAACCCCTCCGAAACAAGAAAGGTCGCCAGAGTATATCTTGCGTAGTTTAGCGATCATGTCAGCTAACATCGGAGTTATCGATGGGTCTTGCGGCCGAAATCTTGATCACGGTGAAATCGAGTTGGGAGTACCCCCACTGCGACGCGACCAGCGGGCCTGGTATGACCACCACCTCGCTCTACGGCCAAGGTTGACATTAAAATCTGAGGGAGACGTGTGGATGAGCGGTTAAAAAGCAACAACCCACAATCGATATTTAATGCCTGATAAATGAACTTGGCTTCGTTTTGGTAAAGATGTGGACTCTGCCTCCGTCTATGACAGCTTTGGTCGGGTAGGATCGAGGCGCGGACCGGGCTTCGAATGATGCCGACGTTTCCTCGATCCTCCCTATCATTCGCCGAGTAGATGAGGATGTTACCACCCTCATCCCTCACAGTGCCGGATGTGCAGGTTTCCCGCGTCCGGTTCTTCATGGAAGAGCTTTGCTCGCGTAGGTGTAGCGATGGACGATCCGGGCGGCCGGCAGAGGGTGACGCCTTAGGAGCGCAGAGAACCGGCTTTTGGGGAACCGACTCCTACGGTCCCGTCGCGACAGCCATTTCTGCCAGATCGTCGCGACCTGACGGGCGTACCAGCTTATTCGTCGAAAGTTGCCCGTTATGCCGTAGTAGGCATAGTGGCCCCGCATCATCGCGGTCAGATGGGCGTGCTGGTCGGGGATGGACTGATGCCGGTTCACCCGACACCAAGCCGTAACCGCCGCCAGCGCTCGGGCGTAACGGTTCTTTGCCGTTACTTGTCGCACCACATTCTTACCTGCCCGCGACCTACCCCATACGTGGGAGAAGCCGAGGAAAGTGAACGAGGTACCATCCGTTTCCGGATGGTCAGTCCCATTTGGTCGGTTGTCGCGGAAATCAACGAACCGCGTCTTGTCGGGATGGAGTGTGAGTCCATACCGTGCAAGGCGCTTACCCAAGACGCCTAGGACCCGCTTGGCATCGAGGAAGTCCTCGAACACCATCACAGCGTCGTCAGCGAAGCGGATAAGGGTACATCTTCCCTTGAGACGTGGCCGCACCTCGAACTCAAACCATTCATCCAGCACATGGTGCAGGAAGATGTTTGAGAGGCAGGGTGAGATCACACCGCCCTGTGGGGAGCCTTCGGTCGCGTGGCGCAGAAGGCCATCTTCCAGGACTCCTGCTTTCAGCCACTTATCAATCATCCGTCGGATCACACCATCCGTGACTCGCTGGTCAAGAAAGTCCCGAAGGTGAGAGTGCGGAATCGAATCGAAATATTTTTCGATGTCGATATCTAGCACCCATCGCAGTCTTTGGCTCATGCAGGCAGTGTATAGAGTCTGTAATGCCTGGTGAGCCGAGCGACTGGGCCGGAATCCGAATGAGCAGGGAAGGAAGTCCTGCTCATACACCGCCTCCAGCACCATGACGATCGCCCTCTGCGCCAACTTGTCTTCGAAGGAAGGAATGCCAAGCGGCCGACGCGATCCATCCGTCTTCGGAATATATGTCCTGCGGACCGGCTGTGCTTTGTAGCGACCCGACTTGATGCTATCCAGGAGGTCCAGAAGATTGGCTTCCAGGTTTGTCGCATACTCGTCCGCTGTCACACCGTCGATGCCAGGAGCACCATCCTTGCGGGTTAGCCGGTAGGCCTCTTTCATCCATTCCAAATCGATGACGTGGTGCAGCGTAGACAGCGCCGCTCCTCGTTTCGTTCTTGCCAGTTCAGCTATCCGTTGTCGTTTCGTGGACAGGTTTGTGAGACTCAAGGTCCTCTCCCGTGTTTCCCGTCAACGGTTCTCTCCTCATGGCACCCCTCTTTCCTCGATCGGGTCCCGGCGAGTCCGGTTCCCCGATGTCAGTGGTCGTATTGAGGTGCTACGACTCCCCGTCACGCATCCCCGGTCACTTATTTGTTTCGCTTCCGGGGTCCACGCTGCCCTCCTCGGTTCGTGTCTCGCAGCTTGCGCTCCCAAAAGGTCGGAGGGTGCCTTCTGGGCCGGGGTCAATGTAACCGGCGACCCGATTGCCGGCTTGCTCTCACGTGGACGTGTGCGGGATCTCCCAGGTTCCCAGGCAATCCATCCTGTGCCTTTGCCTCGGTCTAGGACCCCGGCCGAATCGACGATCCCTCGCCTGTTGACGGTTTCGTCGATGCTGCCCCCCACTCGTACGACAGAGAAGGCTTCAGCGTATTAACCATATCGGGGCTATTGCGGGGCTTCAGCACCTGCTGCCTACGCTTCAAGAATGGTGTTGCCACCATCCATGCAAGGCTTACTTCCGGCTAGCTGGCTCGCCTTTGCCGGGAGGGAGTTGAACCCTCTGGATCACGTTGAAAGGTTTCAGATCATATTCTCGTCCCCCTCTCCTGGATTTTTCCTGGCGCAACGTACGGTGAGTTTTCCCCAGTACGGCTGCAAGGCTGGCTTTCCAAGCGGTGCCTTCCTGAGTGATCAGCGGCTTAAGCCTGCTCTCGGCATGCGCCGTCTGACATCCAGTTTGCATCCGCCCTTCGTGCATCTCGTGGTCACGTCGATTATCCCGTACTGCGCCGGGTCGAGGACTCGATAATGCACCGCCGTGGTGGGTGACTAGCCCACCGCCCCAGGGACCCTCGCTCGGGTCCGGGTTGTTCTGTCCCGGTCCGTCATCACTTAATCGGCCCCATCCGCCCCACTCGCAGGCACATCGCGATTTCACCGCACGGCGGCTTATACGCGATGCCTTCGCTGTGCGGGAGCGCCGAGGCGACCCGCGAGTGGTTCCGAGCTTTCGCTGCACGTTCCTTCCTGACATGCCGCCCTCTCCGACCACGGAGAGTCCGACATCGATATTTTCCAGAACTTCGATGCCGACATTGGCCTTCGCCGAATGACCACCGGCTCGGCACTCCCAACAC
>Ga0181538_10005770_pt1 | contig 10971 bp, 7 predicted proteins | sample PEATcosm2014_Bin_40_FD_119773 | JGI IMG/M metagenome (GOLD analysis project Ga0181538, IMG submission 119773) | Peatland microbial communities from MTU Mesocosm Facility, Houghton, MI, USA - PEATcosm2014_Bin23_30_metaG | ecosystem: Environmental > Terrestrial > Soil > Wetlands > Peat | place...
AAGAGAGCGAAGAGCGGCGCCGGAATTTTGCGGGATATCAGATCAACGAAAAACTGATGGACATGGCGCCCGCGGACGCGCTGTTCATGCATTGCTTGCCGGCTCATCGCGGAGAAGAAGTGACGGACGAGGTGCTGGACGGGATGCAATCGGTGGCGCTGGAACAGGCGGAGAACCGGTTGCACGCGCACAAAGCAATCTTGCTGGCCTTGATGGCAGGACAAGAAGAGGAACACGGGAAGAAGTAACGCTAGATGGTTCGAGTCTGGGCGATTGGGGCGTCCGCCTGAGGCGGGCGCCCCTACGAAATTGAAGGATGCGAGAAGTGCGATGAAACCGATTGCGGTGATTGCGATTGGCGGGAACTCGCTGACGCGGGAAAACGAGCGCGGCACCTTTGAGGAGCAACAGGCGCACGCGAAGGAGACGTGTGAAGGAATCGCCGCGGTCCAGCAAAAGGGCTACCGCGTGGTGGTGACGCATGGAAACGGGCCGCAGGTGGGCGAGGCACTGTTGCGATCGGAAAAAGCGAATGGAACGATCGGGCCTCAGCACCTGGATGTTTGTGGCGCGGAAACCGAAGGCGCGATGGGGTACCTGCTGCAGCAAACGCTGGACAATACGCTGTACGAAAGAGGAATGCCGCAAAAGGTGGTAAGCCTGATCACGCAGGTGATTGTGGACGCGGACGACCCCGCGTTTCTGCGGCCGGACAAACCGATTGGGCCGTTCTATCAACGAGAGGAAGCGGAACGGAAGTGCGACCAGTTTGGATGGAAAGTGGTGGAAGACGCGGGGCGAGGATGGCGAAGAGTGGTGGCTTCGCCGCACCCGCGAAGAATTTATGAAATTGAAGCGATCCGGGCATGCCTGGACGCGGGATTCGTGGTGATTGCGGCGGGCGGTGGCGGAATTCCAGTGGTGCGGCGAGCAGGGCGGTTGCGTGGAAGCGAAGCGGTGATTGATAAGGACCGGTGCTCGGCGCTGCTGGCGAGGGATTTAGAGGCGGAATTGCTTCTGTTTTCGACCGGCGTTAAACATGTGTACTTAAATTACGGAAAAGAAAATGAGCGGCCGCTGTTTCATGTAAGCTGGGCGAAGGCGCACGAATACCTGATGCACGGCGAATTTCCCGCGGGAAGCATGGGGCCGAAAGTGGAAGCGGCGCTGGCGTACCTGGAAGCAGGGGGAAAGCGCGCGCTGATTACCGCGCCGGAGAGCATTGGGCTGGCGCTGGGCGGGTCTGAAGGAACGGAGATATTGCCGCCGGTGGGAGTGATGGACGATCCGGTGGCGGTGTGAAGGATTGTGAAGTGGCGGGAAGAAATTGGAACAGGAAAGGGCGGGAATGTACAGAATCTTGGATGCAGAGTTCCTGGCGCCGGGGATTAAGCGGTTTGTGATTGATGTCCCGCGGATTGCGAAAAAACACCAGGCGGGACAGTTTGTGATCTTGCGGCTGCATGAGAGGGGCGAACGCATTCCGATAACAATCGAGAGTTCGGACCGGGAAAAAGGAACGATCCGGATCGTGGTGCAGGCCGTGGGGAAGACGACGCATGAATTGAATGCGCTGGAAAAGGGCCAAGCAATTTTGGACGTGGTGGGGCCGCTGGGAAAGCCGTCGGAGATCGAAGACTACGGGACCGTGGCCGTGTTGGGAGGCGGAGTGGGAACGGCGCTGGCGTATCCGACAACGGCGGCGTTGAAGAAGGCGGGCAACCGGATCTTGACGATATTGGGAGGACGGAGCCGGGAGCTGGTGCTGCTGGAAAAAGAGATGAGGGAAGTGAGCGACGCGCTGTACGTAACGACGGACGACGGAAGTTACGGGGAAAAGGGATTGGTGACGGACAAACTGCGGGAATTGATTGGTGCGGGCGAAAAAATTCAACTGGTGCTGGCGGTGGGGCCAGTGCCGATGATGAAAGCGGTGGCGGACCTGACGCGCGAGCACGGAATCAAGACGATCGTGAGCTTGAATCCGATCATGATTGATGGAACCGGGATGTGCGGAGGGTGCCGGGTGCAGGTGGGCGGGAAGAGTCAATTTGCTTGCGTGGATGGACCGGAATTTGATGCGCACCAAGTGGATTTTGGAGTGTTGATGCAGCGGAACCGGATGTACCGCGACGCGGAGAAGGAATCGCTGGAGAGATACCAGCACGCATGCGAAGGCGGCGCAAAAGATGAAGCGCCTGTAGTGATTGCGGGAGGCAAGTCGTGAGTCCGGCGAAGGAAGTGTCCGCCAACCCGGTGCCGATGAAAGACCGGATGAAGATCCCGCGACAGGGTATGCCGGAGCAAGCCGCGGAATTGCGGGTAATGAATTTTACGGAAGTGAATTTGGGCTATTCGATGGAGTTAGCGCGGCAAGAGGCGGTGCGGTGCCTGGAATGCGCAAAGCCGACGTGCGTGGACTATTGCCCCGTGGGCGTAAAGGTAAAGGATTTCGTGAAGCTGATCGTGAAGGGCGATTACCTGGGAGCGGCGGCGAAGATTCGCGAAGACAACGTGCTGCCGGCGATTACGGGGCGCGTGTGTCCGCAGGAAGATCACTGCGAAGGGTTCTGCCTGCTGCACAAGAAAGTGGATTCGCTGGGAATCGGGTATTTGGAACGGTTTGTGGCGGACTATGAACAGAAAGCGGGAGCGCCACTGGCACCGAATGCGCCAGCGACGGGCAAGAGAGTGGCGATCGTAGGAAGCGGGCCCGCGGGACTGAGCGCAGCGGGCGATTTAATTCAACGAGGGCACCAGGTACATGTGTTCGAGGCGCTGCATGAAATTGGCGGCGTCCTGGTGTACGGGATACCGGAGTTTCGTTTGCCGAAGCAGGTAATCCGCGAACAGATTGAAACGATGCGGAAGATGGGCGTGGAGTTCGAGACGAACGTGGTGGTAGGAAAAACAGTTTCGATTGACGACCTGTTCGAGGAAGAAGGGTTCGACGCGGTGTTTATCGCCACGGGCGCGGGATTGCCGGTGTTTCTGGGTATTCCGGGAGAACACCTGAACGGAGTATATTCGGCGAATGAATTTCTGACGCGGATCAACTTGATGCATGCGTACGAATTCCCTCGCTACGACGAGCCGATGGTGAGTTTGCGCGGGAAGCATGTGGCAGTGATTGGCGGAGGAAATACGGCGCTGGACGCGATCCGGTCGGCACGGCGGCTGGGAGCGGAAAAGGCGTACGTGCTGTACCGGCGGAGCGAGACGGAGATGCCCGCGCGCGCGGAAGAAGTGAAACACGCGAAGCAGGAAGGCATCGATTTCCAGGTGCTGACGAATCCCGTTGAATTTCTCGACGACGGGCGCGGATGGCTGCGAGCCGCGCGTTGTCAGCGGATGGCATTGGGCGAGCCGGACGCTTCAGGAAGACGACGGCCGATTCCCATCGAAGGGTCGGAGTTCGAGGTGCCGCTTTCGGTGGCGATTATCGCAACGGGGACTTCGGCGAATCCGCTGGTACAATCGACGACGCCGGGGCTGAAGACGAACAAGCGCGGGTATATCGAGGCGGATGGCGAATCGCAGCGGACGTCGAGGAAGGGTGTATTTGCGGGCGGCGATATTGTGACGGGAAGCGCGACGGTGATTCTGGCGATGGGAGCGGGAAGGCGCGCGGCGAAAGCGATTCATGAGTATTTGAATGCGGGGGTGTGGTAAAGAACCCCTAGAGCACAGTCAGCACTGACTGTGCCACACGGAATTCGGTTGAACGGGTAGAAGTGAAATAGGAAGTTGAACGACGTGCCTTCGAGGTGGACGGAAGCACTCGCCTCGCCTCCCCACACGCCTGTGGGCCCGCAGTTTGGAGAAAAATATGACGATACAGAAATCAGACGCTCTGGCGTATCACTATGGCGCGCGCCCTGGAAAAATTGAAGTATCCCCCACAAAACCCTGCCGCACACAGAGAGACCTGAGCCTGGCGTACACGCCGGGAGTGGCGCAGCCGTGCCTGGAAATCCAGAAGGAGCCGCACGACGCGTTCAAATACACGGCAAAAGGAAACCTGGTAGCGGTGGTGTCCAACGGAACGGCCGTGCTGGGGTTAGGAAATATCGGAGCGCTGGCCGGAAAGCCGGTGATGGAAGGAAAGGCGGTCTTGTTCAAGAGATTCGCGGACGTGGACGTGTTTGACCTGGAGGTGGCCTCGGAGAATCCTGACGACGTGATCAAGGTGTGCCAGTTGCTGGAACCGACGTTTGGTGGAATCAACCTGGAAGACATCAAGGCGCCGGAATGTTTCTACATTGAAGAGACACTGAAGAAGACGATGAAGATTCCGGTGTTTCACGACGATCAGCACGGGACAGCCATTATTTCCGGAGCAGCACTGCTGAATGCGCTGGAGATCGTGGGGAAGAAGATCGATAAGGTGAAGGTGGTGTTCAACGGAAGCGGCGCGGCGGGAATTGCGTGCGCGGAGCACTACGTGCGGCTGGGGGTAAAGCGCGAAAACATCATCATGGCGGACACCAAGGGCGTCATCTACGAGGGACGCGTGGAGGGGATGAACCCGTACAAGGCGCGGTTCGCGCAGAAGACGGAGATGCGCACGCTGGCGGAGGCGATCAAGGGCGCGGACGTGTTCGCGGGATTGTCCGTGAAGGGCGCATTCACTCCGGAGATGCTGCGAACGATGGCGGCACGGCCGATCGTGTTTGCGATGGCGAACCCGGATCCGGAAATGACGTATGACGAAGCGTTGGCCACAAGGAAGGACGTAATCATGGCCACGGGGCGCTCTGATTACCCGAACCAGGTGAACAACGTGCTCGGCTTCCCGTTTATTTTTCGTGGAGCGCTGGACGTCCGCGCGACGGCGATCAACGAGGAGATGAAACTGGCGGCCACGCGCGCGTTGGCGGCGTTGGCGAAGGAAGATGTGCCGGATTCCGTGTGCCATGCGTATGGAGTGGAGCGCATGCGGTTTGGACCGGAGTACATCCTGCCGAAACCATTTGATCCACGCGTGCTGGTGTGGGAAGCATCTGCGGTAGCGAAGGCGGCGATGGAAACAGGAGTGGCGAGCGAGCCAGTGAACCTGGAGGAATACCGGGAGCGGCTGGAACGGCTGCTGGGCAAGGCGCACGAACGGATGCGGCTGATCATTCAAAAGGCAAAGAACAAACCGCGGCGCGTGTTGTTCCCGGAAGGCGAGCACGAAAAAATCCTGCGTGCGGCGCATATTATGTTGGAGGAGAAAATCGGGCAGCCGATGTTGATCGGAGATACCGAAGTGATTCGAGCAAAGGCGGCGGACCTGGGCGTACCGCTCGAGAAAATCCAGATCGTGGACCCAGCGACGTGGCCGATGCGCGAGGCGTATATCCAGACGCTGTATGAATTGCGGCAGCGCAGTGGGGTGACGCTTTCGGAGGCGAGGGAGCTGATCCACAATCGGAACCTTTTCGGAGCCGTAATGGTGCAGGTGGGAGACGCGGATGCACTGGTGGGCGGCGTGATGCAGCACTTTCCGGACACGATCCGGCCGGCGCTGCAGGTGATCAAGCCGCGGGCGGGACTGCACAAGGTTTCGGGATTGTATGCGCTGGTGACAAAGCGCGGCGACATGTATTTCCTGGCGGATTGCACGGTGAACATCGAGCCAAGCGCGGAAGATCTGGCGGAGATTGCGTTGTGTGCAGCCGAGGCGGCGCGGCGGTTTGACGTGACGCCGCGCGTGGCGATGCTGTCGTTTTCCAATTTTGGCAGCACACCACACCCGCTGGCGGAGAAGGTGCGGCGTGCCGTGGAACTGGTGCACAAGGCCGATCCGGCATTGATGATTGACGGAGAGATGATGGCGGACACGGCGGTGGTGCCGGAAATCATCGCGGAGACGTATCCCTTCTCGAACTTGCGGGGAGGAGCGAACGTGCTGATCTTCCCGGACCTGACGTCAGCGAATACGTGCTACAAACTGCTGTCGCAGATTGGTGGCGAGGAGAAGATTGGACCGATACTGATGGGGATGTCCAAGCCGGTGCACGTGCTGCAGCGCGGAGCGGAAGTTGAAGAGATCGTGAACATCGCCGCGATTGCGGTGGTGGACGCGCAGGAGACGGAAGTTCGGGTGAATGGCGGGGCGGGGAAAAAGAGCAGCACGGTCGCGGAAGACGTGGCGAAGCCGCAGGTGCAGGCAGCGCATTTGGTGTGAGGGTTTCAAGAAGAAATAGATAATGCACGAAACTGACCGCAAGGAATTCCTTGTTTGAGGACCATGGTGGCCGATCGGAAGATCGGCCATTATGACGTTGGGCTTAAGAGCAAAGTGAAGAATTACTGCGCGACAGTGAGTGAAGATCAGGCGGAGGGTGGAGCGCGATGAGCGAAACCGAGAAGCGATCGCTGCCGAGTAATGCGTACCGGGCATTGGAGAAGGGAGAGGTGTACCAGCCAATCGTGGCGGCGGAGGCCAAGGAGCCGGAGCTGACGCTGCGGGCGATCCTCTGGGGTGTAGTGTTTTGCGTAATCTTTAGCGTCGCTTCGGCCTATTCCGCCCTCAAGGTCGGCCAAGGAATGGAGGCGGCGATCCCAATATCTGTCCTTGCCATTGGCCTGGCCCGAATGTATCGGCGGCGCTCGACGTTGCTGGAGAACATGATCATCACCGGCATGGGCGGCGCAGCTGGCAGCGTAGTGGCGGGCGCCGTCTTCACCGTACCAGCGCTATACATTCTCCATCTCGACCCGCGCCCGGTGCAGACCATCTTCATCTGCCTGGCCGGGGGCTGCCTTGGCATTCTTTTCCTCATTCCGCTGCGGCGCTACTTTGTTCAGGAAATGCACGGCAAGTTCCCTTTTCCCGAAGCCACGGCGATCACCGAAGTGCTCGTGACTGGCGAGAAAGGCGGATCCCCAGCCAAGTTGTTGATTCAGGCCACCATCATTGCCGGGATTTACGACTTCTTTGTCACCACGTTCCACGTCTGGAAGGAGTACTTGAATTTTCAGTTCCTCCCCGTGGTGAAGTCGCTGGCCGAGCGCGGGCGCATGGTCTTCAATTTCGATGCCGTCGGCTTCATCCTTGGCCTGGGCTACGTGATGGGACTGCGCATTTCCCTGATCTTTTGCGCTGGCGGCATTCTGGTGAACTTCGTGCTGGTCCCGATGATCTGGTTCATCGGGGGCCACATGGGCAACGTCAGCGTGTATCCCGCCACCAGCCCCATTTCGCAGATGACAGCTGCGGAGATTTACCGTAGCTATGTGCGCTTCATCGGCGTGGGCGCCATCGCGACCGCCGGACTGGTCGGCATTCTCAAGTCGTTGCGCGTGGTTGCCGGATCGTTCGGCATCGCATTGCACGCCTTCCGGCACGGCGAAGCGTCAGACATGAAACGTACCGACCGCGACATTTCCATCATTACCATCCTGCTCGGCGTTTTGCTGGGCGCCATCGCCGTGGCCATATTTTTCGGGCAACTGCATGTTTCCTGGACCGTGGTGGGATTAGGCATTGGGCTGACGCTGCTCTTCTCATTCTTCTTCACCACGGTCGCGGCTAACGCCATTGCCACCACAGCCAACAACCCGGCCAGCGGAATGACGTTACTGACCGTCATCGTTTCGGCGGTGGTGCTGCTGAAGTTCGGCCTTTCCGGGACTACCGGGATGTTCTTCGTGATGGCCCTGGCTGGCATGGTGTGCGTGGCGCTATGTGCGTCGGGGCAATTCATTACCGATCTGAAAGCCGGATACTGGATCGGGTCCACGCCTTCGGCACAGGAGAAGGTAAAGTTCATCGCGGTCGTCGCGTCGGCAATCACGGCGGGGTTGGCAATTATCCTGCTGGCCAAAGCCTTCCAGTTCGGAGAAGCTGCGCCCGGCGATCTGCGGCAGGTGTTGGTTGCACCGCAGGCCTCCGCGCTGAAAGCCGTGGTCGAGGGATTCATGAGCGGTCAGCCAGCACCCTACATATTGTTCGGGATGGGCGCCATGGTTACCGTGGTGTTAGAGATGCTCGGACTTTCTTCCATGGTCTTCGCGCTGGGAATCTATCTGCCGCTGCAACTGACCACGCCAATTCTGGCCGGTGGATTCCTTTCGCATCTGGTGAACAAGCGGTCGGAAAAGCTCGGGGGAGAGCCGGGCGAGCGAGTACGCACACGTGGAGTGATTATTGCTTCGGGGTTGATGGCGGGCGGAGCATTAGGCGGGGTTTTGGGTGCGGCGCTGCGGCTGCTGCCGAAGTTCCGGGAAGATTTGATCCGCACGCCGTTCTATGCAAATGAAGGAATTTCGCAGATTGTATCGGCGGTGTTCTTTGTAGCGCTGTGTTTGTACGTTTGGTTTGGGTCGCTACGAAAAGAAAAGGAGATCTGATGGATCAACTGGCGAAGTGGGTGGCCGAAGGTGTTTTGGGAGTGGACACGTTGTGGGGCGGCGATGTGATGTGCGCGAGCGGAACGGGGCGATTTATCGCGGACTCGTGGTTTTCGGATGAGCCGTTGCCTGGGGCGTACACGATTCCAGCCGCGGCGCGGATACGGGAATCGGGAGGAGTGGCTGCGAAGGACGTGGACCACAAAGCGATTGAAGAGTATTTGAAGCAGGTGGATCTGGCCGGGGCGATTGCGGGAATTCGCGCGGAAGGGGAAAAGACGAAAGGCTTGCGTGGAGCGTACCTGGCGGGGCTGGCGGCTTCGCTGGAGACGATGTGGAAGCTGGCACTGGCGACTATTGGAACAGGCGAGGCGGTGAGCTACGAGGATTGCGTGAAGGCCTCCACGGGGCGCGCGCCGGAGCCATCGAAGCCGGAGAGTAAACGGGAACGCGTGGCGGAGTTGCTGCGGCGCGGCGGCTATTTGAAGAATGGGAACGAGGAAGTGTTGAAGGCCGTGGATGAGTGGAGGGGCGAACGCAGCGTGCCAATGGCGTCGGTACGGCGGGTGAGCGCGGGGTTCATCGCGCATTACGACAAATTGTGCGAGGCGCACCTGACGCCATATCTGCCGAAGGAATTGGGCGGAGTGCCGCGAGCGAATATCGAATTTCTGCCGATCAAGGATGCGTGGTTTTCCGGGTCGATGAACTATCTGGGACGGGCACGGACGGCGGACAGGAAACCTAAGTATGAAGCGACGTATGAGATTAATGCTTCACTGAAGATTTCCGTGCCGGAGTTCGAGCAACTGGTGAGCCATGAAGTGGTGCCGGGGCATGTGACGACGTTTGCTTACCTGCAGGATTTGTATGTGCGGGGACGCGCGGGGTTCGAGACCACGGTGCTGACGATGAACACGCGCGCGGCGACGCTGTTTGAGGGCATCGCGAATAACGCGATTCTGATTGCGCATGACGTGACGGAAGTGGAGCAACTGCCGGAAGAGGATATGCAAATTGGAGTCCTGCTGGCGCTGCTGCAGGATGATGCGAAGAATGAGTCGTCCTATTTGACTTGGGGGGAAGGCGCGGCGCGGGAAGAGGTGGCAAAGACTCTGCGCAGAGATTACCTGGTTACGGAAGAGCGCGCGGACAAACTTTCGGGCGCGTGGGGAAGACATCCGCTGCTGGGACGAATGTATTTGCCGGCGTACCGGTCGGGGACGGAGCGCGTTGCGGAATTGCGGAGAAAGCATGCGGCGGGGCGGGTGCTGCCGGCGCTGTATGGATGCGCGGGGTTGGTGGATATAGAGACGGTGGAGAGTGCGATTGTGGCGGAGTAGGACGGAATTTGCGGAGGCTCGAAACTGCAGCGCCGCGAAATGGCTAGGAGTTTGCCGCGATCCCTCCACTGCGGCTCGCAAAAGGCGCGAGCCTCCAGTCGGGATGACAGCGCCCAGGTGATTGTTTAGATGGGATTATCTTGGCTTAACCGATACACGAACCAACCCCAGGAAAAGACAAACCCCAAGAGCGGCCCGCCTCAGAAGGACGGGCCCTACAGAACCAAGAAAAAGCCGCAGGGCTCGAAGAGTCGCCCTGCGCTACAAAAAGCAAAAGAAAAGCAGGAAGAAAAGTCAGACTTGCAAGCCTAGTTGACGGGCGGCGTTGTGGTAGCAGATGTTTTCGATCATGGGGCCGAGGAGATCTTCGCGGTCAGGGAGTTCGCCTCGCTCGATGTCAGCGCCGAGGAGATTGCAGAGAACCCGGCGGAAATATTCGTGGCGGGGAAAAGACATGAAGGAACGGGAATCCGTCACCATGCCGACGAAACGAGAGAGCAAGCCGGTGTTGGAGAGAGCGTTTAACTGCGATTCGATGCCCTCCTTTTGATCGAGAAACCACCAGGCGCTGCCGAACTGAATTTTGCCGGGGATGGAACCGTCCTGGAAATTTCCGATCATGGTGGAGAAGAGGTAGTTATCACTGGGATTCAGATTGTAGAGAATCATTTTGGGCAAAGAGTTTTCGCGATCGAGCTGGTTGAGGTAGGTGCCGAGGGATTCCGCTTGCGGAACGTCGGCGATGGAATCGAAGCCGGTATCGGGGCCGAGGGATTGCAAAGCGCGGGAGTTGACGTTGCGAAGAGCGCCGAGGTGCAACTGCTTGGTCCAGCCGGATTGGGCATCGAGTTGGCCGAAGAAGAGCATGAGGTAAGAAGCGAAATCAGAGTGTTCCTCGTGGGTGGCGGGCTGGCCGGAGCGGACTTTATCGAAGATGACGGTGGCGCGGGATTCGGTGCAGAAATTGGCGTGACAGTGGAGCAGGCCGTGGTCGGAAAGACGGCAGCCCGCTTGATGGAAGAAGGCGTGACGATTGCGGAGGGCGTCCAGAAAATTAGAGAGCTTGCCGATGTGCACGTTGGCGGAGGCGGCGAGACGTTCGACCCAGGGATTGAAGACGGCGGGGAGATGGACGTTGAGAGCCTGATCGGGACGAAACGTGGGGTAGACGCGCGTGGCGAGATGGGCCGCGGCGATTTGCGAGTGGTGTTGGAGATCGTCGGTGGGATCGTTGGTGGTGCAGAGAGCGCGGACGCGAAACTTCGCGAGGATTCCTTGCACGGATAAT
>Ga0181538_10005771_pt1 | contig 10971 bp, 5 predicted proteins | sample PEATcosm2014_Bin_40_FD_119773 | JGI IMG/M metagenome (GOLD analysis project Ga0181538, IMG submission 119773) | Peatland microbial communities from MTU Mesocosm Facility, Houghton, MI, USA - PEATcosm2014_Bin23_30_metaG | ecosystem: Environmental > Terrestrial > Soil > Wetlands > Peat | place...
TATCGCGGGGCGGGAAATTTTGTCGTCAGCACCTTCACGCGCACGGAAGAGACCGTCGCCGCGACGCAACTGGTGATGGATGAAATTCGCAAGATGTCCTCGGGTGATGTGACGCCGGAGGAATTGGATGTCGCGCGCGATTTCCTTGCGTATGTTTTTCCGCTGCACGCGGAAACGCCCGAGGATGTCGCCGATCGCGCGCTCGGCGTCGCATTCTACGGACTGCCCGCGGATTATCTGGACACGTACCAGACGCACGTCCGCTCGGTGAGCGCCGCGGACGTGAAACGAATCGCCCAGACCTATTTTGATCCGTCCGATCTGGACCTGGTATTGGTCGGAAACGTCGCCGGATTTCGTGACGCTCTGCAGAAGATGCTCCCGGGCGCAAAGGTGATCGACATTCCCGCTGAGAGATTGGATCTTCTCTCGCAGGATCTGCGGCAACCGGCGGCAACTCCTGCGCAAGCCGGCGCGCCCACGCCGGGCCCCGCAGGCGGGCAGCAGTAAGATTTAGAACTACGTCGGAATTTTGAGATTGGCAGTCAGCGGGCATACACTGAATAAATCTGCTACGTGGCTGACTGCGTCGAAGGAGCACTCTTGAAAATCATTCGTCTTTTCCTTTTTTGTGTTGTTGTCTCGCTGGCGTTATCGCCCGCGGGAATCAGCGCCGCTCGCGGCGCGGGCAAGCACCCGGCCGCCGCTCCGCAAGCCACGGGAGCCGCGCCGAAAGGCCCGCAAGTCGCGCCCTCCGCGAGCCTGGTCACCATGGGTCAGGAACTCGATCGCGAAATGCCCGTTCTCAGCAAGGCCGATCCGCCCGCCTACTTCATCGGCTACACGCTCACCTCGATGGACCATGCCGAGGTGATGGGCTCGAACGGCGCGCTGCTCAACAGCGACGAGTCGAAATCGCGCTGGCTCGAGGCGCGCGTGCGCGTCGGCACCTATGATCTCGACGACACTCATCAAATCGGCAACGGCCCTTCGCAGCAGCAGACCAGTTACGGCCGCGCCGCTCCCGTGGAGGACGACCCCGGCGTTCTGCGGCGTTCATTCTGGCTGGAGACGGACAAGCAGTACCGCGCCGCGGCGGAAGCGTTCATCAAAGTCCAGACCAGCAACGATGTTCAGGCGCAGACCGCCGAAGCGCACGCGCCGGATTTTTCGCACGAGCAACCCGAAGTCTCCTACGGCCCCGAAGTTTCCCTCAAAGTGGATCGCAAGCCCTGGGAAGACAAAGTCCGGCTCTACACGAGCAGGTTTCGCAGTTCCGCGCAGATTTTGAATTCCATCGTCACGTTCACCGCTCAAGCGGACAACCAGTACCAGGCCACCACCGAAGGCACGCGCCTGCAATTTGGCCAGATTCGCTATCGTCTCGAGCTTTACATTCAAGGCAAAGCGACCGATGGCATGGACATCAACCGTTATTACAATTTTGATTGGAACAATCCCGCTGATGCCCCGGATGACAAGACGGTCCTCGCCGAATGCGATGCCTTGCGCAAGGAGCTCGAAGCGCTGGTCGTTGCGCCGATCGTTGAGCCGTATGCCGGGCCCGCTCTGCTAACCGGACGCGCCACTGCGGTCTTTTTTCACGAAGTTTTCGGCCACCGCGACGAAGGTTTCCGCCAGAAGGACATCAATGAAGGGCAGACGTTCGCGCGCAAAGTCGGCGAACAAATTCTGCCGGACTTCATCTCGATCTACGACGATCCGACCACGCACAAAGTCGGCTCAACGGTTCTCTTGGGCGATTACCCGTACGATGACGAGGGCATTCCCTCCTCGCGTGTGCTGCTGGTGGACCACGGCGTCCTGCGCAATTTTGAAATGTCGCGCCAAGCCATTCTCGGTTTCCTGCAATCCAACGGCCACGGCCGCCGCCAGATCGGCTATCAACCGGAATCGCGCCAGGGCAATTTGATCGTTGAGAGCAGTCATGCCGTTACGAACGCCGAGCTGCGCAAAATGTTGATTGCGGAAATTCAGAAGCAGGGAAAGCCCTTCGGCTTGCTGATTGACGATATCGAAGGCGGCTTCACCATGACCGGCCGCAGCCAGCCGCAGGCCTTCCAAGTCGAGCCGCTCGTCGTTTACAAGGTGTTTCCGGACGGCCGCCCCGACGAGATGGTGCGCGGCGTAAATATCGTTGGCACGCCGCTCGTCTCGCTTACGAAAATCATCGCTACCGGCGACACGCCGGAAGTGTTCAACGGATATTGCGGCGCGGAATCAGGTTCGGTGCCGGTGGCCGCGGTCGCTCCAGCAATTCTAATTTCCGAAATGGAAGTGCAGAAGAAGGAGACCTCGACTGACCGGCCGCCGATCCTTCCGCCTCCCGCGCACGACCCGCAAGCCGCCGGAACGTCCGGCTCGAATGGAGGCCAGCAATGAGCCGGGCGTGCAGAACGATTGGTCTGATCTCCGCGGCGTGCTTCGCGCTCGGCGCGTGTGGCGCCGTGAATGCCGCCACACACGCGAAATCCAACGCGGCGACTCCGCCGGCCTCGAAAGCCGCTCCCGCGCCGCAAGCGCCGGCCACAAAAGTCGATCACACACTCGATGCGATGCGCGATGAAATGCAACGCTCTCGCGACCGCCTCACGCTTCAGACCGGCGATCCGACCACGCCCTCGAAGCCGTACTATATTGAATACCGCCTGCTCGATCTCGACGAACGCACGATCGTGGCGGAATTCGGCGCGCTCGTCTCCTCCACCACTTCGCGCAACCGTTTCATGAGTGTGGACGTTCGCGTCGGCAACTACAAAGTGGACAGCTCGAATTTCATCACTAGCGACGGTTTCAGCGGGTTCCTCGGCTCGACTGGTTCCGTCGGCATCGATCACGATTACAATTCCCTGCGCGAAGACTTGTGGATAGCCACGGATCAGGCGTTCAAGGCCGCTCTCGAAAGTTATTCCAAGAAGCAGGCGTTCCTGAATCGTCTCGCGCACGCGCCCACGATCGACGATTTCGAGCAAGAACCAGGAACCGTGCAAGTTGATCCGCTGCAGGATCCGGACTGGAGCACACGCAATTGGGAGGAAGAGGCCAAGGCCGCCTCAGCCGCGCTGCGCGCGTTCCCGCAAATCTACAGTTCGCGTGTGACGTATCATCTGATTTACGCCACCACCTACATGATGAATACCGAGGGGACCACGCTCCGCAAGAACACCACCCTGGCGTCCATTGAGGCGAGCGTAGAAACTGAATCGGATGACGGCACGGCCATGCACGATTTTTACGCCACCTATGCCACGCATCCCGCGGATTTGCCTTCCGTTCAGGTGGTTCACGACGCGCTCACGCATACCGGCCAGCAGATGGTTGATCTGCGCGCTGCGCCGCCAGTTGCCGATTATGATGGCCCGGTATTGTTCGACGCGTCCGCCAGCGGCTCGTTGCTGGCGCAACTCCTGGGGCCGTCGATTTCCGGCGCGCGCTCCCCGCTTTCGATGATGCCTCAGTTTGACGAGTTGATGGATCGCCTCGGTGGCCACAGCGATTGGACGGGCAAAATCGGAACGCGCGTCCTGCCCACTAGCGTGACGCTGGTGGACGATCCGACCGCGACGCAGTGGAACGGCCACGAACTCATCGGCGCGTTTGGTTTGGACGAAGAGGGCGTGCAAGGGCAGAAGGTGACCCTCGTCTCCAACGGAATGTTGCGGCAGCTCTTGATGTCCCGCAGGCCAGGGCCGGACTTCGATGAATCGAACGGCCACGGCCGCTCGACGTTTCTTTCCGATCCCAAGCCGCTGATCAGCAATCTTTTTTTCCTGTCGAGCGACGAACAAACCGCCGCGGCGCTGCGTCAGAAATTCCTGGACGCCTGCAAGCAGAACGGCCAGGCCTGGGGCCTCGAAGTCCGTCTAATGGATAATCCGACCGTGGCGATCGCGGATCAGGACAACGCTTCCGATTTTCTTGCCACGGCTGCCGCGGGAGCCTCTACCGGGGAGCGGTTGCCGCTCCTCGTCTATCGTGTCAATTTGGCCGACGGCCACGAGGAACTTGTGCGTGGCGCCCGGCTCGAAGATCTCACGCTCAAAGACCTTCGCAGCCTGGACGGAGTCGGCGACGATCAAACGCTCTTCTCGTTTGCGCAAAACCAGTCGGCGGGATTCAACGGCACCGCTCTGCAGCCCTTCGGCAGCTCCGAGGGCGGCGTGCCGAGCACGGTCATCTCGCCTTCGCTGCTGTTCGACGAAATCGAAGTTCGCGGCCCGCGCAGCGAGCCGGAGCGTCTGCCGCTGGTGCCGGCCCCGCCGCTCAACTGAGTCGCGTGTCTGCGCGCTGCGCGGCCGGCTATTTCACGATGGCCAGGATGTCGTCGTTTACGTTGAGGCCGATCTTCTCCGGCGCAAACGGCAGCGTGAAATCCATCGTTCCCCGATCGGCCATAACGTACATCCAGCCGATGAGCATCGATTTCCCGCTCTTGAAGAGATAAATCGGCAGAGTGTCCTTCCAACCGGCCGGCACCCCTGTCCGGTCCACAACCACGGAAACCTTGGTTTTGCCATCGGGCGTCGCTGACGTTGTGTACTTGAAGTGGTATTGCGGCACTCCCGTCCCGTAGACGTACTGATTGAAAAACCAGTCCATGCGGTGATTCCCGTCGAGGTCCATGTGCTGGAGCATGTGCTTCTCGACGATGCCCTTGAAGTCTCCAGTGGAGGCCGCTTTGTTCTTAAACGTCTCCGTATAATCCTGCATCATCGCTTTGAAGTAGGCGTCCGGGTCCTGCGCCGTCGGCTGGTAAAGCATCATTCGCAGCATATGCAGGACGTAGCCGCCCTTGTTGTAGACGACGGTTTGGTAAGCCTGGCCTTCGTCCGGGGGCGCCACGCGTTCGCCCATCCAGATGGGACCCAGTGACTCGTACGTCCGACCATGGATGTCGCTGGTCAGGAGTTCGTCGCGGTCCTGCTGGATTCGATTCAGGTAATTCTTCCAACCGTCGCGGTATTGCACATACAGATTGCCGGAGAATTGCGCAAACCCCTCCGAGAGCCACTGGTCGTGATAACTCTTCCAGCCCACTTCCTGGCCCCACCACTGATGCGAGGTTTCGTGGCCGCGCCAGTAATCGCTGACCCAGATGAGATCCTTCAAATCGAGTCCGAGCTCATGCTGTTGTGTCGAATCCAGGAAGGAGAGCGCGGACAAGTAGATCAAGCCGGGCCAACCCTGGCCGTAATCGCCGGGAATGTTCGTGATGGCCAAAGAGTGATAGGGATACGGGCCATAATAGAGTTGGAAGACGCGAATCATGTTACCCAGCTCGATTCCCATCGTCTTGGACATTCCTGCCGGGCTGAGCGTGCCCAGAGGCGCATCCGGCGCGTAGATCTTGATCGCCTCGAACGTGTCGTCAGGGTCGCGATTGGCGTAGACATCGATGCTCGTGTCCCCCGTCTTCTGCTGCTCGACTTTGTAATTGCCGAATGCGAACCCGGCCGCAGAAATCGCCGGATCGCTTTTCCATTTGGTCACCAGCCAGTCGCCGTCGGTGCTCTCGCTCACTTTGTCACCGGTGGCGACGAGCTCGTATTTCTTGGGTGACCGGAACGTCAAATCGAAATCGCTGCGCACCGCAAAAAAATTCTCAACCGCTGGATACCAACCGAAGCTCTCGCAGAAAAAGTTTCCGGCTCCGACCTTGCTGACCACGTGCCTCCCCTCATAGTGAAACTCAAGCGTGGCCGGCTGAAACGAACTCGGCTGCGCCAGAACGACTGCCACAAAGTCATCCAGAAACGAATCCTTTCCGCCGGGGTCGGGGGGTTGGAAAAATGTGAGCGCGTGGCCGGCGTCGTCGGCGACCCGATCGATGCGCAAATGCGGATCGAGATGAAAGAGCAGCACCTTTTCGCCGCTAGCCTGCATTTCGAGTCGCGCGTGCACGGTCGCCTGCAGTTCAGCCGAAGGCAGGATCGTTGCTTCGATCTCATAACTCGCCACGTGGTAATCCGCCTTAGCCAGCGGATCGCGGATCGCCGATTCGACAAAGTGCCCGTGCGCCGGAAAACTCAGCCACGTTTCAAATACCGAGTAGTCGGCGACACGTGCCCACCGGCCGGCGGTGATCTCCTCTTGTTCCAGCGCGTCGTCTTCAACCTGAATCCAACCCTTTGTGGACGTGTTGAGGTCTGCCTCAAATAGTGCCGTCCGTTCGTGATCCAGCGAGAGAATTCCTTTGAGCAAGCGCGCGCGTGGCGCTCCATCGCGTTCCGTGCGCTCTGCAAACAACGAATCGCTCCCTCCCGCCACGGGATTCCAGTGCGCCACTGTGGAAATTTCCTCATACGTCTTGTCGGTGAACCACAACACGCCTTCGGTGAACGGCATGCTCAGCGCGTCCTGCCCTGTGTAAAGATGAAGTTGTTGCTGCTCGGCAAAATTCGGCGGCACAATTTCGACCAGGCCGTGCCCGCGAAAGACCGCCCCGAAGGGTTTGCCGCCAACCGGCGTCGTGAATTCCACGGTGCCATCGATCAAAGTGATCTTGAGGCGGTCTCGCGTTAGAACCAGGTTTGCAACAGGCGTTGTTTTCGGGGGATCGAGCGTCGGCTCAAGGATGGCGCGCCAGACGTCTCCTGCGGGCCAGGCGGCGGGTGAGGAAGCCGGCGATTGCGCGCGTGCCGGGATCGCGCTGCAGGCGAATACCCAAAGCGAAGCGGCGGCGAGAAGAATCCGAGCTCGGCGAGCCCTCATAAGTACCCCCTATGGTAAGAAACGAGAATATAGACACCTTCAAAGGTAATAGTCAAAAAAGACTCGCGCCGTTCCCTGACGAGCGCAAGCCCGCGAGGCGGCGCTCCCGGCGCGAGAGCGTATAATCAGGCGGCATGCAACCCCCCGCCAAGTCCCCGGCACCCGTCGGCCAACCCATGGGGCGCCGCACTTTGGTCGGCACGTCCACAAAGCAAATGGCCGCGCTCGGTTCCATCGGCTCGGCAGTCGTACTGGTGCTCATCAAGGTCGTCCTCACCGTTGCCACGCACAGTCTCGGCGTGCTCTCCGAAGCGATTCATTCCAGTCTCGATCTCATCGCCGCGATTCTCACCTACCTGTCCGTGCGCGTCTCCGATCTCCCGGCCGACGCCGGACACCCCTACGGTCACGGTAAGGTGGAAGGTTTCTCCGCGTTTGCCGAGACCGGTTTGCTGATGATCGCTTCTGTCTATATCATTTGGGAGGCGCTTCAGCGGCTCTTCTTCCACTCCGTGGAGATCGAGCCGAGCTGGTTTGCCATCGGCGCGCTCTCCATCGCCATGTTTGTGGATTTGTTTCGCTCGCGCATGTTGGCGCGAGTCGCGCGCCAATACCAGAGCGAAGCGCTCGAAGCCGACGCCCTGCATTTTTCCACCGACGTCTGGAGCACCCTCGTGGTGATCTTCGGAATCGCCGCTGTCTGGTTCGGGCGACGCACCGGGATCACCTGGCTGCGCTACGCCGATCCCATCGCCGCGCTGGTGGTGGCAGCGGTGGTGATCTGGGTCGGCGCGCGGCTCGCCAAACGCACGATGGACGGCCTGCTCGACGCTGCCCCGGAAGGTTTGCAGGAGCGTTTGGCGAGCGCCATCGAACAAGTGGACGGCGTGTTGGGCGCCGAGCGCCTGCGCGTGCGCCGCTCCGGCAATCGCTATTTCGTGGATGTTACAATCAGCGTCCCACGCACCGCGCCGTTCGAGCGTGTTCACGCCATCAGCAGTGCGGTCGAACAGCGCGTGGCGGAGGTGGTTCCCGCGGACATCGTGGTTCACATGGAGCCCCGCGCGCTCATCGGCGAGCACCTCTTCGATTCGATTCGCGCGGTGGCCGAACAACGCGGCCTCGCCATCCACGAACTCGCGGCGCACCAACTCGACGGTCAGTTGGCCGTCGATTTACATCTCGAAGTCGACGAGCACTCCACGCTGCGCGAAGCGCACCGCCGCGCCAGCGAACTCGAAGACGCCATCCGGCTCTTGCCAGCGGTGCGATCGCGCGCCAACCCATTGCAACCGGCGCAGGTAAACGTCCACATCGAGCCGCTCGGCACGCACATTGCCGCCGCCGATTCCACTGCCGGAGAAATGAAAACGCTCGCGCGGGCCGTCGAGGAATATATCAACAGCCTGGTCGGCGAATATCACGAGCTGATTGATTGCCACGAGGTGCACGTGCACCGCGTCGAGAATAAAATTCTAGCGGCGTGTCACTGCGCCATGGACGGCGATCTGCCCATCACCGAAATCCACGATGTGACGGTCGCACTCGAAGACCGCGTGAAAGAAATGTTCCCTCAAATTTTTCGCGTAAATATCCATCCCGAGCCGGTAGAAGAACGCTGACCGGCTTGCCGCCAAGCGATAGGCAACAATGGTCGACGTCGCCCGGTTCTGCGGGTGCCGCACCCTTCGGTTTTAAGGGTGCGGATTTTGACCCATCTTGAGCTTTCCGACGACGGTCTTTACTCCCCAGCGCGCGAGCGGAAAAAACATTGCGCCGCGAGCGCAAACACAATCGGGAACGCGACCAGAACATATCGCGGTTCAGGCGCTTCAACTGTCGTAAGAAACGCAGTGCGCGCCAGCAGATAAATCGCCAGGAAGGCGAGCCCCCAACGCGCAGCATCGCCGCTTTCCCTGCGCCGCCATGCGATCCAGAAACCAGCCGCCGCAAGTCCCACAAAAATAAAATTCAGCCCCCCAAGCACGACGGTGAACGAGAAATCTACCGGGTCTTCCCGCCAAGCCTCGCCCGGCGGCCACAGCATTCCGGAGTACGGCAACAATTCCAAGCGCGGCGTAAACCACAGGGTGAGCGCACGCTGGAAGGGCACCCATGCATACGTGCGAACCGGATGATCCCGAGTCCGTTCCCGTGCCAATTCTGCAAACCCCCGATCGGTGGCGGGCAGAATGTCCTCGCCGTCGTCATTGTAGGCATTGAGAAGCGCCGCCACCCGCGCGCGTTCGCCGGCATTGTCGAAGGCGTAGGAAGGGAAATCAACCGCGCTCAGCGGCTCATCCTCAAGATTCCAGATCGCCGTGTTGATGTCGCGAAAGCGGACCAGCCAGGTGCCCGTCCATGCGTAGTAGCCACGAGGAACGTACTCGAACGGCAGCTCTGCGTAGCGCGGCGCGAGCAGGCGCCGTTCATTCAGCGTCTTCCAGTTCCGCGCAGCCCACGGCAACAATGGCAGCAGAACTCCCGCGGCAAGCATCGCGCCTGCGCGCGCCAACCGCGTCCAATCGCGTGGTCGCCGCCAACGCAACAGCGCGACGAATGCAGCCGCAGCCACAAGCAGCGGCGTTTCCGGGCGGACCAGCGTGCCCAGTCCGGCCAGCACGCCGCCGACAAGCCATGGCGTTTGCGAGGCGCCATCCCCCGTGAGCCCCCGCACAAAATGAAGCGTTGCCGCCGTGCAAAAGAACGCAGCGAGAACTTCCGAGAGTGGCACAGCGCAATAGTTGGCCAAGAAGGGACACAGGCATGCGAGCCACGCAGCAGCGATCGCTGCTTTTCGGCGTAGCCGGATGGGAGCGAGCAAGGCGGCGAGTCCAGCCGTCAGAACGCAAGTCGCCAAATCTACGACCGCCTGAGACAACAAAATCGGCAGCCGGCCGCGTCCAAATAGCAGCGAGATGACGGCCAGAAACGCCGGATAGCCCGGCAGCCGGATATTCACCGCAGTGAGCTGCCCGTTGATCCACAAGCCGTAAACGTGGTGATCGAGCCAGTTCCATGCGAGCTGCTCGTAGATCGGCGAGTCGCCGGCGTCGCTCGCGTAATACCTGATCAGCAGGAGCCGGAGAGCGAGACCCGCCAGGCAGGCGAAGAACAAATGCCATGCCACAGGGATGACTCGCCGCTCTTCTCGCGGTAACATCACAGTGCAATGCTCCTCGGAGGGAGCGGCAGGTCCTTGCCGGACCGCTTGCCCTTTTTCCCCGGATGGAAGAACACAGGCCCATATTCTACGACGAGCGGCGCCGCCGATGGCGACGTCTGCGCTGGATTCTCGAGCTGACCGCGGTCGTGCTCGCGCTCATTCTAATTGTGTTCGCAGCGAGCGTGCTGCACCGCGTGAATTTGCCTGTGGGGGCGCAGCTGACCGCGGCGCGCTCAGGACTCCGGCCGTTTCAGACTGTCACGCTCAAACCGAAGCCGGCGGTCAAGCGTCCCGGCCGGAGACGCCGCGTGAACGAGTTGGGCGTTGAGACTCCGCCGGCGAGTTACGATCCGCTGCGCGCCGCGTTTTACGTTTCGTACGACGCCACCAGCCTCGCGTCGCTCCAGCAGCACTACAAAGACCTCGACCTGCTGATTCCTGACACGCTGTATTCCGATACCGCGGACGGAAAGTTGACCGCCCAGGTGGATCAGAAACTCTTGGACTGGATGAGCAGTTCCGGAGTGGAAATTCCCATCATGCCGCTCCTCCAGAATACGGACGGCACAAACTGGCAGCCTGCGGCGACGGCTGCCATGCTCGCAAATCCAGACACCCGGCTGAGCCTCGAGAAACAGCTCCTGAAGCACGTCGTAGACCATAATAATCCAGGCCTGGTGGTGGATTTCGAGGAGCTTCTTCCCAGCAGTCAGCAGAATTTTTCTCATTTCATTGATGAACTTGCCGCCGGGCTGCACACAGAAGGCCTCAAGTTGATGGTCGCATTGCCCGCGGGCGATTGGGATTACGACTACGCGGGGATCGCCAAAGCCTCCGACGCCATCATCGTGATGGATTACGACCAGTTCTCGCAGGATACGCAGTCGGGCCCCATCGCGGCGCAGGATTGGTACGTTGCACGCCTGCAGGCGATTCTCAAGGTCGTCCCGGCGCAGAAGATCGTCGCGGGCATCGCCAACTACGCCTACGACTGGACCGAGCCTTTCGATAAGTCCAAGCCCAAGCCCGCGACCGTCCAAACGTTTCAAGAGGCCGTGGTCACCGCTTCGGAA
>Ga0181538_10005772_pt1 | contig 10970 bp, 9 predicted proteins | sample PEATcosm2014_Bin_40_FD_119773 | JGI IMG/M metagenome (GOLD analysis project Ga0181538, IMG submission 119773) | Peatland microbial communities from MTU Mesocosm Facility, Houghton, MI, USA - PEATcosm2014_Bin23_30_metaG | ecosystem: Environmental > Terrestrial > Soil > Wetlands > Peat | place...
GAATGTCTATGAAAACAAAGAATAAGGTCAAAATGTCATGGCCTCCGCCAGGTCGAGCCTTTTTGCCACTGACGGCTCCCCCTCCGCTGCGACAATTCGGCGAGACCCGTGTTAGAATCACGCTTCGGTAACAAGGGCAGACCAAAAGGAGGAACATGATGAAACGCTATGCCATGCTGGTGGGCGTGATGCTCCTGTTCACGTTGATCGCGGAGTCACAGCAGAAGCCCAAAATCGAGGCGGAGGGCGGCACGCCGGATGACCGCGCCTCGGCGCGGGTACTTTACTGGAACGGTCAAACCAATTCCGCCGCGGGACAAGTGGCTATCGATTACGGTCGGCCGGTTTGGAAGAAGCAGTACAACGACGCCGCCAAGTTCGATGCCATGACCCGTGGCAAAGTCTGGCGCATGGGCAGCAACTACTGGACGATTTTGGACACCAACCTTCCCTTGTCCATCGGCGGGAAAAAGGTTCCGATTGGCCTTTACTACCTCGGCCTCCATCGGTCGGAGGAGGGCTCAGAGTGGAGCTTAGCCTTCATCGATCCGGCCAAGGCTCGCAAGATGCACCTCGACGCCTTCCAGATTGAGCGTGCACCGGTGGAGTTCGAAGCCCACATGTCCAACGTCTCCAAGGCCGAGAACCAGGCGGAGAAGCTTACCATCACTCTCTCCTATCCGAAGGACGACATCAAGCATGTGACCTTGCGGGTCGGCTGGGGCAACCTGGTGCTCGGCACGCCGATTGAGGTAACGGTGCCGGAGTAGAGCGGACTTCAAGTGCTGGCGGCCTTCTCGGTGGGCCGTCATTGGGGAGAGACAACGCACCGCTTCCCGGCTATAATAGGCAGTTTGTTTCTTCATCGATCCCGCGCTGTGCTGCTGTCCGTCTTTCGCCCAGGTTGACGCAGCCGGACAGCAGGCAGGTAGTCTGAAGCAAATCTGGCCTGAGGCGACAATGCCAATTCAGAGCGTTTACACACTCTCAAAGGATGACCCTGAAGCGCGTAATTGGCTTGGCTTCCTGCACCGGCGCGGCTACCCCCAACTGAAGAATCTGGTCATCGAGCGAGTTTTCTGGTTGGAAGGATCGGTGAAGCTCGACCGCTTAATGCCTCTTTTAGTGAATCCACTTTATCAGTCGCCGGGAGACCGTTCACAACTCGATCCGGGGCTTGGGCCGATTATTGAAATCGCCTATCGGCCTGCTGTGACCGACCCGGAGACGCCCTCTATCTTAGCGGGAGCGAGAGCGCTGGGCGAAGCCGGCTTGGAATTTGCGCGCCTCAGCAGGCGCTACCAGTTCTGGGGCGTGGATGAAACCGAAGCGCGTGGAATTGCTGCCCGGTACCTTTACAACCGTGTTGTGGAGCGCATCCGCGAGCCGCATGAAGTCATCACCACGCTCCGCCCGACGGGTGAGCCCGATCCGGTATCTACGATTTCTTTTCGCGGCTTGAGTGATGAGGAATTACGTGCTCTTTCCGAGGCCCGTTCCTGGTACGCGCCTCTGTCCCAGATGAAAGTCCTCCAGGCGCACGAACTCACCCAGGGCAGGCCGCACACGGATGCCGAGATCGAAATCCTGGTGCAATCGTGGAGCGATCACTGCTACCACACCACCTGGAAGAGTCTCGGCTTGCTGAAAAGACTGAGTGAGGCGACGGCGCGCATCAATCATCCCCTGGTTGTTTCTTCTTTCAAGGATAACGCCGGGGGCATGGAGTTCTATGACGGTTGGGTAGTGACTATCAAGGGTGAAACGCACAACTTTCCCAGCTCGATTGCTCCCTTTGGCGGCATTGCGACGAAGCACGGCGGCGTGATTCGCGATACGCTGGGATTCGGTAAGGGCGCCTACCCGATCGGCGGCACAACCGTGATGGGAACTATGGACCCTCGGATTTCGGAGGTCCCCCCCGGAGCGCTTCACCCGCAGTTGATCGTGTCGGAATCGATCCGGGCCACTTCGTATTACACGAATCCCATGGGCATTCCCATGATGCACCCGGTTTACCGCATTCATCCGGGCTACGCCAAGTGCTTCGCACTGGGGCATTCGGTGGGGCTGATCCCCAAGAAATACGCCCTGAAAGACGCTCCACGGCCTGGGGATGTAGCCTTGCTGATCGGCGGCGAGACCGGCCGCGACGGCATTCACGGGGCCACGGCCAGCTCTACGGGAATGACGGGCGAGACCCTGCACAAGGAATCCGCCGCGGTCCAAATCGGCCATCCGATTACGGAGCGCAGGTTCACCTCGGCGATTCCGGTACTGCGCGATCAGGAGTGCATCCGCAGCATCACGGACCTTGGAGCCGGCGGCATTTCCTGCGCGGTGGGTGAGATGGGATCCGAGATGGGAGTACGCATCGACCTCGGTGCGGCCCCCTTGAAGGACAAGAGCTTGACCGCCTGGGAAATACTGCTTTCCGAATCGCAGGAGCGCATGCTGGTGGCTGTGCCGCCAGAAAAACTCGAGGAGGCGCGCGCCATTCTCGAGAGGTACGAGGTGGGCTATTCCATTCTCGGCCACTTTACCGCGACGGGGCGCCTGGAGGCGATTTGGCAGGGCCAGAAGGTCGTGGACCTCGAGATGGCCTTCCTTTGGGAAGGTTGCCCCATTGACCCTTTAGAGGCGGCCAAGCCGGACCGCCTGCTCCTGCCCTTGAGCATCCCGGAGCCACGCACGGAAGCGGAGTGGTCTGCCGCGATTCGTGGCGTGCTTGGGCACTACCACTGCGCGGACCAAAGCGCTGCCGGGTGCCGCTTTGATACGACCGTGCAGGGGCGAACTGCCGTGGGGCCGTATGGGGGCAAGAACCATACGATGCCGACCAATGTCTATATCTCGGCGCCCTTGCGAGGCATGCCTTACGGCCTTATCACCACTCTCGCCTTCAATCCTTTTTACGGTGAAATCGATCCGGCGGCGATGGCGCGCCTGATGACGATTGAGGCTATCACCAAGGCAGTGGCCGCGGGCGCAGACTACCGTGAGATGGTGCTGTGCGACAACTTCTACACGCCTCGGGTGCGTCCGGAAATAGCCTGGGATTTGCGCGCCATGGTCGAGACCATCGCCGACTTGTCGGTGGCGCTCGGAGTTCCCTTCATTTCAGGAAAAGACTCGAGTTCCGGAACATTCGTCACCGCCGGCCGCCGCTTCGATGTGCCTCCTACGCTGGCGGTCGCGGCCATGGGGCGGTTACCTGATGCAAGGAAAGCGGTGAGCAAGGAATTCAAGCGGCCGGGGAATCGCCTTGTCCTCGTTGGGCTGTGGGAGACCGAAGCACTGGGTGGCAGCGTGTACGCCGATAGCTGCGGGCAGCGCGGAGATCGGCTTTTCGATGCGTATATTGCAATTTCAATTCGGAAGATCTGGGACACGCTTCTGAAATTGCACAGTCAGAATGGGTACGTGTCGGCTTCAGCCATCGCAGAGGGTGGCATTCTGTTGCGGCTCTTCGAGGCCGCCTGGGGATCGGGGTATGGGGCTCGAGTTTTCCTCGACGCGTTTTCTGCTGGATGGGCACGCGTTGGCCCGCCCAAGCGATTGACGATCAGAAAAGATGGCGCGATTTTTGGGGAGTTTGTCGGCTCCATCCTCGTCGAGGTGCCCTCGAAGTTTGATTTAGATCGACAGTTGGCGGGCATTCCTTACCAGGTCATCGGCGAGGTCTTACCGGAACCACAATTGGTTCTCCAGGACGGCGCGAACGCGGTGTGGCAGGACTCCATTGCGGCGCTTGGCGAGGTCTGGAGCAAAGCGTTTCGGGAGGTCATCGAATGAGTGGGGGCGTCACTGCCATTCTTTACAGCCCGGGCACCAATTGCCACGAGGAGACCGCGGCGGCTATTGAATTCGCAGGCGGACGGACTCAGCTTGTACTGCTGCGGGATTTGCTGGACGGTCGCGCGCGGCTCAGCGACTACCAGGCCGCGGTCATCCCCGGCGGTTTCTCGTACGGCGACCACCTGGGAGCGGGCCGTATATTTGCCACCATGCTGGTGGCCTGTTTGCGGCAACAACTGGAGGAGTTCCTGGCGGCCCGCAAGCCCTTGCTGGGAATCTGCAATGGCTTCCAAGTTTTGACCGAGTCGGGGATTCTCCCCGGACGCACGCCGGGGAACCGTGGCATGGCGCTTCTCGAGAACCAATCTGCACATTTCGAGGACCGGAAGATCCGGCTTCTCGTTTCAGCGGAGGGCTGCGCCTGGACTAAGGGCCTGGCGGGCGAGATTCTGGAGATGCCCACGGCCCACGGCGAAGGCCGCCCGCTGGTTTGCGATGGCTCCGGGGCAGCCACACGGGTAGTCTTCCGCTATACCGACGCGCAGGGACGGCCTACAATGGAGTATCCGAGTAACCCCAATGGGGCTCAGGAATCAGTCGCCGGCGTTACTGACGAAACTGGCTTGGTCTTGGGACTGATGCCGCATCCCGAACGCGTTTCGCTGCCCGCCCATTATTCGCAGGACGGGCTGAGATTATTCACGAACTTGGTGAAGTGGCTCAACCGGTAGGTAGCATGTAGTAGGTGGTAGGTGGGAAAGGATAACAGGAAAGTGGTAGCCTGAACTTGGCGGTAGCCGTACCATGGGTGAAAACTCGACGCCTCAGATACCCCATCTACCTCCTGCCATATACCACCTACCGCTTTTGGACGGCCAATGAAAATTCTTCTCGTTGACGACGAACCGGATATCTGCAAACTGATCAAAACCTTGGTCGAGCCCTTGGGAGTGGAAGTGCGCACGTCGTCGGACAGTCGGGAGGCCGCATTAATCCTGGAGCGCGACAAGTTCGATGGGATCATGTTGGACGTCGCCATGCCAGGTTTGGACGGCTTCCAACTCGCCCGGCGAATTCGCTCCACACCGCCCAACCAGCAGGCCCCCATCATCATGCTGACTGGCATGGATGACGTCGAGACCATGCGCCGGGCGTTTGAAGCCGGAGTGACCTTCTTCCTGGGGAAGCCGATCTCTCGCGAAAAGATCTATGCCATCTTCCGCACCGCGCGCGGCGCTATGCTTGCGGAACGGCGGAGGACTGGGCGCCTTCCGTATCGCACTGCCGTGAACGTCTCGTGGGAAGCTCAGCGGTTCAATTCCACGAGCATAAACATCAGCGAAGGGGGCATGGCGCTCGAAGGCTCAGGCCCTGCGGCGGTCGGCGATGTGCTGATTCTGGAATTCAGCATGCCCGAGGCAAAGCACTCCCTGAAAGTCACCGGCAAAATTCGAGGTAAAGATGCCTCCGGCCGGACCTCCATCGAGTTCATCGACCCCACAGAGGCCAGCCGCGAAATCATTCGAGAGTACATGTACGGCAAGATTACGGAGTGAAGACGGGGCGGTAGATGGTAGGTGGTAGGTGGTATGTGGGGAAAGCCTACGCCGGCACAGTCCCCACCTGCCACACGCGACCTACCACCTACCCATCATCCCGCCATCCCCGACCAGCGGAAATAAGCCTCGAGAAGGCGTTGACCATTCAGGGCCGCATAAACAGCGGCGATCCCGAGAAAAGTCCCGTAAGGCCAGTGATAATTACGGAACCGCGGCGCCGCGAGAGTGATGGTCACAGCGACGATCGACCCTGCAAACGATCCCAACAGGATGGTGAGCAGTGTCAGCGGGGCGCCCAGGAAGACCCCCACCATGAGCATCAGCATCACGTCGCCAAACCCCAGGTATTCCTTCGTCCGTCCACTCAAGATGAAAAAGGCTGTCCCGACAGCATAGAACAACCCGCCTCCTATAAGTGCTCCGGCGAGAGCGCCCAGGACCGACAACAGAGTTCCGGGAAGAAGCACGCCCATTCGCTCAGCCAGCCATCCCAGTGGCCGGCTGTCGACCTCGATGAACAGGCTCAGCACCAAGCCGAGGCCGATTCCGAAAAAGGTCACTGCGTGGGGGATGAGCCGCTCTCGCAGATCCGTGAAAATGAGGACGATGAGGAGCATCACGAGGGCGGAGTATTTCACGAATTCGGGGCTAAGTCCATAGCGGAGAAACGTGGCCACCAGCAGAATCGCGGTGAGCGCTTCGACGATAGCATACTGCGGGGAGATTCGGGTGTGGCAGTCCCTGCACCGGCCTCTCAGCAGAAGGTAACTCACCACAGGGATATTGTCGTACCAGCGAATGGTGTGTTTGCAGTGCGGGCAATGCGAGCGCGGCAGCAGGATCGATTGCCTGCGGGGAAGGCGAACAATGCACACATTCAAGAAGCTGCCGAAAAGCAATCCGAAGAGCGTGATTACAAAATAGACCATGATTAACCGGCTGTTCTCCTCCAACACCTCGAATTACAGCTACCGCCCCTTATCCCCTCCTTACAAAGGAGGGGAATTCGCGTCCCCTTCCTCTCTGAGGAGAGACTCGGCCAGCAGGCGCCGATAAAGCGCTTCGGTGCGCTGGACCATTATATCAATAGTGAACAGGCGTGCACGCTCCCGGCCGCTCAATCCCCATTGCTGAAGGCGCGCCCGGTCGGAGGCCGCGGCCAATATTGCCTCCGCCAGCGCCGCAGGCGACCCTGGCTCAATCAACCATCCGGTGCGCCCGTCTTCGACCACCTCCGGAAGTCCTCCCACCCGGCTGGCCACGACGGGAAGGCCATACGACATCGCCATGAGAGCCGAGGATCCTAGTCCCTCGGACTTCGACGGCATGACGAACAGGTCCAATGCGGCGAAGAACGCGGCAGGGTCCTCGATCGTGCCGCAAAGACGCACGCGTTCTCCGAGCGCAGCGTATCTCCGGGCAATCTCGGGATCGTTTAGGGTTGGCCCATCCCCCGCCAGCAGGAGCCGTGTTTGCGGCAAGCGTTCCTTCACGATTTGCAGCGCTTGAAGGGCCACGTCCTGCCCTTTCTCGTGCGTGAAGGCCCCCAAGTGACCAATCAGGAATTCGTCCTCAGTGGCGCCCCAACAGGCGCGTGCTTTGGCTCGGGTCGCCTGCGACGGCAATTCCGGGGGCACTTCGATTCCGTCCGGAATCACCTCGATCATCGACTCGGGTAGGCCGCAACGTATGGCCCCTTGGCGGATGAATTCTGAAACTGCGATCACCGCGTCGCAGGTGTGCGCATACTTGAGGGAATACGTCCAGCGCTGTCCTTCACCGGGGAGAAAGGCCACACGACGGCTGGCGACGCGGCGGACCCGCAACCCGACGGACGCCATCCAGGACACCGTCTGCCCGTGCCCGTCATGAGCATGAAGAACGCGGCACGGCACGGCGCGCAGCATTTGACGCAGTTGCAGAACTCCGCACAGATGGAAGAGGTCGTGACTGGGAAGCGGGAAGGTGGGAAACCCTTCCTCTCGGGCCCGCGTCTCGAGATCACTCTCTTCCCGGCAAACCACGATCTGGGAGTAGCCCCGCTCGCGAAGTCCGCGCGCAAGGTTTAACAACTGCCGTTGACCACCTCGCAGACTCTGGCCGATATCGACATGAGCGATTTTCAATGTTCTCGAGGAAGTCATACGTGATATGCGACCAGCGTTAGAGCCGTCGTCGAGAGTCACGTCATTCCCGCGAAAGCGGGAATCCATCGGTTCCTGGATGGACAATGGGCCCCCGCTTCCGCGGGGGCGACGAATGCTGACTTTCGTTTCAATGTTTGGCCCCGAGGCGCATGGGCAGTCAGGATGACAACTGCACGATGCCCGCGCGACTGCGGGCGGGACGCCCGCACCACCTCAGCGCCCGCGTCCCAGCTTCTCGTATTTCCGCCGAACGTAGCGGGCCGCCATGGCCGCGATCAGGAACCCCTGATGCCCGTCCAACACTCCCAGGCGAAGCAAGTAAGTGTGCAGGAAAACCCAGAGAGGATCAAATCGGCGCCGCAGGAAGTTGACCCTCTGACCTCGCTCGCGCATTTCCTGCGCCGCCAAGTCGGTGTACAACTCGATCCTCTGTCGATGCTCTTCCAGCGTGTCACAGGTGTAATGCAGGATTTCACCCGGCATGGTCGCGACGCGCCCGTTCACCTTTACGGACTCATGAACGTACTTCCCTTCCCACTGGGCCTTGCGCCGGTCGAAAAGGCGGACCTTGTAGTCCGGATACCAGCCTCCGTGGAGGATCCAGCGGCCGAGATAGCGGGCACGGCGGGCAAAGCGATATGCGTCTGCCGTGGGCTGCAGGCGTTTCCAGGCGCCGATCTCGGCCTGGGCCAGCGAGTTAAGTTCCTCGTCCGCATCCAGACTCAGAATCCAATCGTGCCGGGCCTGGCCAGTGGCAAAGTTCTTCTGGGTAGCGTAGCCGAGCCAGGGTTCCTTAATGACCCGCGCTCCCAACCCCGCCGCGATAGTGGCTGTCTCATCAGTCGAACCGGAGTCGACGAGCACGATTTCATCTGCGCAGGCCAGCGAGCGGAGCGAGCGCGCAATCCTGCCGGCCTCGTTGCAGGCGACTATGGTCGCTGAAATATGAGGCATGAATGAATCAATCCTGGAAACGCCATCCGCAGTGATTTGCTTGCCGGAATCTTCACCCGGTCTTGTCACTCCTCGCTTCGCGTTTTCGAAAATCACGTCATTCCCGCGAAAGCGGGAATCCATCCTGCTCGGGACCAACAATGGACCCCCGCTTTCGCGGGGGTGACAACGTCTGAGATTTTCATTCGTTTGGATGGGCCGAAGACCCATGACCGCTCGGAATGACAGCGTTATTTCGTCGTGAGCAGAGCGGCGAAGGCGCCCTCTAAAACCAACTCCGCGACTCGGGTAATATCAGTATGCAAGGGTCTATCTTTGGTCACCGGCGGCGAGACGGCACGAAGCGCCGCCTTGGCTTCTTCCGCCAAGTGACCGGTTCGGAGCGGAGCCAGCAGGTCAATGGCCTGGCAAGCCGCCAGCAACTCGATGGCGAGAATGGCAGCCAGGTTAGAAAGCAGCGGGCGCAGCTTCAGCGCTGCAGCCATGCCCATGCTCACGTAATCCTCTTTGTTGCCGGAGGTAGGAATAGAGTCCGCCGAGGCAGGATGGGCGAGAATCTTGTTCTCTGAGGCGAGAGCCGCTGCCGTCACCTGCGTGAGCATAAATCCCGATTCCAGTCCCGCTGACTTCGTCAGGAAAGGGGGCAGGTCGGACGTCAAGGGATTCACCAGGCGGTCGATTCGCCTTTCGGAAATGCCGCCAAGCTGCGTGAGCACCAAAGCCATCAGGTCAAGCGCGGTGGCCAGGGGTTGGCCGTGAAAGTTGCCGCCTGAAATAACTTCGCCTGCCTCGGCGAACACCAGCGGGTTATCCGTGGCGCTGTTCATTTCCCTGGTAAAAACCTGGCTCGCGTAATCGAGCGCATCCCTCACCGCGCCATGCACCTGCGGCATGCAGCGCAAACTGTAGGCATCCTGCACCCGCGAGCACCCCTGGTGCGACTTGTTGATCTCGCTTCCTTGCGTAAGCCGCCAGATGTTTTTGGCCGTTACCATCTGGCCGGGATGCGGGCGCGCCTGGTGGAGCCGCTGATCGAAAGCCTTGCGCGAGCCCCGCAAGGCATCCAGTGAAAGGGAGCCTGCCACATCCGCTGTGTCCACGAGAATCTCAGCGAGACGCAGTGCGAGAAGTCCGACCGAAAGCATCGCCTGGGTGCCGTTCACGAGCGAGAGGCCTTCCTTGGCTTCCAGCACTAAAGGCTCTATCCCGGCAGCCTTCAAAGCCTGCCGGGCCGGCTGGCGATGGCCTTGGTAAATCACCTCGCCTTCTCCCAGCAACGTCAACGCCACATGCGCCAAGGGAGCGAGGTCGCCGCTCGCTCCCACCGAGCCGCGCGCCGGCACAACCGGATGCACTCCGTGGTTGAGAAAATCGCCGAGTTGCTCCGCCACCGCCGGGCGCACGCCCGAGAGACCCATGGCCAGTGTGTTGGCTCGCAGCAAAAGCAGGCCGCGCGTTTCGGAAGCACCCAAGGGGTCGCCCACGCCGCACGCATGGCTGCGCACCACATTCAATTGCAGTTCTCGCGCCTGTGCCGGCTCAATATGCTCCGTGGAGAGGCTGCCCACGCCGGTCGTAACCCCATATACAACCTCTCTCCCGCGAATGATCTTTTCGATGAATCGGCGGGAATGCGTCATCGCCCCGCGCGCCTCAGACGCGAGCCGGACCCGCCGGTTCTCCAGCACCACCTGGTAAAAGTCGCGGCGAGTCAAGCTGTGTCCAGTAAGCTGCAATGCGCCGGGCATCAAATCCTCACGAAAGGCCGAAATCCGAAAATCGAAATTGGAACTGGAAAATTGAAATTAGAAAATCGAAATTCGACTCGAAAAAACCATCACGTCAGATTCTGTCATTCTGAGCGAAGCGAAGAATCGCCGCAGTTGTTTTGTTTCTGGGACTGCAGAGATTCTTCGCTTCGCTCAGAATGACAGCAACGCGCTTCCACTCTTCACTTTCGATTTTCGAATTTCTCGTTTCGATTTTCGAATTTCCTAACTTCTGCTTTCTGCTTTCCCCAAGAGCGATTCCCGGTACTTGTCGGGCAGCGTGCGCGGGCGGCCTTCGCGGTCCGTGATCACGTGCACCGTCTCGCCTTCGGCGATGAGTTCATCCGTGCGCTGCCTGTAGATCTCGTAACCGAAGATCAACACGCGCTTCCGCATTCCCGTCACGCGCGTGCGGATCAGGATTTCGTCGTCGTAGCGCGCCGGGGCCTTATACCGGCACCGCGCCTCGGCCACCATAATGTAGAGGCCGTCCTCTTGCTCCATATCGCGATAAGCGAAGCCGTGCTGCAGGCAAAAGTCGGTGCGCCCGATCTCAAACCAAACCAGGTAATTCGCGTAGTAAACTACGCCCATCTGGTCCGTCTCCGCATAACGCACCCGGAGCGTCGATGTAGTCCATTCGGTCGGGAGGATTTCTTCAGTCATAAAGTTCGCTAAAGTGAGGAGTCAGGGGAAACAGTCTACTCCAAATTAGGAATTCCAAACAGGCTTCTGCTTAACAA
>Ga0181538_10005774_pt1 | contig 10967 bp, 7 predicted proteins | sample PEATcosm2014_Bin_40_FD_119773 | JGI IMG/M metagenome (GOLD analysis project Ga0181538, IMG submission 119773) | Peatland microbial communities from MTU Mesocosm Facility, Houghton, MI, USA - PEATcosm2014_Bin23_30_metaG | ecosystem: Environmental > Terrestrial > Soil > Wetlands > Peat | place...
CCCCGCATTCACACAACACCCACGGTCCGCATTGCCCTGTGGGCACTGCGCATCTATCTGCTGATTCTCCTATCGTTGATCGGCTTGAAGTTTGCCCGCGTCTTCTCCGGCTCGCAACAGCAGGACGGCTCGGCCACCGGCACCCAGGCAGTCCCGGCCAACCCACCGCCCGCCGAAACCAAGTTGTAAAACAGTATCCGCGATTTCCTAGTCAAAACTCCCAATGGAGTCTTGCCCCGAAGATTGATACCGGGCCTCGGTCGCGGTTGAACGCAGGGTTAGTGACGAACTGGTAATCCAACGTGGCATGAACCGACTTCCAGATTTGAACATTGTAATACGTTTCTAGAACTTTCTCCGGGCCATAGCTCAATGCGCCGTCGCCGTCGAGGATGTCCAAGCCGCCTGCCTCCAGGAATTCTCGGTTATTGCGCGAAGCGCCGCTCACGATGCCGGCCAGGCCGACGGTGTCGTCGGGCCGACACCATGCCTCGCCTTTGACGCTCACGCCCAGTGACGCCGACCAATCAGCATCGGTGAACGTCCACGTCTCTTCGTGGCCGTCATTCCAGCCCAGTCGCGAAAACAGGCCGACGCTCTTCACAACTTCCTGTTCCCAGTTCAGTCCGAAGCCGTATTTGTAGCGGTAGGCGCGCGCCGCTGAGATGTCCGCTCCCACGCCATTAGCCTGCAAAATGGGAATCGACGCCTGGTAGCTGGCGAAATTAGCTTCGTCGAGCCAGGCCAGGAACCGAATCGCCCCTGGATGAGCGTTGATGCTGTAGCGGCGCTCAAATTCTGCCATCATTGCCCAGGAGCGCAAAAACGGCCCATAGGCTCCGTCGTGAGGCCACTTCACAAACTGGTCGTCACCGGTGAAACCATTCTTGTCACGCGGCATTTGGAAGAATCCGTAGCGCAAAGCCCATTTCGGCTGGTTTAATTCCACTGCAAATCCGGTGGTGTAGCCGACGGTATCCTGCCCGTAATCCCAGGTGAGGTTGCCCATCATCGCCCAATTCATAAACTGCGTGTGCGGGTCGTGCGCGTAGGTGTTGTTGTCGCAAATGTCCAGGGGGCTGAACCGGCCGATGGTGAAGGTCAGCCGCGAAATGTCCTGTTTGCCCACAAGCGTGAGCGGGTCGTCGGGCACGTCCTCCTGTTCGCCGCCCAGGCATAAGGTTTGACGAATAAACAATCGCGCAAACATGAAGTTGGGAGTCTCGGTGCCGGCTTTGTAGCCGTCGCCGTTGGGAAAGGCCTCCACGCCGAAGGTCTTGCTCAAGCCGAAGCCCTGCCACATCAAGAAGTCCATGTGCGCCTCGGCACCGCGCCATAACCGCACGCCGGCATACAAGTCCAGCGTAACTGTTTCCTGGACCTCGCCCTGACTGTTCAGGCTGTTTTGGCCGGAGTACCTGGCTGGAAAACCGGGGTCGCCCTGCACAATATCGGTGTTTTGAACGTGCCAGTTCCATTTCTGTTCCTCGACGTTGGCCACGACGTTGGTCGCCGTTGCGCCGGGCGCGTCTTGCGCTCTGGCCAGGAGGCCGCCCGACGCCAGTATCATTACGGCCAAGCCAAAGCTGTAACTGGCTGCAAGACCTGATATAGCAGCACCAATATTATGTTGTGCAAGCGTCAGAATGTAGCATACGCTACAATAATGTGCTCGACTGTCAACTGTCAAAGTGGTTGAATGGTCATAAATAGCACCTATGTCCACTCGACGCCCATCAAGACCTGTAAAAAGCAGCAGCATCGCCCTCCCAGAAGTCCGGCAGGCAGAGAACCTCCAGCAAACGCGGCGTGAGCACGCCACTGAGACTGCGGAGGACTACGCTGAGGCCATCGCTCATCTATCGGCCTCAATGGGAGAGGCGCGAGTGGTGGATTTGGCGCGGCGGCTCGGAGTGACCCATGTGACCGTCAACCGAACTGTCGCGCGGTTGGTGCGGGACGGTTATGTCAGCACGCAGCCCTATCGCGCCATCTTTCTCACCGAGCGCGGACGGAAGTTGGCCGAAGAATGCAGCAGGCGGCATCAGACAGTGGTGGCTTTTCTGCGCCGAATTGGTGTCCCGGAACGAGTGGCAGAACTTGACGCGGAAGGAATTGAACATCACGTCAGCCGTGAAACCCTGAGTGCTTTCCAGAGGGTTTTATCCCAACCTCCGTGATGAGCCCGGGCACAAGCCGATGCCTTCGGCACTTGAGCGGCGGCACCAAGTGCGCGGGCCGGGAAGTACCGCCCGCAGGCCGACGCGAGTAGCCGCAAGCTCAGCGCGGCGGTCTCTTAACAAATCTTCAGGTAGCCTTAAGTAACGTCAGGTGCGGAGGTGTGCTAAGAATCTGCGTCGCCGTTCGCCCCAACGGTGCCAACGGCAAAACTGCGACTCGAAGATGACAGCGCCAAATGAAACCGATTAGCAAGCTTGCGTCCGCCGCTGCGATTGTCGCGCTCGCCTGTAGCGCGGCCACTGTGGTCGCGGCAACGAATGCGACCGAATATGCGGCAGGTCCGCCCGCCGACCAGCCCCTTCCCGAAGCTCTGGCTAAGGCCCCAGAGGAAGCCCGGGAGCAAGCCTGGAACTGGCATGCGCAGAATACGGACATCGTCCAGTATCACCCGGGATTCCCGGCCAGCTATTCAGGGCCGAACAGCTTGAGCAGCGCCCCTGAGGTCGCGGATACCGTGTCGCTGGACTTGTATGCCGGCGTGCGGTTATGGCGCGGGGCCGAGGCGCACGTGGACGGGCTCATGTGGCAGGGATTCGGCCTGAGCAAGACCTTCGGGGTGGAGGGGTTTCCGAACGGCGAGGCCTTCCGCCTGGGCACCGAGGTGCCCAATGTGAACCTCGCGCGCCTGTTCATTCGCCAGACCATCGGCCTCGGTGGCGAGCAGGAGATCGTCGAGAACGACCAGCTTCACCTGGGCGGCAAGCAGGATGTTTCGCGGATTACGCTTACCCTGGGGAAAATCAGCGTCAAAGACATCTTCGATAATAACACCTACGCCAACGACCCGCGCACCCAGTTCATGAACTGGGCGCTGGTAGCCAATGAGGCGTGGGATTACCCGGCCGATAGTATCGGTTATGACACCGGCTTCGCGGCCGAACTGAATCAACGTCATTGGACGGCCCGCTACGGTTTCTTCCAAATGCCGCGCTCGTCCAACGGCATGGCCCAGGATCAGCATTACTTGGAAGCTTGGGGAATGGTGACAGAGTTCGAGCGCCGTTACACCGTGAAGGGCCACCCGGGGGCCGTTCGGTTGCTCGCCTACCTGAACTCAGCGCACATGGGCAGCTACCAGGATGCGATCAACAGCGCCAACCCCACCGCCGACATCGAGGCGACGCGGGCCTATCGCTACAAGTATGGGTTTGGGTTGAACGTCGAGCAGGAGGTCATCAGGAACGTCGGGGCCTTCGCGCGCTTGGGCTGGAGCGACGGCCAAACCGAGGCTTGGACCTTCGCCGACGTGGACCGCGCCGCGACGCTGGGTGTCAGTGTCAAAGGCGAGTTCTGGGACCGGCCCAACGACACGTTCGGCCTGGCTGGGGTGCTCAACGGCATCACGCGCGTTCATCAGGAGTTCTTTGAGGAAGGCGGCACCGGCATCCTCGCCGGCGACGGCGCGCTGAATTACGGTTGGGAGAAGGTCTTGGAAACCTATTATGACTTCCAGATCTGGAAGACAATCCACGGCGCTCTGGACTACCAGTTCGTCATCAATCCCGCCTACAACCAAGATCGCGGCCCGGTCTCAGTTTTCGGCGCTAGGCTGCACTGGGAGTTTTGAATGAGGCGATCTGACCAAGAGTGAAAACTCATGAAATCACCAGCACCATCCGCCAACTCGCCTGCGTCGGCTTCGAAGCAGCTTGCGGCCTTCATCGCCAAGTTCGACCCCAAGGTCGCAAAACTCATTCGCGCGTGCCGGGCTGAGATGCGCAAGCTTCTGCCCACCGCGATCGAGCTCGTTTACGACAACTACAACTTCTTCGTCATCGGCTATGCCTCGACCGAGCGTGCTTCGGACGCCATCCTCTCCATCGCTGCCGCAGCCAATGGGGTTGGCTTGGCGTTCCTCCACGGAGCGACGCTGCCCGATCCCAAGAAGCTCCTTCTGGGCGCCGGCAAACAGAACCGTTTCATTCGGCTTCCGACAATCGAGCCGCTTAAATCGCCCGACGTGTTGACGCTAATACGCGCGGCGGTGGCGCAAGCAAAGACACCACTTGCCGACACGGGCGGCGGCTATACGGTGATAAAGTCCATCTCCGCCAAGCAGCGCCCGCGCCGCAGGCAAAGTGCCGCCGCCTAACGGGCAAGTTCACACCTGACTCCGGTGGACGCTGGGATCGCAGACGTCCGACGTACTTTTCAATTGAGGGATTCTGTGGCTCAATGCCCCGCATGAATCGTCGCCGGTTCCTCAAAACCTCTGTCGCCAGCGGCGGCTCGCTGCTGTTGGTCCAAAGTGCCGCAGTCAACGCTCCGAGCCCAGCGCGGAAGATCAACGAACCAGCGCCCGCCCCAGCGCCGAGCGGCCCAAGCCTCCCGGACCTCTCGCCCGCCCGCTGGATTTGGTACCCCTCGGGTCGAACGCTGCCGAACACGTTTATTCTGTTCCGGCGCGAGCTATCCCTTTCCGCCCGGCCCCGCCGCGCCACGGGCTGGATTTGCGCCGACAGCCGCTACCGGCTCGAGGTGAATGGCCGGCGCGTGCAATGGGGTCCGGCGCCCTGCGACCCGCGCTGGGCGGAGGCCGACCCGCTTGATCTCACGGAGCATCTGCAACCAGGGACCAACGTGCTGGGCGCCACCGTGCTGTTTTACGGTCTCGGCGACGGGACGTGGCCCATTGGCAAGCCGGGCTTCCTCTTCTACCTGGAGATTGAAGAGGCCGATGGACACATAGAAAAGCTGGTCTCGGATTCGAGCTGGAAGACGATGCTCTGCCGCGCCTGGCCGCCGGGCCGGCCCAAACGCTGGTACCTGCGCGCCTTGCAAGAGGAGTTTGACGCCCGCATCTACCCTCACGAATGGACCGGCCCAGCCTTTCAGCCTGGGTCGGAATGGCTGCCGGCCCTGGCGCTCAACGGCTCGCCGAACAAGCCTGCCCTCTGCACCGATTATTACGAATACCAGATGGACGTTGGCGGCGGCCCGGCGAACTGCCAACTGCGCCCTCGTAGCATTCCGATGCTAAAAGAGTCCATCGTGCCTGTCGCCAGGCTCGTCGAGTCATTCCGCCTGGACTGGCGCGTCACCCCGCAAGACTACTTCGATTTCCGCGTCCCCGGCGCCTTCGGCGTCCAGCGCGAGGACTGTGCCGTCGAGACCGCTCCCGGCCAGTGGCGCGTCGAACTGGACGGTCGCCGGGCTGCGGCGCTGACTTTCAATCTGGCTGAGCAGGTCGTTGGCTGGCCCGGCTTCACCATCGACGCGCCGGCAGGCACGACCATCGAACTGCTCGTACACGAGGCCCATGCGCCGGGCGGCCCCCCGTTGCTCAACACGCACTTCGACTCATGGAGCCGTTTCATCTGCCGCGAGGGCAGCAACCGCTTCGAGACCTTTGACTTCGAGAGCCTGCGTTGGCTGCAACTGCACATTCACAACGCCAAAGGTCCTGTGGTCATCAGCGACGTGGCCGTGCGCCGGCGCGTCTTTCCGTGGCCAAACGAGCCAATCGTCCGCACCAGCGAACCCGCCCTGCAGCGCCTCTTCGACGCTTCCATTAACACCCTGAACAACTGCGCCCAGGAAACGCTGGTGGATGGCATGGCCCGCGAGCGCCAGCAATACAGCGGTGACGGCGGACATCAACATCACGCCGTGCACCTTGCCTTCGGCGAACGGCGTCTGCCGGCCCGCTATCTGGCCACCTGGAGCCAGGGTCTAACCAAAGACGGCTACTTCCTGGACTGCTGGCCCGCTTACGACCGGCTGGCCCGATTGATCGAGCGCCAGTTGGATCTCTCCGGCTGGGGACCGATTCTGGACCACGGGGTCGGGTTCATCTTCGATTGCCGCAGCCACTACATGTACACGGGAGAGCTCGACGCGGTGCGGGAACCGTATCCGCGCCTGCTCCGCTTTGCTCGCTACCTTCAAGGCGTGGCCGGCTCGGACGGCTTGCTGCCCGTGGAAAACCTCGGCATCCCCTCGGTTTGGATTGACCACGTCGCCTACCAGCGCCAGCGCCACAAGCAATGCGCCTTTAACCTCTATACCGCCGCGGCTATGCAGCATGCTTTGGCGCCACTCTGCCACAGCTTCGGAGACCATAACCAGGCGGAAGCCGTTGAGGAGTTCGGCCGGCAATTGCTCGCGGCTGCCGTCCGCCGGTTTTGGAGCGAGGAGCGCGGATTGTTCATCAACAACCTCCCGTGGCTGGCGGAAGAGCCGTCGCCGCGCACTTGCGACCGGTCGCTCGCCACCTCCATTCTCTTCGACCAGTGCCCGGGCGGCCAAAGCGCCGCCGCCGTGCGTTCGTTGGCGGAGTGTCCGCCCGAGATGGGCTTTTCTTATCCCGCCAATGCCGGCTGGCGGCTGTGGGCGCTGGCGAAAGGCGGGCGCGCTGACATCATCGTTATGGACCTGCGCCGCCGCTGGGCGACGATGGCCTCGGTGAAGGAGAACAACACCTTGCAAGAGGATTGGCAGGCTGCACCGGATTCTGGAGCGCAATGGAGCCACTGCGCCGTAGTCCCGCTTTACCTCACTTATCACGGCCTCCTGGGCTTCAAACCCTTGGAGCCCGGCTTCAAACGCTTCGAGCTGCGGCCCCAACTCGCGGATTTGCCAGACCTGGATGTGACTGCCTTCACCGTCATCGGCCCCATAGCGCTTCACGCGCGCGGGATGAAAGGCCAGCGTGATCTGGTCTTGCAGTTGCCGCCCAGCGGCCAGGGTGAGCTGCTATTGCCGCAGGGCGAGGCGGTCGATCTTCCGGCCGCCTCCGCGCCTGCCCCCACCGGGCATCAGCGTTTAAAGCTGCCTTCAGGTGGGCAGGTCACGCTTCACCTTCGGACGGTTTAGCCTTCCCGGAGCAGTTCAACCAGCGCCTCTAATGAGCTCTTGGGCGCTTTCGGTGGAACGGGGCTAGCCATGTCGCCTGCCGCATGATCCCACCCCTGGAGCCCTTGTTGCCTCCCAGGCTCAATGGCCGCTAAATCGGGAATACTCGTAGCCCAGCCATAGTCTCGGGGTAGCCTCCGGGTAGCCTCAGGGTAGTCTCTCGGGGAGCCTGAAGGGACCGCCTTCTTCATACTGCATTCTGCATTCCCTGGGTGAGGTGGGGCTCGAATCATGCCGCAGGCCGCTTGCCGATGAGCCCGCCTCAGGCCGGTTCATCGCGGCCCACGCATGCCCGTTACTGGGTGATCGTTTTCGCGGTTTGCCTGGCAATGATTCAATACGTTGACAAAGTCTGCATCTCCCAGGCGGCGCCGTTCATTCAGAAGGATCTTAACTTGCAGCAGGACCAGATGGGGTGGGTGTTTGGGACCTTCACGCTAGTAGCCTTCTGCGACGACATCCAATTGCCCGGCGCGTGGACGGCGTGCATGGACGTCGGCGGGAAGGCAGTCGCGACCCCCTCCGGCACAATGAACATGATGGGCAACGTGGGCGGATTCGTCTCACCTATCGTCTGCGGCTACATCGTGCGGCAGACGGGCAACTGGAACCTGGCGTTCTATGTGACTGCCACGGCCTATGTGCTGGGTGCCCTCTGCTGGCTCGGGATGGACCCGGTCACCCCGCTCGAACAGCAGGGCAGGACGACCAGACCTAAAGGCATTCTGGGGAAGAGCTGACAGAGTTGGCAATTGATTAAGTCATATGCTCCTCACCGCGTCACCCGCCCGCGGAGGAGTTCTCCATAACTGACACATATCAAGTTTCTTGTCTGCATCTTCGCCTCATGTGCTGCTGGTGGCGTGGTAAATGCCACTCTTCTGGGCCCCGTCCACTTTCACTGAAAAGAATGTTCCCCTCACTTTATTTGCCAGGCGTTGCATCTTGCCCCCGGGAGCGATGTGGGCAAACCAAACCTCATCGGCCATGGCGGCGATGAATTCGTTACGCCGAGCGGCGAGTTCGGCGGTGACGCGGCGGTCAGTGGTGCCGAAACGGGAGAGAAGGAGGAGACGACCCTGGGCCAGCGGTTCCTTCCAATCTTCCGGAAGGCGTAAGTTTTCCAGGCTGCGGGCGGGGCAAATGATCAGGGGCTGGCTGCCACGAAGCAGGATGCGCAGACACTCCTTTTCAACTACGGAGTGGAACCCCAGCAGCCGCTTCCCGGCGCGGTTCAGGTTATCGAGGATTCTCTTCTCCTGCGGCGTCGCCTTCTTCTCCGCCGATGGAACGACATAATTCGCCAAGCCGTAGCGCGGCAGCGCTAGGTTCTCAATCACTAGGACCACCTCATCCCGGTAGAGTTTGGCATAGGGGTCGTTCGAGTCGTCCTCCTTCAGTTCAAATGCCAGCGTCTTGGGCTGCCGCACCGGGAAGTAATACGGCTCGCCGTTCAGCATGACGAAGAAACGCTGCTTCTTTGCGTCGAACGTTGCGTAGTTCTGCATGATGAACTGCCGCGTTCGACGAACCATGTAGTGCCGCATCAAATCGCGCCAGTCCTCCGTATGCGGGCTGAGCTCAAACGCCCGCAGGGACCGCGGCGACGCTTGGTGCAGTGCCGGGAAGTCCGCCTCGCTCAGTCCTTGCTTCTGCCACTCCTGGAAGAATTGTTCCGGCCTCGCACGCAAGTCGGCGTCCTCATCCACGAACAGCCGCAACTGGTTGCTCAGATCAGTGAACTGCTTGTTGTAAGGAGTCGCCGTCAGCATGATGACGCGCGAGTTGCACTTCTCTATGTATTCCTGAATAGCGCGATACCGTTTGCCATCGCGGTTCCGCAGGTTGTGGCTTTCATCTAACAGCACCAGCCGGTAGGGCGGCAGGCTTGGCAGTTCCTTTATGACCGCGCCCAAGGACAAAACCTCTGCCGCCAGACCGTAGGTACCCTTGTGCCAGCTCCACATCGGTTCCAATTTCGGCGGGCAAATGATGAGAATGTTGCTCCCGTCATCCTCCTGGAAGATGCGCGCGATGGCCGAGGCCATCAGCGTTTTGCCCAAGCCAACCACGTCGCCGACGAGCACACCCCCGTTTTTGTAAAGCAGGCGCGACGCAAGCTGGACAGCGGCAACCTGGAAATCCAGCAGCACTCCCTGAAATGCTTTGGGTAGTTTGAAGTCGCGCTCGCCAATCCGGGCGTCCTCTGAAAGGTGGTAGGCCATCTTCAGATACACCAGATACGGCTTCACCAACAGTTCGCTCGCCCAGCTACTCTCAATCAACTCCGCGAGTTCTTCCGAAAGGTCGAAGCCATCGGGGTCGTCCCACCGCTCATTAAACCACCGTTGCAGCTTCTTCGCGGCATCCTGCTCGACGACATCCACATTCAGTTCGCCTTGGTGCGAGAGCCCGGACAGTGTGAGATTGCTGCTGCCCAGGTATCCCACCAGCGGCGTGATGGTGTCCACGCGGTGGACAAGGTAGAGCTTGGCGTGTAGCGGATGTTTCAGGAACAACTTGATGCGTGCCTTGCGGGCGCGAAGCTGTTTGGCCAATTCCCGCAAGGTCTTTTCGGCGGCGGTCGTTGGCAGGCCGAACTCGATCTGCTCCTTGAAGCTCTGGACGATGCGCCGGCGGAGCCTTTTGAGGTCGCCCTTGGCCATCTCCTGTTCCTGCCGCATGGCCTTCTGCGTCTCCCGCATGACCTCTTCCGGCGCGCGGTGCATCCCAATCAGCACCCGGCAGCAGCCCTCATCGCTGCCGGGGTAGGGTTCGACCAAATCGGCCAGACTGGACCAGCCGCGGAGGTTGAAATAGCCGACGCAGAAGTCCGCGCGCTTGGATACCTGCAAGGTTTCCCGCAACGCGGTCAGGAGATCGGACTCGATGTTGTCGAAGATCCGGGGCATGGCTGTTCGCTCGTGCGCGATTCAGCCCTGTCTGGTGACTGTCTCCGTGGGATTCCTGGCGCCTGAAATAAAATGGGACGCATTTACTTGCGTCCCACATCAGGCACCTAGGAGGGCCCACGAAAGAACGCTTTCAATGCGCCCCGGCTGGGGCGCACTTCAAGCGCTGTCTTTCGCTGAAATTTCCTAGGTTTCGTGTGGACAGCAGCAGAAGCTACGCGAATTGGTTAATAGTTGCTTAGTTTTGTCTCTGTCTGTGCTTGTAATTTCCCGTTGAGCCTTTCCCAACAAGGGCGAGTGAGTCAGAAACCTTGATGCCTGGCAAGTGATTTTTTGAGGGCATTACTTTGCCACGGATGGACACGGACAGACACCGGGGGACAGGGGGAGCAGTTCTCAATTTGCAGCCTTTTAGCTGTGAGGCGACAGATGAGGGAACGAAGAAGGAGTGGGAAGGAAGTCAGGGAGTCCAGCCCCGGTGTCGCTACAGTGCGGCTCCCATACCGCCGCTACGGTATCTTAGCCATCACGCTTCACCGCACGCCCAGCAAGCCCACCACGGTGCAGGCAATGGCAATGATCGCGGCGACGAGGGACTCCCCGGCAATTAGGCCCGAAGCAATCGGGACGTAGTAAGCTTCTGAATTCTTCTTGCTCAGCCATTTCCAGGCGGCTACGAGCACCGCGCCGACGGCGAAGGAAAGGCTGTTCTGAAAGACCATCACCCACGAGAGGCCGAGGCCCATAGCCGAGGGCAGGTAGGGTTCTGCTTTCGGGAACAGCTTCGCGGCCAGGGGCAGGGCCACCCCGACCAGCGCGCCGATGACGATAGCCCAGATGGCGGTTCCCGGCAGCATGTGCAGTCCCTGCGTGAGCAAGTCCGCCACGGCTTTCCACATGTAAGTGGCAGGCGGATTGAAGGCTTCGAGGGCTTTCTTGGTGGGCACCATGGCATACCAC
>Ga0181538_10005775_pt1 | contig 10964 bp, 7 predicted proteins | sample PEATcosm2014_Bin_40_FD_119773 | JGI IMG/M metagenome (GOLD analysis project Ga0181538, IMG submission 119773) | Peatland microbial communities from MTU Mesocosm Facility, Houghton, MI, USA - PEATcosm2014_Bin23_30_metaG | ecosystem: Environmental > Terrestrial > Soil > Wetlands > Peat | place...
AGCCGCCTGTCGAGCCAAAGAGAGGACCTCGTCCCGACCACTTGCGAAGGGCGCGGCAATCCGGCCTTCCTCATCCAAGAGATAGGCCACAGGCGTCCCCCGGTGCTCGAACGGCTGTGGTTTCTCGCGGCCCTGCAACAAGAGAATGCGGCATGTGAGGCCGAGGGCAGCCGCCCGCTCGCGGTTGAATTCGGCGTCGCCTTTGGCCAGGAGCACCAACCGGACGTTCCTTTCTTCGAGCCTGGACTCAAAGCGGGCCAACTCAGGTGCGAGGGTGCTGCAGAATCCGCAGTCGAAATTCCAATGGACGAGAAGAACGCGGTGGCCGCGAAAGTCACCCAACGCCGCCATTCCACCCCGGAGATCCGGGAATTGGAAGGCAGGGAAATCGGTTCCGAGCTGAGAGCGAAGCTCCCCCGAGGGGGGGACACCGGTCTTTTCGCCGGCCAGCTCCAGGGCCAAGGAGAGAACCTGATCTTTGCCCCGTGCCACTTGCGCAGCTACTCGCCCTACCTCATCCAACAGATACGCTACCGGCGTGCCCTCGTGGTCGAAGGGGCCGGCTGTCTTCTGGTCCGTCCGCAGAAGGATGGGGCACCTCAGGCCGTGTTTTGCGGCGTCGTCACGGTTTGATTGGGCGTCACCGGAAGCCAAGAGCACCAACTGGACGTTCTGCTTTTCGAAGGCAGCTTCCAGGCGCGTTAACTCCGGCGAGATTGAGCCGCAAAATCCGCACTGGAAATTCCAATTCACCAGCAAAACGCGTTTGCCTCGAAACTCTTCGAGGGCGACCGTCTTCCCCGAAACGTCGGGAAATCTAAAGGCAGGGAAAACCGTTTCAACGGGAAGTCCGGCCGGTTCAGCTTCCTCAACTGGCTTCTCCGGATTGGTTCGTGCCGCTTGCGCATTGCGCTCGATTTGGTCCAGACGAAGCAGCATTCGACCCTGCTGCTTCACAATCTGGTAAAAGCCCATCCAAAGGCTGACCAGGACCAACAAAATGAGTAGTGTGGTGATCATTTGAAGATCATCACCTCGCCTTCGATTACACTGTTATCAACGACATAAGAACTTTCTTGCAGTGGGCGTGCTGCCATGTCCGCTGGAACGGCGAGGTTTAGACTAATGTCAAGGACCAAACCCTCGATTAGCGCCTCTCGATTGGTATCCACACGAAACCGGCCAGTGTCTTTCCTTCTGATCATCGGGTTCTGCTCCCGAGATCGCCCACGGTATCCTTCGCGACACCGCATGAGCTCTTCTCGGCAAAGAAATACTTCAAAGCGAAGCAGCGAGCGACGGCTGAGCCCCTGGGGTTGTTTTTGCGGTTAGCATCATCCCCCCAATTTCAAGCGTCCAGGCAAGGACGTCTTCTTCTGCCGAACAGCCTTTCATCGTTATCTCACTTACTATATGGACTTGCAAGTCCCATTGGTGGTATTGACACTGTAGTTATACAAATTCGATTGTCCGGACACCGGTCTGCTGGACCAAATTCCTGTTTGTACGGGACAAGCAAACACCGAGGGATTACAACGCGGCAGTGCGTCCACCAGCATAAATTTCTCTGCTTAGGAAGGCACGGAGCCCGAGCAACAAGAGGCGCGGTTGGTGGAGGCAAAGGCGGCTAAGCACTCGACCAGGCTCATCGCGCGTGTGTGCTTCGAGATCCTCATGGGCGCGGGCATTCAGGAGATCCACAAGGTGCGAGTAGTGAGTCTGAGTGAAATTGTGGATGACCTTGCGAATCAGCCAATGCAGATCCAGCTCGCGCCGCAGGGCACGCAGCCTGCGGCCCGGCCTTCCATTCAGAATGGCATCCGCCACACCATGCGCCCCGCGCAAGCCGGTTACGATGCCGCCCACTGTAGTGACCTTGACGTGGCCCGCCGCATCTCCCACGAGGTACACATCGCCGCCGGCCAGTCGGCGGCGAACAGGAATCCACTTGGTGTAAACGGGAATTCTGGCCGCCTGATACTCCAACGGATCAAGACGCTGTCTCTCAAGAAAGCCTTCAAGAGCCCGGCGGACCGGCTGGCCCTCTTCGCCGATCAGGCCAACCACGCCCCGGGTGGGTGACTCAGGAATCAGCCAGTAGAAGTACGGCGTTTCATGTGGGATGAACCACACCCTCGCGGTGTCCCGTGGAATGCCATGCGGCAGACGAACGATGGCCTGCACCAGGGGAACGGTCGTTTGAGCCGGCCAGCCTGCAGCGCGAGCCACGCGGCTGGCGGCACCGTCCGCGCCGACGACGGTCTTGACGCGGACCTCTTCGATCGTGGCGTCGTGCCTCCGCTCCATCCGGAGCGCCAATGCATCTCTCTGCGGCTCCATTGACACAAACCGGCAGCCGAGCTGCAGTTCGGCACCGCTCTCTTGCGCCGCTCGAGCCAACTCTTTAATCAGCCTGGCGCGCTCGATAACCAAGTCAGGCTGACTGAGAGCAATGCTGGCCGCGCGTCCGTCCGTGAACAGCTCAAATCGACGGATCTCGTTCACCAGCGCGCTCTTTCCGACCTTGCCCAGTATCTCGTTCATCCGGCGGGTCACGATCAGAGTGCGAGGCCTGGGATCGAAATCCTCGGCCCCTTCAAAAACCCTGACCCTCCTGCCCGCACGGCCGAGCAGGAGTGCAGTGAACAGCCCCGCAGTCGATCCTCCGACAATTCCGACTTCCCTATCCAACATCCGATTTGTGTGCTCCACGCTCACCTCGTGAGACATCTGTCAGGAGACCCCTGTCGCACGGTGAGTATACTTCACGGTTAATAGCAGGATCAAAGAATATCTGCGATAGCCCGCGGTGCGGCAATATCACGATGCGGCCGCGGCTCTGCAATCCGGCTTCGCACTTTGCGGCATCTCAGCCTGCTTTTTGCTGGCGTTCGTAAGGCAGCTTTTCGAGCAGCAGAACGCCCGCCAGACCAGCCAATGCCAGCGCAGCTCCAAACAGCAAAGATTGCTGCATGGAAAGGCGGCTGACCATTACAGCCAAGATGCCGAAGAAGACGCCAGCACCGTAAATGACGAGCACCGCTCCTCGCTGCCCGAGACGAAGATTAGCCAGCCGGTGAGCTGTATGGTCTTTGCCGGGTGAGGCAAACGGGAGGAGTCCACGGCGCGACCGGGAAATGGTGACCAATGTCGTGTCGAAGATCGGAACGGCCAAAAGGAGGACCGGAATCATCCAGGCGATTGTTTGGGGTGTCTGCGGCAGACGAAGCTTGACGCCCAGCGTAGATACCATGAAACCCAAGAACATCGCCCCGCCGTCACCCATGAAAATCTTCGCTGGCTTGAAGTTCCAGTACAAGAAACCCAGTGACGCGCCGAAGACGGCAATTCCCAGAGGGGCCACCAGGACTTGTCCGTTCAAGATGGCAAGCAGGGCGAAGAAAAAGGAAGCAATCGCGGCGACGCCACTGACGAGGCCGTCCATGTGGTCCAGGATGCTGAAAGCGGCCGTGATACCGACCACCCAGAGTATGGTGACCGCAACATCAAGACAGGTTGCAGTCCGTCGGCTGACGGGCAGAAGCTCCGAAGCGATGTGAAAACGGACCCCGAGCGCGACAAGGGTAGAGGCAGCAAGCGGCATAGCCACGAAAAGCTTGATCTGGTGATGAAGCAGGCCGCGATCATCGAGAATGCCTATTACCAAGAGCAAAGTGGCGCTCGCCAGGATGCCGAGAATCTGACCTCTCGGCTGACCCTCGAGAGCGAACATGATTGCAACGACTGTGCCACAGTAGATGGCAAAGCCACCGAGCAGCGGCATGGGACTCTGATGCAGTTTACGAGAGTTGGGCTGGTCAACCACTCCCAGGTGGAGGGCCAGGCGCCGCACCGGAGCCGTCAAGCCAAAGGAAGTGGTCAAAGCGATAGCAAAGACGAGCATTCCGGTTTGCACATTCACCTCGAAGTAAAGTTAACGGTCAAGAGTCGACAGTTCACAGTCAAGAGCCAAGTCCAGGGCGACATGTTTCCTAAAGTCTCCGGCTCGTTGCCGATCCGTCGGGGAGAGCCTCCATAGTTTCAACAAATCGGCGAAGTTCCCGCTCGCGGGAGAATTCCGGGGCAATGGCCCGGGCGCGGGTGCTCATTGCCGCCACGAGTGCGCGGTTCCCCGCCAATTCCTCGACCATCGCCGCCAGCGAAGCTGGATCCTCGGGGTTTGCGACTACCCCGCAGCCGCTCCGCCGTATCACTCGCGCAACGTCGCTATCCTCGGGTGCCAAGGCCAGCACCGGGTGTCCCGCCGCAAGAATCGGATACAATTTGCTCGGAACCACCACTCCTTCCAGTCCCCGACGAATCGTGACCAGATGGAGGTCGCCGGCGGCGAGCACGTAGGGCACCTGATCGGGCGGGCGGAAAGGCAGGAATCGGATGGCCTTGCAGCCGTTCGTGGACGCCTCGATTTCGGAGCGCATAGCGCCGTCGCCGACAAAGACGAACCCTACTCCATTCCCATCCAACATGCGGGCTGCTTTGAGCACCGTATCCCACGCGCCGTAAAAGCCGAGGTTGCCCGCGTGCAGCACCACAAACGGGTAGCCACTACGGACCTCGAGCGTGACAGGATGATTCCGATCTGGAATCGCCTCCGGCATTCGGGCGCCGTCACGCACCACGACAACTCGCCCGGGATCAATCCCTTTGGCGATAATGCGTTCGCGTGTGTCCTCACCCAGTACGATCACGCGCACGGCCCGTGCCAGCGCCCATCGATGCAGCTTCTCCCATAATTGCACCCAGCGGGCGGGCCGCACGATCTCACCTGCGATCGCCATCTCCGGGTACAGGTCTCGGATGTTGTAAATGAACGGCCGCCGCTTCAGCCAGGCGACGAGGGCCCCAACAATCCCCTCGAAGGGCGGGTCCGTCATGGCCAGAATCATGTCGGAGTGGATCATGAGGGTGCGAGGAATCGCCAGCAGGACATAGGACAAATAGTTTAGTAAACGATGCAGCATCCGGCGCCGGGGAAACGTTGTTGAGCCAACTCGCTCCACAAGAACCCTGCCGCGCTTTTCGCGGCGCAGGAAATAGAAAGGATGCCGCTCCGAAGGGTCGTAGGACGGGCGCCCGCAGAGTACAGTAACTTCATGGCGCTCGGCCAAGGCGTCCACCACGGCTGCCGCCATTTTCGCCGTGGCGGCAGTATCTGGCGGAAAATACTCGTTCAGGAGGAGGATCCGCATAGGTTAGGCTTCTCGATCACGTAATTCCCCAGCACCAGTACGTCCATTTTGGTTCGCCGAAAACAGTCAATGGCCTCTTCGGGTCTCAACACAATCGGCTCGTTCTCGTTGAAAGAAGTATTGAGCAGGACTGGCACACCCGTAAGTCTTTCGAATTCCTTGATGAGCGCCCAGTAGCGGGGGTTAGTTCGCTGGCTTACCGTTTGGAGCCGGCCGGTCCCATCCACATGGGTGGGAGCAGGGATTGCGGCCCGCTTCTCCGGTCGTACCGCATAGGCCAGATTCATGAAAGGCGAGGGATGGGAGCGCTCAAAGTACTGTGCAGTTGCCTCTTCCAAAATCGAAGGGGCGAAGGGCCGAAAGGGCTCCCGGTGCTTGATTCTCTGATTCAGCACGTCCTTCATTTCTGCTCGCCTGGGGTCTACAAGTATGCTCCGGTTGCCTAAGGCGCGCGGGCCCCACTCCGCCCTGCCTTGGAACCATCCGATAATCTTGCCACCCGCGATCTGCTCTGCCGTCCGCCGCACCAACTCTTCGTCGGAGAGCTTTCGAATCGAAAACGAGTCGCTAATCCCGCTGCTTTCCAGGGCCACCCGGAGGGCCTCGGGCGTGAATTGGGGTCCCCAGTACGCGTGATCCATGACGAATGACCGGGGACGCCCGAGAATCTGGTGGTAAACATAGTAGGCGGCGCCCACGGACAGTCCGGCATCACCGGCAGCGGGTTGTACGTAAACCTCGGAGAAGGGCGTTTGGTCGAAGATCTTGCCGTTGGCGACGCAGTTGAACGCCACGCCCCCGGCAAGGCACACTGCCTTCTGGGCTGTTTCTTGGCTCAGTGAGTTCAGCAATCGAAAGTACGCTTCTTCCAGAACCGTTTGCAGAGACGCGGCGATATCCTTGTGCTTCTTTCCAACCGGCTCCTCCGAAGTCCGCGTCTTCCCTAGCCGCTCTTCGAGGTAGGCTGAGAAAAGCCGGCCCAGCTCGGGAGTCTTGTTGCTGTCCGGCCAAGTCATCATCGGTCCCGTTCGGTGGTGGCAGAAGTAGTCAAGCCCGAGGCAGAACCCCTTGCCGTTCCCAGTCCTGACGATGCGACGAAACTCGCTTTGGTAAGTGGGTTCGCCGTAGGCCGCCAGCCCCATCACCTTGTACTCGTCCCCAAACTTCCAGAACCCAAGGTACTGGCTGATCGCCGTGTAATAGAGACCCAAGGAGTGGGGAAACGCCACCGCTCCGTACACTTTGAGACGATTGCCTTCTCCCGTCGCCCACATCGTGCTGGCGAAATCGCCTAGGCCGTCGGTGGAAAGCACTGCCGCCCGGTCGAAGGGCGAGACAAAGAAAGCGCTGGCCAGGTGCGCGACGTGGTGCTCGACGCGATGAAATCGAGCGCGGATCGTTCCCCGAGAGACGTCGCAAGTCCGGGCAAGGTCTTCGTCCATGTCGGAGAAACGCGCCAGAACCCGGGAGCGTTCGAGAGCGAAGCGGGGCATGCGTACAGCGTAAAACAGCTTCGTTCCCATGCGCGCCCAGGGATTACGTGGAATGGCGACGTAATCAATATCTCCAATGGTCAAGCCCGCTTCGGCGAGGCAGTGGCGGATGGCGTTTACAGGGAATCCGGCTGCATATTTCACGCGGTTGAAGCGCTCTTCCTCGACGGCGGTTACTAACCGTCCGTCGCACACCAGCGCGGCCGACGCATTGGCGTGGTAAGCATTGATGCCGAGAATGTTCATTCGATTTTCGATTCTGGATTCAAAAGCAAAGCGCAGATCAATTAGTCAAGTGCCGCTGGGCCCATTTGTTCAAAACAAACAGACTCCACACGCGCGACCAGCTTGTCTGTCCCTCGAGGAAACTTCTCCACACACGCCTGACTGCGTGGGCGTCGAGGCACGCGGCTAATGATGGGGCGATAGCGTTGAACTCGGATTCCAGTTCTTCTCTGAGCGGGCCCCGGAGCCAATGCTCCCAGGGAAGGGTGAAGGTACGCTTCCGCTGGGAGACGACTTCACCGGGCAGCAGGTCCCCCATCGCTTCCACCAGCAGCGACTTGGGCACGCCGGCGGCGGACTTTACCCTTCCGGGCAGTCTTGATACAAACTCAACCAAGGGGTGGTCCAGGAACGGCACCCGCACCTCAAGCGAGTGCGCCATGCTCATGGCGTCAGTGTCGCGCAGCAAAGTATTGGCCATATACGATCGGGATTCGAGACAAGAAACCGAGGTGAAATCATCAAGCGGCTCGGATTCTCGGGCGATTTGCGCCAGCCAATCCTGCCAGGGCTCAGGAGCGACAACACCGTTGCAATTTAACAGCCCCAGCACCTGTGCCGGGGTGAAAAGAAGCCGGGTATAGAAGTAAGGATGCGGGAGAAAATTGGGGTCACGCCAGAGTGCCGTCATCTTACGGTGGGCGTCTTTTCCGTTCAAATGTTTGGAAACCCTCTCCGCCGCCGCGGCCAGCACGGACCGGATGCCGTCCGGCACTCTTCGCGCCAGCGCCGCCACCGACTGCGCTTCCGGAGTCGAGCGGAAAGTGCCATACCCTCCGAACATCTCGTCACCCCCGAGGCCGGAGAGCGCCACCTTAAGGCCCGTCTGCCGCGCAGCCCAGGAGACGAAGTAACTGTTGATACCGTCCATGCTGGGTTGGTCCAAAGCGCTGACTGCCTCGCCCAGCCGCGCCAACATGTCGTCGCCGGTCAGCGCCAACTCCTGGTGCCTGGTCCCGAATCGCTGCGCGGTGCGCCGGGCCAATTCAGCCTCATTGAATTCGTGCTCCCGAAAAACCACGGTTACGGTGTGTACAGCCGCTCTTTTCTGCGCCGCGAGCGCGACCAGCGCAGTCGAATCGATGCCGCTACTCAAGAACACCCCCACCGGCACGTCCGCAATCAAATGCGACTCGACCGTCTCTTCGAGGAGCGACCGCAGGAAGGCCGCCGCCGAGCTTCGGTCCATCCCCTTGTTGTCGGAAGCCGGCCTCGCCGAATCTGCGAAGTCCCAATAGGACTCGGGCTGAATCTTCGAGTGGCGGCTGGCTGCCGAAATCACAATGCGATGGCCAGGCGGCAGAGAATACACGCCTTCAACCAAGGTCATGGGCTCCACCACCGAGCCAAAGAGCAGGTAGCTGCGCAGCGCGGGCTGCGAAAGCCGAGGTTCGATCTGGCCCGAAGCCAAAAGGGATCTGACTTCGGAAGCGAAAAGCAGTGCACCATCGGCGAGGGCATAGTAGAGCGGCTTGATGCCCAGCCGATCGCGGGCGAGCAGGACCCGGGGATTACCCCGTCGAGTTGACTTCGACGTCTCCGCCAAGGCAAAAGCAAACATCCCTTCGAGGTGGTCAACGCAATCCTCTCCCCATTCCTCATAGGCGTGGACGATCACCTCCGTATCGCTGGCCGTGCGGAACGCGTGCCCGCGGGACTCGAGCGTATGCCGAAGCTCGTGGAAGTTGTAAATTTCTCCGTTGAACACTACTGCGGCGGTTCCATCTTCATTGAATACCGGCTGGTGACCGCCGCCGAGGTCGATGATGCTGAGCCGCCGCATCCCCAGGGCCACCGAGTCGTCCGCAAATAGGCCCTCGTCGTCCGGCCCACGATGATGCATTTGCCCCATCATGCAGTGGACAACGCTCTGCGCCGACTCAGGGTCGGTGACGCCTACTACACCACAGATTCCGCACATGCCTTATGCCGATCTATGATCCAACATCTATGATCCAAAGATTATGCAGATCTCGCAGATTGAGTTATAGTGTGCGCAATCGGTGAAATCTGCGGAGCGGAGCGGTACCTCACCAGAATCAAATGAATCAGAATGCCCAACGAGAGCAGCGGCAAGGAAACAAATATTGGCCAGAGCGAGGGGTTCTCCGGGAAGCACCCCCAATCGACAGCTTCCTCCCAACCCGGCGAGAGATGGTCGAGCGTTCGTCGCAGCGGATTGCCCAGCAGCGGGATGCGCTCCAGGCGAAGGTGAGCGGTGCGCTCAAAGGTGTACGTTGGGCTGTAACCCGGTATTCGGCTAATCGCGTCCTGGAACACGCTGGGATCGCGCAACTCCTCCTTGGTCAGAGCGTGTCCCGAACCGTCTTTGAACACGCGTGCCTGCTGAGGATCGACCACCACCCACCGCGTACCCCACTGCACCTCGGCGACGACGTGCATGGCGCCGCCGGACCGCGCGAGCAGCAGCAAACGCCGCGTCCTCAGGCCCACGACGTCCGCCAGGTTCATGAAGGCGTTCGTTGCCGATCCGCAGATCTTGAGCAGGCGCTTGTTCTGAACGATGTTAACCGGATCGCGGTCGCGGAGGCTCTCCGACCCTGCGAGAGGAGTGCTGATCCGCTCAGGCTCGTGGCGAAACCAATCCAGCAAAGCCTCTGTCTTCTCCTGGGGCGAGCCTTCCAGAGGAACGATGGCGTCGCCAAACCCTTTCAAAAACGTGCGAGTGGAGTAGTTCCAGACCAAACCGTAGACTAATAGGGCAAACGCGGCGATCACGAAGGCGGTGTTGGCATGCCGGACCAAGTCAAATTGCCACTGATGGCCCATTCGTGCGGTCTTCCGTGGACCCGAAAGGGAGTCTAGCGCTTCGACAGTTATCCTTGTTGCGCGGCCGTCGAGCATTCAGCGCGTCCTGTTCCCGCCCATTGGTGCGAAGACTGATGGCCGTTGCAAGAACTGGGCGATCACCTTTTCGTAGCATCGCTCCATTCCGGCAACCAGCTTCTCCCACGAAATCTCGTCAGCTACTTGCGGGCACCCTGCCTTGAGCCGCTGATACAGACCCGCGTTTTCGAATAATCCGTTCAGAGTTCGGGCGACCGCTCCTAAGTCATAGGAAGTCACCAGTCCGGCTCGCTGATCGACCAGAGGCGCGATTCCGCACCGGTCGGAAACGATGGCTGGCGTACCACAGGCAATCGCCTCCGCCGCCGCATTGCCGAAATTCTCATTCCGGGACGGAAGCGCAAATACAGCCGCGTCAACTAAGGCCGCCTTCTTGTCGTCGCCATAAAGCGGCCCAGTGAACAGGACTCGATCCTCGACGCCTGCCGCCCGAGCCTTCGCACGCAGCAATGCCAGATACCCGCTTTCGGCTTCCGGGCCGGCGATGACGAGCTTAGTCTTCCCGCCGTCCAGGTACGGCAGCGCTTCGATCAGAAGGTCGGCGCCCTTGCGCGGGATCAGCCGTCCCAAAAAGACAACGAAGCGCTCGTCGTCACGAATTCCTGCTTTTTTGCGAAAGGTGCCGGGCGGCGGAAGCTTGCGGAAATCCTCCTGATCAATCCCGTTGTATCGCAGTAGTACACGGTCGGGCGGGAAGCCGTCTCCAAGCAGTTCCGCCCTCTCCTGCTCCGACGTGGCGATCATTCGGCTGGCCTCCTGGAGGTAGCCGTTTACCAAGCTGCTCCACACCTTCTTGAGCAAGAATCCCCGATCGATAGGGCGCGTCATTCCCAGGGGCTCGACAAAGTAAGGTATCCCGAATTGCCGGCAATATCGCGCCACCACAGGACCCAGCACGTCGTAAAGGCCGTAAACGTGGACGATTTCGAACTCCTTCAGCCGCCGCCGGCAAAAGCCTACGACGCCGGGGTTCACCGTCAGATTTCGGTAGCGGCCTCGCGTGGCAAGATAGATCGCCCTCACGCCGTCGAAGTCGCTCCGCCAGCCCTGGCCGTTGCGATGTGCTGCAGCGGAGGCGATCTCCGCAGGTCCGAATCCCAGGTCGGCG
>Ga0181538_10005777_pt1 | contig 10961 bp, 10 predicted proteins | sample PEATcosm2014_Bin_40_FD_119773 | JGI IMG/M metagenome (GOLD analysis project Ga0181538, IMG submission 119773) | Peatland microbial communities from MTU Mesocosm Facility, Houghton, MI, USA - PEATcosm2014_Bin23_30_metaG | ecosystem: Environmental > Terrestrial > Soil > Wetlands > Peat | place...
CGCGCCAAGGGCATGTCACAAATCGCGCAAGCTGCGGGCCTTGGTCGTGAGAGCCTCTACAAGGCGCTTTCGACCGAGGGTAATCCGGAGTTCGCCACTGTGCTTAAAGTGATACGTGCGCTCGGGCTCAAGCTTAAGGTAGCCGTTTAGTGCGCGGATCTTCATGGCCGAAGCGCGCGTCGAATGACGGTTGGCCGGCGCTGCAAGCTGCAGCAGCAGCATTTCGTGACTGGGGCGTCCCGCGCAAGTTCCTCAATCGAGATAGCTGACGACGCCTGTTTTCAGGTCGTAGATCGCTGCGACGATCTTCTCAACGTTTCCTCGCTGGCGAGACCCGCGATGAGCGTGCTCGTCGCGGGCAGCCGCCCCGCGGTCCGCTTTGCGCTTTCCTTGGCGGCGTTGTTGACGAAATCGCCAGGGTCGTTCCTCACCGCAAGCGCTGCCGGCAAAATCGGCTCGATCATCAGGCCGATCGCGCCGGGATAGGTCGCATTCTTGGTTACGACGTCGCAGGCCGCCTTCACTGCGCCGCAGCTGGTATGGGCCAGAACGACGATGAGCGGCGAACCGAGAACGGCGGCGCCGTATTCGACGGTGCCGAGGGTCGCAGTGTCTACGAGATTGCCGGCGTTCCGCGCAACGAACAATTCGCCGACGCCGTGCCCGCCAAAGATCAGCTCTGGGGGCACACGGCTGTTGGCACAGCTGATGATGGTCGCCCAGGGCGCCTGGTGCGTGGCGACAGCGCGCCGCTGCTCCGCGAGGTCGATCGAGCAGAGTTCCGGATGGCTCACATAGCGCTCGTTGCCCGATTTCAGCGCTGCGAGCGCCTCGCCGGGTGAGAGCGTGGTCGTCGCGCCTTCGGCGGCGCGTGCCTGCCAAGACGGGCCGCCGAGCCCGAGCGCGACGATGCCCGCCGCCCCGAGCTTCAGAAGATCCCTCCGACCGACCCCTTCGTCCTCGCAATTGCTACACTTGACCGGCCTCCCTGGTATCGCAAAGCGAGCTTGTTCCATTTCAGCGCATCAAGGTTAATCCCTCTCACGCTTAGGCCACAGAAGACATGAGAGATTATTCATGCAAAATTCCGAGAAATTGTCTTGCCTGCCTATGGCCTATCGCGAACCTGCTCCTGTAAGAGGAGGTGGCACGACGTGCAACAAAGACTTCTTACCACGCGCCTTGTCTACCCCATTCCCTGAGCTAGCATCAGCATTTGCCAGGCGCTACTACCTTTGACGTGGAACAATTGTGCAGGGCGCGCTGATATTGCCACTTATGATCGAGCGACCAAGAGCTGTGTACTCCAGTGACTGATACCCTCCCCAAGCACCTCAAGCGCCTCGAAGCGGAATCGATCGAGATCGTGCGCGAGGTCGTGGCCGAGTTCAAAAAGCCCGTGATGCTCTACTCAATCGGCAAGGACTCGAGCGTCATGCTGCATTTGGCGATCAAAGCCTTGCATCCGGCCCCCCTGCCATTTCCGCTGTTGCATGTCGATACAACCTGGAAATTTAAGGAAATGATTGCGTTTCGCGACGAGACCGCTCGACGCCTGAACCTCAATCTTCTCGTTTACACCAATCAGGAGGGGCTCGATCGTAAAATAGATCCGTTTACCTCAGGTTCGGCGCTGTATACCCATGTCATGAAAACCGAAGCCCTCAAGCAGGCTTTGGACAAATTCGAGTTCGATGCCGCCTTTGGCGGAGCGCGACGGGACGAAGAAAAGAGCCGCGCCAAAGAGCGAATTTTTTCATTTCGGTCGCACGGTCACGGCTGGGATCCGCGAAATCAGCGTCCAGAACTTTGGAATCTGTTCAACACCCGGGTGCGACCGGGAGAGTCGATTCGGGTTTTTCCATTATCGAACTGGACTGAACTCGATGTCTGGACCTACATCCTGCACCAGGATATTCCCGTCGTGCCCCTGTATTTCGCCAAACAGCGACTTGTTGTGCGACGAAACAATACGTGGATTATGGTGGATGACGAGCGCATGCGCCTTGAACCGGGCGAGGAACCGCAGATGCGGCAGGTTCGCTTTCGGACACTCGGGTGCTATCCGCTAACGGGTGCGATTGAGTCGAGTGCTACTACCGTGTCAGATATCATTCACGAGATGGTCAGCGCCCGCATGTCTGAACGGCAAGGGCGTCTCATCGATACCGACGAGGTGGCATCCATGGAAAAGAAAAAGCGCGAAGGATATTTCTGAATGGACATGACTATTGCCGATCGTGTCCGCGAGAGCGTACCACCCAAGGACTTGCTCCGCTTCATCACTTGCGGCTCGGTCGACGACGGCAAGTCGACACTGATTGGACGGCTACTTCACGACTCAAAGCTTATTTTTGAAGATCAGTTATCGGCGCTCGTCAAAGATTCTGTGCGGCATGGGACTACGGGCGAAGATATCGATTTCGCGCTTCTTATGGACGGCCTCGAGGCGGAACGCGAGCAGGGCATCACGATCGATGTCGCTCATCGATATTTTGCCACCGCAAGGCGCTCGTTCATCGTTGCGGATACTCCAGGTCACGAGCAATTCACCCGCAACATGGCAACCGGGGCGTCGAACGCGGACCTTGCTATCATTCTCGTCGATGCCCGAAAAGGCGTTCTTGTTCAGACTCGCCGGCACTCGCTGATATGCTCGCTGCTTGGGATTCGCCACGCGGTAATTGCTGTCAACAAGATCGATTTGGTTGGTTATCAAAAGGAGATATTTGATCGCATTGTTGCTGATTACACTGCGTTTTCGGCGCAGCTTGAATTTACGTCCATCGTAGCTATTCCAATCTCGGCCCGCTTTGGTGACAACGTGACCGAACCGTCGAGCAACACGCGATGGTACAAAGGGCCTTCGCTTTTGCATTATCTGGAAGAGATCGACATCAAGAGCGATATCGCCACAAAGCCTTTTCGGTTCCCGGTGCAGTGGGTCAATCGCCCTCGCCTTGATTTCCGTGGCTATGCCGGGACGGTGGCATCCGGCAAAATCAAGGTTGGCGACCCGATTGTGGTAGCCGCCTCGGGGCAAATGTCGCAGGTCGACCAGATCGTAACATATGATGGCCAGGTCTCAGCAGCAGAAGCCGGAGAGGCCGTCACCCTGATGCTTATCGACGAAATCGATATTGCACGGGGCGACATGCTGGCTTCACCGACGTCGCGTCCAGAAGTCTCGGATCAATTCGCCGCCCATCTCATTTGGATGAGCGACGAAGGCCTGATGCCGGGACGTTCGTACCTGGCCCGCATCGGCACGAAGACGACGCCGATTACAGTGACAACCATTAAACACAAGCTCGACGTCAACACGTGCGAGCATCTTGCCGCCAATACTTTGGGATTAAATGATATTGGCTTCTGCAACCTCTCGACCGCATCGCCGGTTGCATTCGATTCCTACCAGCAGAATATGAAGACTGGCTCCTTCATCGTCATCGACCGGTTCACGAATCGAACGGTCGGCGCTGGTATGATCGCGTTTGGCCTGCGGCGCGGCACCAATATTCATTGGCAGCCGACGCTGGTCGACAAAACCAAGCGCGCAGCATTAAATAATCAGAAGCCGGCAATCGTCTGGTTCACGGGCCTCTCGGGCGCCGGCAAGTCAACGATCGCCAATATGGTGGAGCAGCAGCTTAATGCCGCCGGGCACCACACAATGCTGCTTGATGGGGACAATGTCCGCCATGGGCTAAATCGCGATCTCGGTTTTACTGAAGCAGACCGTGTCGAAAATATCCGTCGCGTCGGTGAAGTCGCTAAGCTCATGGTCGAGAGCGGCCTTATCGTGCTGTGTTCGTTCATTTCGCCCTATCGAGCCGAGCGCGACATGGTACGAGGCCTTGTCGAGCCTGGCGAATTCATCGAGGTTTTCGTCGATACGCCGATCGAAGACTGCGTCCGGCGTGACCCAAAGGGCCTTTATGCCAAGGCACAGACCGGCCAATTGAAAAACTTCACCGGCGTCGATGCGCCCTACGAGGCACCGGAAAGCCCGGAATTGCATTTGCACACAATCGATAGCTTGCCGGACCAGCTTGCCACACGGGTATTGCGCGCGTTGGTCGATAGGAGGATCGTGGCGGCTCAAAATTGGAGTTGATCAAAATCGTCGACCGTCGACCTCCAATCGAAACATTAATCCGCGCGTGCGCCGAGACGTGCCACCGCTTTGGCTAGGAAATAACTGGAAACCAGACGAGTATTTTGGCGGCTGCCTCGCCACAGCGATGGAGCTCGCCGTGGTGGCCGCGGCACAGCGGGACGGGGAACTCGTCGCTCACCTTGCGCCCGAGCGCACGATGCTGCGCGAACCGAAGATGATGGGCATCTGCCGGCCGGCGTCCGCAAATCAGACAGGGACCGTTAGGGTTAAACCGGCCCGCGGTTTCGCTTAGCGCTTGATCGTATCGCCGAGAGGCACGGAAATCGTGGTGCCAGTCCTATCCGATACGAAACTCATTTGCACATCGTGCGAGTGATTGCACCCAATTGACGTCGCAGGCAGCGATAGATTGCTACGTCGCACTAAATTCCTGCGGAAGAACAGCAATGAGGAGTCGCGCTGCCAGACGTGTGGCAAACGTAGCGACCATGAAAAAATATCTGTAGGCGTCTATGGACCCGCGCACAGTGATCGCGGAGAACGCTGCTGCTGCGGCGACTATCCGTCGAAGACAACAATGGCAGGCGCGCAGAAAGGCCTTGAGTGTCGTGACACACCGTCGCACAACATACTTTGTAAAGCAGACCACTAAATGCCAGGCGCTGACCAGGGTGTCGGCCAAGATTTGGTATTTCGGATATAACAGCATGATGCTGAAGTCACAGACAGCACAAATAATTCTCATAATCAAAGACAGCATCCACCCAGTCACGTAGAGCGCAATGGCTGGGATAATTCCGAGAAATACCAGGGTCATCAAGCGGTACGCCAGAGGCTCAGTTAGAAGTGCGACGAAAGCGCCATCCACTACCAACACAAGTGCAGCAAGAACTAAGCCGAGCCGATAGCTGCCAACACCCAAGCCGGCAAGCACTCGCGCCACCTTTGTGCGTAGCAAACTAGTATCCAGTGAAATGTCCCCGACGCCGAACAGATGTACTTGCCTATCCATAAGCGAATCACCCATTTCGAACAATAATCGCGGAGGAAAATGAACGGAGGATTACCGCACGTCCGAAACTGACAAATTGCTGGTACCGCCGGCGGCTTCGGCCGATATCTCGCAAGCGGTGTTGCGGGCGAACCAAACCTCGAGGAAACGCGCGAGCGTTGCCATCGTGGCTTACTTCACCCCCGTTACTCGTCACGCCGCGGATAAGGTGCTCGTTCTCAATCATTGTCGACATGGGCAAGGATACGACTGCGCGTGATGGTGCATCGCTTCGGAAAGATCGGGCGTCGCTGAGCGGGAAAAGCTTTTACTTGAGGATGATCTTTCCGAATTAGGACCTCGCTACCAATTGGCAGCGGGCTCACGTTGTTGATCCGGCGCGCTAGGGTAGCGTCCCCTGCCGAGTATCACGGCAACATCGGAGCATGTGAGGTGTCCAGGATCAGCCTTTGCGTTCCTAGTACTCGCTTCGATCGCAACTGGATCAGCGCAAATCGCGATGAAATGTTTTATGAATTTAATCGCCAAGATGATACGCTGAGCTTCGCCAGCGCGTCGACAAAAAATAACATTACTTCCACAATCGTAGGGTCCGGGCGATGTGGATGAGCTACGGAGTTCAGAGAGTTGTCATTTATTGTGGCATGCGGGGCGTCGCTTGCTGTTTCCGTTACTACTTTGATGCGCTTACAGCAGCTAATAGTGCGAGCATCAGTGCTTGGTCGGACGGCCCGACAAACTCGCCATCTTCGCGAGGCTGCCGAAGAGCGTTTTGCTCGCGGTTAGCTTGGCATCGGCCGGCGCCGGCTTCGGCTCGCTGGGGCGCGGAACAAGCGCTGCCGACGAGGGCGTGGGCGCCGTCTCTGGCGCCGGAACCCACTCCAGCGATGGAACTGGGCGCGCCGGTGCTGCGGATCGGCGCGCAGCGGTCGCTTCATTCGACTTGCGCAACGCTGTTGCAAGGCGATGCAGCAGCGCCGCCAGGGTTTCATCTGCCGTGGATGTAGCCTCCGTAGCGGTGGGCTGGGCCGCGGCCGGCTGCAGCGTTGTGATCCGCGGCTCCAAGCGTGGTTTGCCTCGGTGTTCGAAGCGCGATTCGGGGCGCGACTCAGTCAGATGCGGCCGTGTGACGGCGGTTGGGCTTTTGTGCGGCGCGGGCGGGAGGGTCGAAAGTTCGTCGGCAAGCGGGGCCGGCGCGTAACGTTGCGAGCGCGGTGTCGTTTCGCCCTGCGGCTGGAGCGGCGAGGCCGCCGGCTCCTCCGGTGACGATTCAGTCCGCGGCGCCGGACGCTCGGCGTCAGTCGGCTCCAGCAGCGGCGGCCATGATCCTTTGTCCGGCAACGGGATGCCACGCGGCAGCGGCTCCGCTGCGACGGGCGAACGTGCCACCACCGCTTCGTGCGGCTCTGAAACGGCGCGCGCGATATTGGGCTCAACGATCACATCGGCCCACCACCCAATCATCAGTAAGTGCTCGACATTGTCGCGCCGAACGAGGATAAGCTGCCGCCTTTCCTCGACGTTGGCATAAGCGACAACCGCTAGCCGCGGCTCGAGCGCACGCGTGCTCGTTTCTCCCAACCGCCCGGCGCCGAATCGGCGCGCCGCCCATGTAGCCGCCCCGATAATCGCACCGATCAGCCCGAGCGAGATGAGGAATGCTAACAAGAAGCGTATGGCGAGCGGCATTTCCGCGCCAAACAACGTCTCGAACATCCGCCATTCTCCCCGTTTCGTAGCGCCTGTCCACTGGGTTTCTAATGGCTAACAGCGCCGGTAACATTTGCGGTCGTGAATACTGATAACCGATCTTCCCAAGGTTGCTCCCAAACTAGCGTGAATGTTTTGGGTTTCCCGGTCTCTTGCAAGACAGACGTGAGGTGTGGACGACTATTGAACCCGGGGCAGGCGGAAATGGCCTCGGGGCCGGTTGGAGAACTACGGAGGCGGTCGTCAAGTGGCTGAATCGCCGCTACGCGTTAGGGGGTCTGTCGCCCGGAAGCAGCTCCTAACGAAGAGTGGAATTAGCTCTCCATTAGGACGCATCAAACTATTTTGCTCGCAAAACGTGTGCTTGAACGAAGCCAAAAAATGCGTCCTTGACCAAAGGCGAGCTGCGCGTCGGCAACACCCTGGGCCCGGGGATATTCGCGCAGTTATCATGACCGCGGCCCAGCCGCTTGGGTTGACCGGTCCGAGTTCGGACTTTGGTGCCGGTCTCGTGAACGCATATCGAACCGTGAAGTTGCTGGACGGCAAATCGGCGGGCGAAGACGACGACGAGCAGACGAACCAATGGGGCACACAACCATCCACCTTAACGGGCCGCGAGGGTCTGTTTCTGTTTGGAATTGAAAGTTTTAGACGATTGAACATGCCTTGCCGGACCGGGATCGCAGGGAAGTGTTAAGCACGCGGACATTACGTCAGGCTGTCGTGCCTATTCGCTGGCGCTTGCTCATCGGCAACCTCTCGCAATCTCAAGAGGTTAGCCCTTTGTCGCCTTGCCCAGTTATGCTCTGGCTGCTTTGATCCGCGTTTTATTAAGTTTCAACGCATTGTGGATAGAAGGTAAGCGGAACACCGCTGGCCGCCGGTTGCGCGCTTCGTAATGGGCGTTTCAATGAACCAACGCGAACAGGACCTTTTGGACAAGCAACTTCGGTGGCTTAGTCCTACCCCACGAAACGACTGCGTAATGATTCTGGCGATAGTCGCAGCATTTGTCGCCGGCACGATCCTCGGCGCACTATTTCTGCACCAAAGCGATCCAATGCAAATCGTGTCGAATAGTGCAATGGCTGCCACTCCCGATTCGCCTGGACGCGCCGCCACAACTCAACTTTCGGAGTAATATTCACAGGCACGGCTTCGGCGTCGCAATGGGTCAGGCAGTAGCTAGCGCCGCGTCTAAAACTTATTTATTTGCGTTCGCAACAGCTGCTACGACAGTCAATCCTAGACCGGCAGCACAACCGTAACTAGGCCCAAAAACAACGGGACAAGTCCTTAGCGGGTGCTGGGGTCAACAGAACCGGGTGCAGGCCGATACCAATAATGCGCTCGTGGATGAAAATGCGTTGTTGAGTATCGTGCCGAGGCCATTAACGGCGACGATGATCGCGAAGTTAATACCCGCCGCGACAAACGTACACGCGAAAACCTTGGCACGGCGATCGCAGTTGGAATGGATGTACTTCAAATGGATGTACTTCATACGTCAGCCAAATTGCTCATCCAGAGCGAAAACCCTAAACCAACAAGCTTAAAAATTAAATTGAATAAGTTACCTTAACGTTTAATGAAGGCGCAACCTGATCATCCTTTTATTTCGTCACAATTCCGATGGAATTCTAATTCGTCTTTCTCGCGTCGTGGCGCTTAAGTCCTCTGACGAACGAATCCGCGCCAGGCTTCCGTTAGCATCGATTGGAAAGAGGGCCGTGACTGGATCCGCGCGTACCATGTCTTAACGGTTGCGTCTTTACCCCAAGGCATATCCCTCAGGTACTCGGCCACCACCGACAGATGTGCCGCGCCGGCCAAATCTGCATAGGTCAGCTGGTCGCTGGCGAGCCATTCGTGCTTGGAGAGGAGCGAGCTGATGTAGGCAAGATGATCGGGGAGGATCATCTGGCGCACCTCATGAAGCACCGCGTGGTCGGGTGATCCGCCGCCGCCCTCGAGTGGCATGTACTGCCTATATCGCTCTTTCGTAACCGGCCCACTCACATCGGCAAAGAACTTGTCATTAAACCAACTAGTAAGCCGGCGCACCTCGATCCGCAGGTTAGTGGCGTGCGGCAAGAGCCGACGATCGCCAAGATCGCTACCGTAGACCTCGTCAAGGTATTCCGCGATGATCGAAGCCCCCGGAGCCGGTGGTATTCCTTCCGTAATCAGGACCGGAATGGTGCCGGCGGCGTTGAGGATTAGAAAGTCCTCCCGACGCTCCCAAACCCGCTCGCCGACCAGCCGAACTTGCAAGCCATATTCGCCGAGCGCGAGGCGCACGAAACGCGAATGCGGACACACAGGGTGATGAAACAACGTCAGCATGCCGTTGCACTATTGCTGGCGGACGAAGCCGTGTCGCAAGTGGAAGCGAATGTTATACATACTATCCTGACTTGCAAATCCCGTCGAGGATGGCGGCGCCGCATCCTGAAGCACGCCGACTGGTGCGCGGTGAGACCCCAGACGGCTCTCTTCAACTGTTGCGCTCTGCACGACGGATGTATTGACGCCACCACTCCGCCCGATGCTCTTACACTACATCGTGCTCAAAAAATTACAGAGTCGGCGATAGGAAATTGCGCCGCCTCGCACAGTGCTTTCGAGGAGCGCCGCGCACAGGATCATCACAGGACGCGCGCCGGCTGATGCGTACACGATGCCGCTAAGCAGGTTGGCAATGGCATCGAGTGGAACGCGACGCTTGCCTTAGCGTTGTTCGGCGGTAATGCCGGACCGAGCGGCTACCCGGTTAAGGTTGACGGGAACGAACCATTGTAATTGAGAATTGGTCCTATAATTCTTTTCGCACATCAACCCGTGCGGATGAATTAACCGTTGCGTGTAGAGAGCATGATTAGTGCAATGGAACAGGCGCACAGTTCCCTGAGTTGTGCCGCGTTGAACAAGCGTGAACGTGATGTCGTGTTCCTCGCCATCAAAGGTTTTACAAATAAAGCAATTGCACGAGAACTAAATATCACCGAAGGAACCGTCAAAGTTCACTTGCATAACGTCTATCAGAAGTTTGGTATCGGGAGCCGATCCGTCCTTGCCGCCCTGGTGATGAAATAGCCCGAGGGACGGACGCAAAAGACGTTTCTCGCTTGGTTGTCGGCCCTGATGTGAGGAGTCGATGGTTTTTGACATTCCTAACCGCGCAAGGGCGGTTCGTGGGACTACCGCCGTTTGATATTCCAATCTTGCGGGTGCGCGGTCACGTGCTATACTGAGTGGGCATACCGCGAACTCGATGACGTAGTCGGCTGCATCGCGAGATGATAACCGATGGGGTGCCCCCGTTAGTGGCGCCTCGACTGCGTTGAGGCCGTCGAGTGCGAAGTCGGCCAGTCGTAAAGAGCAACGTGTGAGCTAAGTCATCGGATTAACGGGCGATAAGGATCCGAGTTGGGTAGGTTTTTGGTCGATCATGCTGTGCAACCGGCAGCCGAAGAACTATGCCCGCTTTGGCCAATCAATCGCCTCCAGTGCCGTCCGTTGCCATGTGATGACTTCTAATCTAATTATCTAATACAAGTCCGTACCGCGCACCTGTCTTGTAGGAAGGTCGCAAAAGGTCCGAAATCCATTTAGTGCTGGGTTTATCCGGGGAATCCCGGTTCGTCTGCGATCCACGATGCGCTTACTCGATTGGGTTCTCCGCAGAGATGACCGTTCCGCGTCCGAGCAATCCCGGCAGCTCAATGAGCTGGTCGAATTCCTCGCGCCGGATCGCAGTCGGGCAGTCAGTGAGCTATCGGAATTCCTGGCTCGAATTATAGAGGTTGATGGGCCGCTGCTGGGAATGGCCGCGGTGCAGGCGGCAGACGTTGCTGCGCGGTTTTACGCCAATACTAATGGCAAGGTCGATCTCCGCTCACCCCGTGCAGCGCTGGTAACGCAGCCGACGCTTCTTACCGAACTGGCCGAAGCCATCACCGAGCTTCAAAACGCGGGCAATCTATTCGAAGCGCTAGGCCCGATAATTTGGATCAACACCTTGCGGGCTGAATTGATCCCGGAGTTGCGGCCTTCGGTTAGGCAAATGTGGTCGTTGATCGACAAAAGGGGATTCCCCTTCGTCGCCAAAGCGGC
>Ga0181538_10005778_pt1 | contig 10958 bp, 9 predicted proteins | sample PEATcosm2014_Bin_40_FD_119773 | JGI IMG/M metagenome (GOLD analysis project Ga0181538, IMG submission 119773) | Peatland microbial communities from MTU Mesocosm Facility, Houghton, MI, USA - PEATcosm2014_Bin23_30_metaG | ecosystem: Environmental > Terrestrial > Soil > Wetlands > Peat | place...
CCTAACGGCCACCTGATCGTCTGCGTCGGCTTCACCGAGAACGGCGACCCGGTTGTCAACGACCCCGGCTCCTCGCGGAACATCCGCCGCGTGTATCCCCGCAAAGACGTAATCTACGCCTGGTCGTATTCCCGGAATGCAGTTTATCTCATCTACCCCGAGGACTCCGAAATCCCGAAAGACCGCTTCGGCCACTGGGACTCCTGGACGTCGCGGCAGCGAGTCGCGCTGGAGCGGTAGTGGCGCCCTCGCGGCCCCGGAGGAATATGCGCGTTTTATTTGGTTGCCAACTCTCCCGCAGGACCTAGATTCTCCCCCCGGTTTATGGTTGTTCACTCTAAAGCTCATAAGGTCGCGCAGCGAAAGCAGCGCCCTCCATCCCGCCGCAAGCGGGCGCCCGAGGCCCACGCCCCGCCGAAGCGCCGCGCGCCGCCTACGGCAAAACGGAAATTGCCTAAGGAGGAAACGGCTCTGAAACCAGCAGTGCCGATCGAAAAAGAACCCACCAAACCCGAGGAAGTGGAAACGGCGTCTATCGCTCCGGCCCGCGAACGCGAGGAGCAGCTTGCCCCGCCTGAGCGGGAAAGGTCGGGCTACGACGGTGATACCGCGATTAAGCTGTACTTGCGCGAGATCGGGCTGGTCAAGCTCTTGACGCCTGAGGAGGAAATCCAGTTGGCCGCCCGCATCAAGAAAGGGGACAAGAAAGCCCGCGAGCAGATGATAAAGGCCAACCTGCGTCTCGTGGTAAAGATTGCGCGTGACTACGAGGGCATCGGCCTGCCGCTGCTTGATTTGATCAGCGAAGGTAACATCGGCCTGATGAAAGCCGTTGAACGCTTTGACCCGGCCAAGGGCGGCAAGCTCTCGACCTACGGGTCGTGGTGGATCAAGCAATCGATCAAGCGAGCTTTGGCCAACCAGTCCAAAACCATCCGGCTGCCAGTGCATCTGGTGGACAAGATTTCCAAAATGCGGCGCACCTCGATGCGCCTGCAGGAAGAGTTGGGCCGCGAACCCACTGACGAGGAGCTGGGCGAAGAGCTTGGGATCACCGGCTCGCGCGTCGCGCAGATGCGCATGGCCGCCATCCGGCCTGCCTCGCTCGACGCCCCCATCGGCGACGAAGACTCCAATAACTTCGCCGAGGTGGTCCAGGACGAAAGCGCCGACACCCCCTACGAGCAGCTCGAAGGCAAGACGGTTACCAAAATGTTGCACGAGATGGTCAAGACCCTCGACAACCGAGAGGCGACCATCTTGCGCGCCCGGTTCGGGCTGGACGGCGGCACGCAGAAGACCCTCGAGGAAGTCGGCGCCAAGTTTGGCGTCACCCGCGAGCGCGTCCGCCAGATTCAGAATATTGCTCTGAAGAAGCTGCGGAAGATGATCGAGAAGATGGAAACGACCAAGCCCTGAGCCGCTAACCGCTTGGCACGCTCCCTAAGTTGAATGGGTCAAATAAGCTGAATCCTCCCCGTGCACGCAAGCGACCTCACCATCGGCTGTCGCCCCGTTCGCGATCTCGCGTGGGACAGCGAACTTAACCGCTGAAGCCAATACAATCACCATGAACCAATCCCGCCCTACGCTCGCAGATATCGAACGCGCCATTCGGAACGTTCCTGATTTCCCCAAGCCCGGCATCCAATTCAAGGACATCACGCCCGTCCTCGCCGATGCCCAACTCTTCTCGGGCAGCATTGATCTGCTGACCGAGAACTTCAAACCCGGCAGCGTGGATGCCGTTGTGGGCATTGATGCCCGCGGCTTCATCTTCGCCGCTGCCGCCGCCGTCAAGCTCCAGGCCGGCTTTGTCCCGATTCGCAAAAAGGGCAAGCTCCCCTACCAGACGCACGAGCAGCAATATGACCTCGAATACGGCACTGCCACGGTCGCCGTTCACGTCGATGCCCTCAAGCCCGGCAGCCGCGTCCTGCTCATTGACGACCTGCTGGCCACCGGTGGCACCGCCGCCGCTGCCGCCGCCCTGGTCAAAGGGCTCGGGGCGCAGATCCTGGAGATCTCCTTCCTGATCGAACTCGGGTTCCTGAACGGCCGGCAGAAATTGAAGGGCTACCCGGTGCGTTCGCTCATCGTGTATTAAGCGGTTGTTTCCCTGATGCATTGGCTGCAATCGCTGGACTCTGAGCTGTTCCGATTCATCAACCTCACGTTGGTCAATCCCGTCCTCGACGTGGGGATGCCCCTCGCGAGCCACAATGCATTCTTCGGCCCGCTCGTCCTATTGGCGGTCGTGCTGCTCGTCTGGAAGGGCCGCGCCCGGGGCGCTCTGTGCGTCCTCATGCTGGCGTTGATCATCCCGCTCGGAGACGGGATGATCTGCAACAAACTCAAACATGCCATCGGACGCCCGCGGCCCTTCGCCGTGATGCCCGATATTCATCGCCCAGGCAGCAGTGCCATCTCCGACAACATGGCGCCGGCGCCGTCCCCCCAGGCCGTGCAGGCCACCCCGCCTTCATACCCTCCCGGCAGCCTTACCAGCATGCCCTCTTCTCATGCCGCCAACTGGTTCGCCGCCACGATGATCCTCTTCATCTACTATCGCCGCAGCGTGTGGTTCATGCTCCCCGCGGCCCTCGTGGTCAGCTTTTCGCGCATCTACAACGGCGTGCATTACCCGAGTGACGTCCTCGTCGGCGCAATTCTTGGCGCGGGTTACGCAGCCGCCGGGGTCTGGTCCTTGAACGCGTTCTGGCAATGGGCCGGACAGAAGTGGTTCCCGCTCTGGTGGACCACACTGCCCTCTCTGCTTGCCCCCTCCCTGCGCTCCGAATCCACCGAGGATGAAGAAATGCCCCCTTCCGGCTCCACTCCGCATGCCACGGTGGACCAGCATTGGCTCCGCCTTGGTTACATCTGGGTCGCAGCGGGCCTGCTGGCGCGGCTGGCCTATATCGCGAGCGGGACCATTCAACTCGGCGAGGATGAAGCCTACCAATGGCTTTGGTCCAAACACCTGGCGCTCTCCTACTACAGCAAACCTCCCCTCATTGCTTACACGCAGTTCCTGGGGACATCCTTGTGGGGCGACACCGCCTTCGGCATTCGGTTCTTCTCCCCTGTCATTGCCGCGATCCTCGGCCTTCTGCTGCTTCGGTTTTTCGCCCGCGAGGTTAACGCCCGAGCCGGGTTCTTCCTGCTGCTGATCATCACCGCCACCCCATTGATGTCGGCGGGCGCAGTGCTGATGACCATTGACCCCCTCTCGGTGTTGTTCTGGACGGCAGCCATGCTGGCGGGCTGGCGGGCGGTGCAGCCGGACGCGCCAACTCGGCAATGGCTCTGGGTCGGCCTCTGGATGGGCCTCGGCTTCTTGAGCAAATACACCGAGTTGTTCCAGTTGCTGAGTTGGGCGGTCTTTTTCGTCCTCTGGCCCCCTGCGCGCAAACACCTGCGCCGGCCGGGCCCATACCTGGCCTTGCTGGCCCATATGGTCTGCACCCTGCCCGTGTTGATTTGGAACGCGCAGCATGGTTGGATCACCGTGTCCCACGTCGCCCAGGATGCCGGGGTCGGCAGTGTGTGGAAACCATCCCTGAAGTACCTGGGCGAATTTCTCGGCGGCGAGGCGGGCTTGCTGAACCCGATCTTCTTCGGCGCCACAGTCTGGGCCGCCATCGCCTTCTGGCGTCGTGGCCGTCACAACCCGCGCCTGGTCTATTTCTTTAGCATGGGCGCGCCAGTCTTCCTCGCTTACCTGGCCCAGACACTTCGCTCGCGCGTGCAACTAAACTGGATTGCGCCCTCCGTCCTGCCCATGTTTTGCTTGATGGTGATTTACTGGGATACAAAGTGGCGGCTAGGCGCCACAAAACTCAAACCCTGGCTGGTCGCCGGCCTTACACTGGGCTTCGTCCTCGTCGTCCTCGGGCACGACACCAACCTGCTCACAAAGGCCACCGGTTTGCGCCTGCCCGTCAACCAGGACCCGTTGCACCGCGTGCGGGAGTGGAGCGAAGTCGCCCGCGTCGCCGGCGAAGCCAGACGCGACTTACTCGCGGAAGGCAAGCCCACCTTTATCATCGCCGCCGGTTATGGGTTGACCGGGGAGATTTCCTTTTATCTACCTGAGGCCAAGGCCACGGTAACGAAAGAACCCCTGGTCTTCTGCCAAACCAGCGGGCCGCCCTCGAATCAATTCTACTACTGGCCCAGCTACAAAGACCGCAGAGGCCAGAATGCAGTCTTCGTGCGCGAACTGGACCGTGATCGAACGTTCGATCCGGAGGCTCCACCAGAGTTGGAGCGGGAATTCGAGTCAGTGACCTTATTGGGCGTGCGCGATGTTCTCTATCATGGCCGGGTGCTGCGCCCGCTCCAGTTCTACGCTTGCCGCGGCTTGCGGTGACCGGCTTGGAAACCACGAAATCCTTCACGCTGCGCGACTATGACTTGGCCGCTACCCTCACCTGCGGCCAGGCATTCCGCTGGGAATCGCACGACCAGCATTGGGTCGGCGTGATCGGGACTCAGTGGGTCCGCCTGCGCCCTGGCCCCGGCTCCCTCACGGCCGAGACCGCCACCCCCGTGCCAGACTGGCATTGGCTGACTCACTACCTGCAAATGGGCGTGGACTTGGCTGAGGTGACGCGGACCTTTCCCGATGACGAGCCGATACGCGCCGCCGTCGCCGCCTGTCGCGGCTTGCGCCTGTTGCGTCAAGGCCCTTGGGAATGCCTGGCCTCCTTCATCCTTTCCTCCACCAAACAGATTGTGCAGATCCGGCAGATTGTTGCCCTGCTCTGCGAACGCTACGGCGAGCCGGTGGCGGTAGCCCCCGCCTGTCCGCCGACGTTTGCTTTCCCCTGCCCTGCCCGACTAGCGCGCGCTACCGAGGCCGAGCTGCGCGCCTGCAAAATGGGATTCCGCGCGCCGTACTTGCTGGAGACCGCGCGCCTGATTGCTGGCGGCCAATGCGACCTCGCCCGCCTGCACGCGTTGCCGATCGAGACCGCCCGCGCCGAGCTGATGCAACTGCCAGGTGTCGGCAGGAAGATTGCTGACTGTGTCCTCCTGTTCGCCTACGGCTTCCAGTCCGCATTCCCGGTGGACGTGTGGGTGATGAAAGCCCTTCGGCAGCTTTACTTCCCTCGCCGGCGAGTCAGCCGCCAACGCATCCATCACTTTGCCGCCTCCCACTTCGGTCCCCGCGCTGGCTACGCGCAACAGTATTTATTCCATTACATGCGGACGAAAACAAGCCAGACGGCCAAGGCGGCAGGCAGTTAGCCACGCCACGGTGCCGGAACACACAGCCGGTCAAGCCGAACAGCTCAGAACAGCGTGTAGATGAAGGGCGCCAGGCCGGTGCCGCTGGACAGGAAGATCAGCAGCCCAAACGCCAGCAGCGTCACGAGCAGCGGCAGGAGCCACCACTTCTTGTTCTGCCTCATGAAACCCCATAAATCCCTGAGAAAGCCGCCTCGCCCCTGCGCGGCAGCGGCGCGTTCAAATTCACTGTCCTTTGACTTACTCATAAATCGCACGTCCTAATACTGCCGAAAATAAGAGCCCATATCCTCCGGCGTTTGCTTTGGCGTCCAGAAAGTCGGGCGGTCTGGCGCCGGCCTGCGGGCCAACAAATCACGGCCTTGAATACGAAACAGCACTGCCAGCGGAGTGATGATGCCATAGAACATAAGGGCCAGCATGATCTGCGAAACCACCCACCCGATCGGAAACGCGAGCACCGTCGCCCCCACGAACAGCCAGCGCACCGCTGCGGGCCAGATCAATCCCGTCAGCCCAACCACGACCGCCATCATTCCCACAACGATGCCGAGCTGGTGCTGACCGCGCACGAAGTAGCGAACCCCGCCAACCGCCAGGAAAAAGATCAGCCACGCCGCCGCGAACTGTCGCAGCGCACGGTCGGTTGGCTTGAGTGGCAGGTCAGACCATTTCATTCGCGCTCAAGAGTATTATCAGCCAATCCAGCAAACTTGGGAAGGCATTTGTTGCCTTTACATCAGTCCGGCTGGAACTGCGCCAGGTACTTCTCCCGCTCAGCGTCGGTGACGGCCTTGGGAATCTGTTCCTTGCGTAGCACGAAATCCTCAAGCACCAGCGCGTCCATGTCCGTGGCCAGGAAGCACCGATAGGCCTCCTGGGGGGTGCATACGATCGGCTCGCCCCGCACATTGAAGCTGGTGTTCACCAGTACCGGACAGCCGGTCAGCCCCTCGAACCGCTTCATCAGCCGATAAAACCGCCCGTGCCGCCCCTCATCCACCGTCTGGACCCTCGCGCTGTAATCAACGTGCGTGATCGCCGGGAACGTGGAACGCACCACATTGACCCGTTGCCGCAGGTCCGGCGCCTCGGCCATCGTCTTACGGTCCGCCTCAGAGAGCGGCAAGCGATGTTGCTCGCGGACGGCGGCCACGAGCAGCATGTAGGGGCTCTCCTGACCAACCTCCAGCGCAAAGCAATCCGCTGCCCGCTCGCGCAACACAGCGGGAGCGAATGGCCGGAAGCTCTCCCGGAACTTGATCTTGAGATTCATTGCCGCCTGCATGCCGGGCTGTCGCGGGTCACCGATGATGCTGCGCGCCCCCAATGCCCGCGGCCCAAACTCCATTCGCCCTTGGAACCAGCCGATGATCTTGCCCGCGGCGACCATCTGCGCGACCTCTTCGAGCAGCTCAACCTCGTTTGCATGCCGTTTATGCGGCACGCCCGTTTCCGCCAGATACCTCGCGATGGCCTCGTTGGAATATCGCGGCCCGAGCAGACTGCCCTTTTGGCCATCCCGTCCGTCGGGCTGGCGTGGATGGTTCATGAGTTGGTGCCAAACAAACACCGCCGCCCCCAACGCGCCGCCCGCATCGCCCGCGGCCGGTTGAATCCAAATGTCCTCGAACGGCCCCTCCCGCAGGAGACGCCCGTTGCCGACACAGTTGAGCGCCACGCCGCCCGCCAGCACCAGATGCTTCATCTTGGTCTGCCGCTTCGCCTCCCGCGCCATGCGCAGCATGATCTCCTCGGTCACCTTCTGGATGCTCGCCGCCAGGTCCATGTGCCGCTGTTCGAGCTGGGACTCCGGCCGGCGCGGCGGCCCGCCGAACAGCGCGTCGAACCGGCGGTTGGTCATTGTCAGCCCCTGGCAGTAATTGAAATATTCCATGTTCATCCAGAAGCTCCCGTCTGGCCGTAGCTCGACCAGGTGCTTGAGGATCAACTCCTGATAAACGGGCTGGCCGTAGGGAGCCAGGCCCATCAGCTTGTATTCGCCGCTGTTGACCTTGAAACCGCAGTAGTAGGTGAACGCCGAATAGAGCAGCCCCAGCGAGTGCGGGAACTGGAGCTGTTGCCGGAGGCGTAGTCTGTTCCCCTCTCCCTCACCGAATGTCGCCGTGCTCCACTCGCCCACGCCATCGAGCGTTAGGATCGCGGCCCGCTCGAACGGGCTGGGGAAGAACGCGCTGGCGGCATGGCTTTCGTGGTGGTCCGTAAAGACGAACCGCGCCTCGCGCGCGACCGTGAAACTCCGGCGCAGCGTCCGCCGCATGTGGAGCTTATCCTTCAGCCAAAGCGGCATCGCCAGCCGGAAGCTGCGAAACCCCGCGGGCGCATAAGCCAGGTATGTCTCCAGCAGCCGGTCGAATTTCGTCAGCGGCTTGTCATAGAACGCGACGCAGTTCAGGTCCTCCGGCTTGAGCCCTGCCTCGCTGAGGCAATAAGCGATGGCATTCGCGGGAAACCCAGGGTCATGCTTCCGGCGGGTGAAACGCTCCTCCTGGGCCGCGGCGACAATATCCCCATCCACCACCAGCGCCGCGGCGCTGTCGTGATAAAACGCCGAGATGCCGAGAATTGCTGTCATGTGTGCCAGTTGCCGGCTCCGATCCAGACCCCGTCTGCCGCGGAACGCATGCTTGCCCCAGCTTGGAACCCGCCGCCTTCCGGCGCAAGCCGAAAGGCCATTGCCCGTTGACCTCCCCATCCGAGTCAGGCATTCTGGCCGCACCATGGATCGTCGTGAATTCGTCGCTTCGTTCGCTGCCTTGGGTGCCACGGCAGCGCTCCCAACGGTGGCCGCTGCTCAAACCAACCCTCCGTCGAACGCTGCTGGTGCCACTTCGGCTGGCCTCCCGGACGACTTGCGGATGGCGACCTTGCGCAAAGAGACCACCCACCAACTCACCACGTTCAACCTGGCGCGAAAGAGCAAGACCATCCGCGTGCCCCGCGGCAAGCGAGTGACCATCGGCGAGGTCAAGGGCCAGGGCTACATCGCCCAGTTCTGGCTCACTTTCCCGGGCTGGTTCTGGCAGCACTGGAACCCCACGGCGCCCATCAACCAGTCCATCCTCAAGACCCTCATCCTGCGGCTGTACTGGGACGGCGCGGAGCAACCGGCGGTGGCCGCGCCGGTGGGTGACTTTTTCGGCGCGGGCTTATGCGAGGTGGCCAGCTTTGCCTCACGCTACTTTGGCACTTCGAGCGGCGGCTTCTTCTGCAAGTGGCCGATGCCCTTCCGCAAGAGTTTTCGCGTGGAGCTAGAAAACGTAGATCCCGAACTCGATACCGACGTTTTCAGCAATATCCTTTACCAGTTGACCGATTCCCTGCCTGAACCCGCGGGCTATTTTCACGCCCAATTCAACACCGGCCCAAACCCCGGCCCCGAGCCGGTGCAAATCGCCCAGGCGCGCGGACGCGGCCACTACGCCGGGTGCCTCCTCTACATGCAAGGACAGGAGCGGAACTACCTCAGCTTCCTCGAAGCGCCGGAATACGTGTGGATTGACGGCGACTGGGCGACGCCGCGAATCATCGGCACCGGCCTCGAGGACTATTTCCTAGGCGGCTGGTACTTCCGTGAAGGCACCTTCATCGGCCCTTACCACGGTGTGCCGGTGAAGGACACGCTCAATGCAAGCGTCGCGATGTATCGAGTCCACGAAGCCGATGCGATTCACTTCCAAGACCGGCTTAAATTCGCCTTCGTCAACCCGTGGTCAGCCGACCGGCTCAAACCGTTCTGCTTCTCCTCGGTCGCCTTTCTCTACCTCGATAAGCCGGAGGGCCAAGGGGCGCCGATTCCGTCGGCCAAAGAGTTAATGTGCTGGTATCGCATTCGCAATACCGACCACCAGAGCATTCCTTAGTAGCTAACCGTCAACACGACCCGCCCCTTTGCCCCCCGCGGCACCGTCACTGTCTCCGCCTCCGCATCGAACTGGTCCCACGCCTTGCCGTTGGCGGTCACCGAGCGAATCCGATGGCCCTCGGGAACCCGTAGCCGAAGTTTGACCTGCCCAGCCGGTGGCGCTGATGGCATTTCGACAGCGGCCTCGACCCTTCCGGCCTGGAGATGCGAGTGCAGACTGAAGCTGAGGCGCCCCCAAGGCGTGGGCGCGCGGGATACGGCGATGGTCTGCCCATCCTCCAACCAGGCCCGCGGCGTCCCCTTGGCCAGCCAAAGCGTGTCCGACCCCGGCTCTTCAAAAACGAGCATCCAGCGAGTGAGCAGCGGCGCTACCATTTGTGCCGGGGTGCAATACGGAGCGGTGAATCGCTTCGGATCGAGGAGCCGCGTCTCCGGCGCCGTCCAGGTGCCGCGCGTGTACTGGTGCGCCATGAGGCTGTAAAGCGTGAGCAGGTATTCGCGCACGAAATCATGTTGCAGCAAGCCGTAGGCGTGCCCATAGCTCAGGAACCCGCCCAACTCATGCGTGTCGTAGCCATAGACCGTTGGAACCCCGAGAATGATGTCGTGGTGCGCCGCGCGATAGTTAACGATCGTCTCGACCTGGGCGCGCGTCAGGTTGGCCGAGTGAAGCATCTCCGAGTAAGCCCGGTAAGAGCGGAATTGCGGGTCAAGCTTGTCGCGCGCAACGGCGATATGGAACGGCTCCTTCACCCCGGCAATCGCCGGCAGGCAGGGCGGCTGTGTATTGGTCAACATCGAACGAGCAATCGCTTGCTGGAGGTCGGTTATCAGGGCGCGAGACTCCTCCCGCAGTTGATGCCCCCAGCGCGTCAATTCCGGCTCATGCTTCCTCCGACCAAGCTCCTCCCACACGGCCCCCAAATCTTCGAACCCGCGGGCCGCCTCTGTGCTGTTGGACAGATACGGTTGCATGTAGCGCGGCGGGTCCGGATCGAGACAGGCGTCTGCCTCGCTCCAGCCGGCGATCATCCCGTAGGCCGGGTCATCCGGCGGCAATCCCAACGCCTTCGTCCGCAACGAGAGCAGCAACTTCGCCACCCCATCCAGCCGGTGCCGGTGGCGCAGCAGCAGCTCATTGTCCCCAGTGTATTTGGCGTACTGCGCGACCACCGTCAGCATCCGTCCATACTGGCCGGTCTCCGGGCCGCGATAGAGAATGGAGCCGTCATCGCGCACGAAATAGGTGAAGTAGTTGTCAATGTACTGGCGTGCCAAATCAAAGAGTCCCCACGCCAGCATGGCCGCTGTGTCCGCGTTAAACGTGTCCTGAAAGCCATCATGCTCACTGCTGCCGTAGCTACGATCGAACACGCCGTATTTGGGGAACGCGCCGATCCGGGTCATCATTTCGCGCACCAACGAATGGCGCGCCAGGTCGGCCAGATGCCGGTCGGGAATGTCGATTTCCATGCCCTGCGCCAGCGCCCGATCCCACCCGGCCCGCATGGACAGCAGGTCCTCATAAAAGGCTTCCGGTTTCGCGTCCAGCCGCGGCGGGAACGGATGATACGAGTCAAAGTAACGCACCCAGCGAAGCGCGTTGTCTTCAATCCGACTCAACCGATACCAAACCGGCTGCACCCGCTGGTTGCCGATGTCCACCCGCATCGGCGCATAAATGACCAGCTCCGACCAGTCGCCCGGCTTCTCCGGATACACAAACCTCAGCGCCGGCAGCCAGCCCCCTACCAGGCCATCGAGCACCCGGCCCTCATCCCGATTCTTCTGTATCGCTGGGATGTAGGCCACCGCG
>Ga0181538_10005781_pt1 | contig 10949 bp, 8 predicted proteins | sample PEATcosm2014_Bin_40_FD_119773 | JGI IMG/M metagenome (GOLD analysis project Ga0181538, IMG submission 119773) | Peatland microbial communities from MTU Mesocosm Facility, Houghton, MI, USA - PEATcosm2014_Bin23_30_metaG | ecosystem: Environmental > Terrestrial > Soil > Wetlands > Peat | place...
CTGCACACGTCGCCGGCGGAAATCTATCGCGCGCTGATCGAATCGACCGCGATGGGCGCCCGCGTGATCATGGAGCGATTCGAGGAATACGGGGTGGCGGTGCGCCGGGTCGTCAACTGTGGGGGGATCGCGGCGCGCAATCCGCTGGTCATGCAGATTTACGCAGACGTGATGAACCGCCCCATCGCCGTGTCGCGAAGCCTGCAAACCTGCGCGTTGGGCTCGGCCATCGCCGCGTGCGTCGTCGCGGGGCCGGAGCGCGGCGGGTATGAGAAATTCGAGCAGGCCGTCGGCGCCATGACCGGCGCGCAGCCGCGGATGTTCACCCCCAATCCGGCCAGCGTGGCGGTGTACGAGCGGCTGTATCGGCTCTATCGGCGTCTGCACGATGCGTTCGGCGTGGCCGGGCATCAGGCGGACTTGTCGGACGTGATGAAGGAACTGCTGTCGATCCGCGACAGGGCGCTGGCTAAGTGACGCGGCTTGTGAATGTTTAACGCGAAGGCGCGAAGATCGCGAAGGTGCGCGAAGAAGAAATGTCTTTCAGGGGTAGTATTGCTTAAAGAGGAAGTCAGATGTCCACCGCATCGAGCGATCCATCATTAAAGGGTCTGGAACTCTGGTATCTCACCGGGAGCCAGAATCTGTATGGCGCGGAAACTCTGAAGCAGGTGGCTGCCGACGCCCAGGCGGTGGTGCGAGCGCTGAACGACGGCAAGCGGCTGCCGGTGCGGCTGGTGGCCAAGGGCGTGCTGACCACGCCGGAGGAGATCCGCGCCGTTTGCATCGAGGCCAACTCTTCGCCGCAGTGCATCGGGGTGGTGCTGTGGATGCACACGTTTTCCCCGTCGAAAATGTGGATCGGCGGACTGAAATTGTTGCACAAGCCGGTGCTGCACTTGCACACGCAATTCAATCGCGATTTGCCGTGGAAGACGATCGATATGGATTTCATGAACCTGAACCAGTCGGCGCACGGCGACCGGGAAGCGGGATTCCTCCACGCGCGGTTGCGGCTGAGCCGGAAGGTGGTGGTCGGGCACTGGTCGGACCCGGACGTGCAGGAGCGGTTGGCGGCGTGGTCGCGGGCGGCGGCGGGGTGGCACGATCTCCAGGGGGCGCGATTTGCCCGCTTCGGCGACAACATGCGATACGTCGCCGTCACCGAGGGCGACAAAGTCGCCGCCGAGGCGCGGTTCGGGTTTTCCGTCAACGGTTACGGCGTGGGCGATCTGGTGAAATACGTCAACGAAGTCGGCGACTCGGCCGTGGCATCGCTGTGCAAGGAATACGAAGCTCGATACACGGTGGCGCGCGAGTTGCGAGCGGGCGGGGCACGCCACCAATCGCTTCAGGATGGGGCGCGAATCGAGTTGGGAATCCGCGCTTTCCTGGAGAACGGCGGATTCAAGGGATTCACCACGACGTTCGAGGATTTGCACGGCCTGAAGCAATTGCCGGGGCTGGCGGTCCAGCGGTTGATGGCCGATGGATATGGATTCGGCGCCGAGGGGGATTGGAAAACCTGCGCACTGCTTCGCGCGACCAAAGTGATGGCCAGCGGATTGAGCGGCGGGACGTCGTTCATGGAGGATTACACCTATCATCTCGATCCGGCCGGGCCGCTGGTGCTCGGGTCGCACATGCTGGAAATATGCCAGTCCATCGCGGCGGGCAAGCCGTCGCTGGAAATTCATCCGCTGGGGATCGGCGGCAAGGCCGATCCGGTCCGGCTGGTGTTTAATGCGCCGGCGGGTCCGGCCATCAATGCGTCGCTGATCGACCTGGGCAATCGGTTTCGGCTGTTGGTGAACGAGGTGGACGTAATCGCTCCGCCGCATCCGCTGCCCAAGCTGCCGGTGGCGCGGGCGGTGTGGAAATGCCGGCCGGATTTCAAGACGGCGGTCGCGGCCTGGATTTACGCCGGCGGCGCGCACCACACGGCCTTCAGCTATGCGGTCGACGCGGAGCATCTGCAATGCTTCGCGGATATCGCGGGCGTGGAACTGGTGCGCATCGACGGCCAAACCCAGTTGCCGGCATTCCTCCAGGCGCTGCGGGCGGATGAATTGTATTACCATCTGGCGCAAGGATTGGGGCAACTATGAAAACCCTTACCGCGAAGACGCGAAGGGCGCGAAGTTGCGCGAAGAAAAAAGCAAGATTTGATTTTGACCTTCGCGCAACTTCGCGCCCTTCGCGCCTTCGCGGTTGATCTTTGACGAGAACCTATGCTGTACGAAGAATTGAAGAATCGAGTGCATCGCGCGAACCTGGCGCTGGTCGAAGCGGGATTGGTGGTCCTCACCTGGGGCAATGCCAGCGGCGCCGACCGCCAGGCCGGCGTCATGGGGATCAAGCCCAGCGGCGTTCCGTACGACAAATTGCGGCCGGACGACGTCGTGGTTCTGTCGATCGAAACCGGCCAGGTCGTCGAAGGCGCCGGCCGGCCGTCTTCCGATACGCCGACCCATCTCCACCTGTACCGCGAATTTGCATCCATCGGCGGGATCGCGCACACGCATTCAACCTATGGCACTTCCTTTGCCCAGGCCCTGCGCGAAATTCCCTGCCTGGGGACGACGCATGCGGACAATTTTTATGGGGCGATTCCCGTCACTCGGGCGCTGACAGCCGAGGAAATCGGCCGGGATTACGAACTGAACACCGGCAAGGTGATCGTCGAATGTTTTCGCGACGGGGGGATCGATCCCGGGAACGTGCCGGGCGTTTTGGTTGCCAGCCATGCGCCTTTCGCCTGGGGTCCCACGACGGAAAAGGCGGTTGAGAACGCGATTGTGCTGGAATTCTCGGCGAAGATGGCGCTGAACGCGATGCTGCTGAATCCGCGTGTCTCGCCGATCCCGCAAGCGCTGCTCGACAAACATTTCCTGCGCAAACACGGCGCCGGGGCGTATTACGGCCAGGAACGGGCGCGGTGAGGAACGGATGCGCGAAACCGGCGTGATCTTCGACATGGATGGGGTCATCGTGCTGACCGAGCAGGCCCATTGGCAAAGCTGGCAGGCGCCGGCGAAGGCGCGCGGGGCGACGCTGCAATACGCGGCGTTTCTCTCCTGTTTTGGACGGGTGAATCCCGATTGCATCCGCATTCTTTTCGGCCCGGATATTTCTCCGGCCGAATCCGCTTCAATCGCCGACGAGAAGGAAATCGCCTTTCGCCAGATCATCCGCGCCAACGTTCCGCTGGCGCCGGGAATTTTCGATTTGCTGAAGGAATTGAAATCCCGCGGCGTGCGGACGGCCATCGGCTCGTCGGCGCCGCCGGAAAATATCGCGCTGGTGCTGGATGCGGGCAAACTGCGTCCGATGTTCGACGCCATCGTCGATGGCTCGGAAGTGAAGCGAGGCAAACCCGCTCCGGACGTGTTCCTGATGGCGGCCGAGCGCATGGGGGTGCCGCCCGAGCGGTGCTCGGTGATCGAGGATGCGCCAATGGGCATCGAGGCGGCGGCGGCGGCCGGAATGCTGCCCGTCGGCGTCGCGACCACGCATCCCGCCGAGGAATTGACCAACGCCGGAGCGAAGTTCGTTTTCGAGCAGCCCAAGGATTTGAATTCGGATTCGTTTTTCCGGGCGATTGGCGTCATGGAGTGACCTGAATAGTGTCGATCGGACGACGAGTTTATCGGTTTCGGTGGCTGGTGGCGTCCATTTGGGTGGCCGCGGCCGCTTGGCTGGGGCTTTGTGTTTTCCCGGCGGACCCGACGGTCGGTGAAACCACCGATCTTCTCCCGGCGAATACGCCCGTCCACGTCGCCCTGGGGGAACTGGCGAAATACTTTGGGGAAAAAAGCGGCTTGAGCACCGTGGCCGTCGTGTTTGAAAGGGCCGGCGGGCCTCTGAGCGACGCGGACTTGGCCGAGATCGAGACGTTGGGCCGCCTGATCGGGCAGCCCAGCGCGGGGGACATTCCGGCTGGGGAACTTGCCGACATTACGGTCCGCACGCCGGCGTCGTTGGCGATCCCGGGAACGAGCAATCCGCTCATCAGTCGGGACCGAACCGCGGCAATTATTTCGATCAGCTTGCCGTACAACTACATCACCAAACCAGCCGCCCGCGTGGCCAGGCACGTGCAGAACGTCGTGGCGGGCTTTGGGCTGGCGCCCGGATTGTCGGCGGCGGTGACCGGCTCGGCGGGCTACGGCTATGACTATGCCATCGCGATGGAACGCAGCCATCGCAAGACGTCGATCGTGACCCTGGCGTCGGTGATCGTGATTCTGCTGGTGGTTTATCGGGCGCCGGGCGCGGCGTTGATTCCGCTGGCGGGGATCAGCATCGCGGCGGTGGTTGCATTGAAGCTGCTGACGCTGGCCGAGGGGTTCGGAATTCACAGCGGGTCGGCGGAGGAGATTTTCACGTTTGTTCTCCTGTACGGCGGCGGCGTGGATTATTCGATGCTGTTCATGAGCCGGTATCGCGAGTTTCTCGGCGAAGGCTGCGATGCGGCCGACTCGGTGGCGTTGGCTTTGGACGCAAGCCTGTCGGCGATCGCGTCGTCGGCGGTGATGACGGTGTCGGGGTTGGCGATGCTGTGTTTCGCCCGATTCAGCATTTTTCGCCATGCGGGTCCGGCGGTGATGCTGGCGCTGGTGGTGGCGGCGTTGGCGGCGGCGACGCTGGTGCCGGCGATGCTGGCGATCGTCGGCCCGCGCGCCTTCTGGCCGGCCAAGGTTGCCAAGCGGGGGCCCCGCGGCGAGGAGGCGCCCGGCGAAGGCCGCGTTTGGCCGGCGATCGCCCGGCTGGTCGTGCGGCATCCGAGCATCGTCATGGCCGTGACGTTCGGGTTGTTGCTGCTGCCTGCCCTGCGAGGTCTGAACGTTCCCTGGAGCTACGATTCGCTGACCAGCTTGAAATCCAATTATCAGGCTCCGCGCGGAACGGAGATGGCCGAGCGGCATTGGCCCACGGGCGAAACCGCGCCGGTGACGGTGCTGGCGGCCGCGGATCGGCCGCTTACGCAGGACTCGTGGGTGGTCTTTTGCAAGCGGCTTATCGCCGCCATTGGAACGGTCTCGGACGTGGGCGACATTCGCGGGTTGGTAGCGCCCTTGGGCCTGCACGTCAAACCCGTTGAGAATGTCGCGGTGCTCTTGCTGGCTCACGACAAGGCGATGGGGGAGTTCCTTAGCCCGGACGGTCGCGCGATGCGGTTGTCCGTGGTGCTGACCGTGGCTCCGCTGAGCAGCGCGGCGCTGGACGACGTGGGAAGAATCGCGGCGGCGGCCACGGGGGCGGCCGCGGCGGCGAACGTCGACGCCCACGTCTATCTGACCGGAGCGAGCGCGGAGATGATCGATATCCGCGACGTCACACACCGCGATTTTGACCGCGTCGCCGCGCTGGCGCTGACGGTCATTCTGATCGTGGTCATCGCCGCCCTGCGCGACGTGCCGCTGGCGATCTTCATGCTCGGCGCGACGCTGCTGAGCTATTTCACGACTCTGGGACTGACGCTTTGGACGTTTCAACTGCTCGGCGCGCACCAACTGGAATGGAAGGTGCAGATGATGCTGTTTATCGTCTTGGTGGCGGTGGGCCAGGATTACAGCATTTTCTTCGCGCTGCGGTACGAGCAGGAAGCGCGGCGTTTGCCGCGAAAAGAAGCGGTCGAACGTGCCCTGATCTTCACCGGGCCGGTGATTTCCTCCTGCGGGTTGATCATGGCCGCGACGCTGGGGAGCGTCATGGCCGGAGACATTAAATTGCTGGTGCAGCTTGGATTCGCCTTTGCCCTGGGGATGCTGGTGGATACTTTCATCGTGCGACCGCTGTTGTTGCCGGCTTTCATTGTCGTGACGGGGCGAACGGCCGGCGGGCGGGGGATGCGCGAGAATTGAGGCTCTTCGACTTGGCGGGAGTCGATCTGGAAGATTTACCGCGAAGACGCGAAGGACGCACAGCGCAGCCTTCGGCCGCAACCCAAAAAGACCACCGCGAAGGCGCGAAGAGCGCGAAGTTTCGCGAAGTAGAAGAATTGGATATCGCTGGAGTTACGCATCGCCGCGCAAAAATCTTGTCGAAAAAACAAGATTTGAGGAGACATCAACGAAGGACGCGAAGAAGATTGTTGATTGAGAAGTCATGCCGATTCAGTTGACCGAAAAATCAGGGGGATTTGCGCTGACCGTGAAAGTGGTGCCGGGGTCGTCGCGCAACCGGATGGCGGGAGAGTATGCGGGGGGAATCAAGCTGAATGTCACGCAACCGCCCGAAGGCGGCGCCGCCAACCGGGCGGTGATCGCGCTGTTGTCGGAATTGCTGGAGATTCCGGCGGCGGCCATCCGCATTGCCCATGGCCAGACCAGCGCCCGCAAGGAAGTCATCATCACGGGGTTGCCCGCGAAGGTGATTGCCTTGCGGCTCGTCCGGCGCGGCTGACGATACGGCCGACGGACCTTGACGCGCTGAAGCATCACCACGCCGCCCTCGGATCGCTGACAATCGCCGGCGTTTCACCGTCGGGCCGCGTCGCCACGCCTGCCTTCATCCGCGGCAGCCCAACTCCCCTGTGCGTTTCCAACTCGCTTCCATCTTCCCTGGTGACGTAGTTTCGGCTCGTCTGAGTTCGATCATCGGTGACCAGCCAACCGCTGGGAATTTTCGGCCGGAAGATCGAGGCGTCAAATTTCGGATTATTGACGATGACATCGGAAGCTTGATAGGTCCAGCGACCGTAGCCGTCGGGGGGATCCTCTCGCACGGACTGTCCGCGAATCGGAAACCAAATGCCCGGGCCAGCCTGCTTGAACTCGAAAACGTCAATTCCTTCCGTTCTGGATTGATTGGGTAATTCCATGATAAGCTGCGTTTTCACCAGCGCATAGCCTCGCGAGGGATCAAACCAATACGTGTTGCTGCCAAAAAACTTTGGTTGGCCAACGCCTGTTGGCGACCCCCAACTCATCCGCACGCGGACAGCATCAAATCCGTTCATGCTCTGGTCGGCGACGTCGAGTCTCATGAGCCTGGCTCTCGTCTTAGGGTCGAGTTGATCGGGTTTGACTTTACTCAGCAACTCAAGTTGATCGGCCAATGACGTGCGGGGTTTGACGGGTTTGACCAGGTCTTCATCCCTGACTTGATATTGAAGCGTGTAGCCCGCGCCAGACCATTCGGGGGCATAGTCATCGAGATCGGGGGGAACATTGGACCACAGCATTGCTGTCCGTAAACGGACGATCCTCCCGAGGGGACCCCCGGCGAGATTCAGGTATATCCCCTCATGCCCGTCCCACCCTTCGTCGGTGAGTTGCTCAGCCCAGGGAGCCGTACCTTGTTCCCAGGGCAAAACGATGTCCGTGAAATAAATGCGCCGCGGACCGCGCGCGTCGGGGCCGTACCAAGCGGAGCCGGTATACCTGATCCGCGTGGAAATCCACGCGGTCTGTCCGTGTGGTTGGTTTTGCATCGTGGTCAGAAAATCCTTGACATGGACGTTTTGAAACTGCGTTTCGGATTTTCGTATGCCGGCAATGATCTGATTCAGCGTTAGCGTCGCAGGTCGCGTGGCAGGCTCGTCGGACGCGAGGGGCTGCGTCGCCGGTGCAGCAACGGAAGCCTGCGGCGTTAGTGGCCGCGGCGCGAGAAGCTGAAAGAGAACAAAGAACGCCACGATGACGGCCGCTCCCGTCCCGGCAATTGCCGCAAAAATCCGCACCACATGAAGGCGCACGCCTGCCTGCCAGGACAACGCCAGTTTCGAGGCAATGCTGGAAGCACGCGATCCGGACGCTATCGAAGAAGCCAGCGTAGCCGGCGCCGGATGCACGCAATGGGCCACCATTGCGTCGGCCAGTCCCGCGGCGGGCACGCCGACGCCCTGCCGGGAAAAAAAGTGTTGAAGTTTCCGAATCGCCCTGGCGATGCGTTTCCGGGCGCCCTCTTCGGAGATACCGAGCGCCTGCCCCACTTCCGCCAAGCTACATCCCTGATAGAACCGCAGCATGATTACCTGCTGGTCGCGACGGCCGAGCGAGTCCACGGCGCTTTCGAGGAGAGGGCTTTCCTCATCCCATGGCTCCGCGCCTGGCCCGCTGTCCCGTCGTCGCATTAAAGCCGCTGCGCGCTCGTGGTGATTTCTTCGGGATTGATCGCGGATCACTTTCGATGCGGTGTATCGCAATACGCCAAAAAGCCAGCTCGCCACGATTGTCTTCCTGTTTAGCTTTTGGTTCTGATCGAGCGCGATAAACACCGCCTGTGTGACATCCTCGGCAAGCTGTGCATCGCCGACGCGCCTGCGGGCAGCGGAGTAGACCCAATCGATATGCCGTGCCATAAGCTGAGCAAACGCCGTCTTAGACCCGGCCCGATGCTCGGCCAAAAGGTCCTGGTCGTTGGCGACTGCGACGTCCATCGTATGCTATATATACCCCGACCTGTTCAAACCGGGACAGAATTGACGGCTTTAAGCATCGAGCGCGACGGGATCGCATGAAGGGGTCCCTCTATAATCTTAGGCGGGAGGTGAAGGTTTAAGGCATATGTTTTGTTCGGAAGGCGAAAAAAATATAAAATTGTTTCGGACGCGACTCTGCCTATGGGAGACAACATGTACGTCGTGAGCGTGACCATATTTGTGAAGCCCGAGAAGGTGCGGGAGTTTATCGAGGCGACGCTGGACAATGCGCGCAATACCCGGCGAGAGGCGGGGAACGTGCGATTCGACGTGTCGCAGGGCGAGGCGGAGCCGACGCGGTTTTTGCTGTATGAGGTTTACCGGGCGAAAGAGGATTTCGTTCGGCATCAGCAGACGGAGCATTATCTGAGATGGAAGGATGCCGTGGCGGATTGGATGGCGCAGGCGCGTCAGGGCGTGAAGCACGTTTCGGTGTTTTTCGGGGATGGCGGCGATGACGGCGTTTGAGTTTTCCGGCGTGGGCCGGATCATTTTCGGGCGCGGGAAATTTGCCGTTGCCGGCGAGATCGCGGCGACGTTGGGTCGGTCGGCGCTGGTGATTTACAATGCCGAAGGGGTTGTGGATGACATCATTGAATTGCTGTCGCGGCAAGGCGTCGCGGCGGCGGTGGTGCGGCAACGGGGGGAGCCGACCGTCGCCCACGTTGACGCGGCGGCGGAAGAGGGGCGGCGGCGAAAATGCGATTCGGTGATCGGCGTGGGGGGCGGGAGCGCGATCGACGCGGCCAAGGCCGTGGCGGGGTTGTTGACCAACGGCGGGTCGGCGGTCGATTACATGGAGGTCGTCGGAAAGGGGAAGAAAATCAAAATCCTGGCGGCGCCGTGGATGGCGATACCGACGACGGCGGGCACCGGGGCGGAGGCGACTCGCAACGCGGTCATCAGTCTGCCGGAAAAGCAATTCAAGGCGAGTATCCGTAGCGAGCTGCTGCTGCCGCGCGTGGCATTGGTGGATCCGAGTTTGGGCGTGACGGTTTCGCCGGAGGTGACGGCCAGTTCGGGAATGGACGCGTTGTGCCAACTCATCGAATCCTACACGTCCAGCGGAGCATCGCCGATGACCGATGCGCTGGCGTTGCCGGGAATTGGCATGGCGGCGCGGAACCTTCCATTGGCGTTCCATGACGGGACGAATTTGGAGGCGCGCGAGGGGATGGCGTTGGCGGCGCTGTTGAGCGGGGTGACGCTGACCAACGCCGGCCTGGGTGCGGTGCATGGGTTTGCCGCCGTGCTGGGGGCGAATTTCCCGGTTCCGCATGGAACGGTGTGCGCGGCCCTTCTGCCGCATGTCATCGAATCGAACGTGCGGGCGCTGCGAGAATTGGATTCGGCGGCGGGGTCGCCGGGCCTGCGGCGTTATGCGGCGGTCGGGCGGCAATTGCCGGGATTGGAGTCGGCCAATGATGCCGACGCAATCGACGGATGCATTCGATTTACTTTTAATTTATTGCGCGAATTGAAGATTCCACCGTTGAAACAGTATGGAATCGGGCCGCAGCGCGTGGGGGAAATGGTCCGGCTGGCCCGAAAGGCGAGCAGCATGCGGTTCAATCCGGTGACGCTGTCGGATGAATCACTGTCCAGTATTCTGGGCGCGGCGATTGAAGGCGATGCGGGGATTTGATCTGTGTAACTCGAATGTGCGTCGTTGGTTAGCGTTTTGTCGGCGCCAGCCCCACGGCGGCGCCGTGGGCGTTGGGAACAAGGTTGCCGGGCATTTTTTTTATTGTGCTGTTCATGGCAAGTTAAGGTTGGGGCTTGTATTAAATCCAGGAAATGACGTTACCGCCCGATAGGTAGGGTCATTAATCGTGACCCGGCGCCAATCGAAGTTTTAATCTCGCGCGAATACTCTTTGGTGCAACTTTTGGCACTGCATCGGGTTGAGTTAGTTGCCCGCAGCACGATATACGAGCATCTGTTCGACGAGGAGTATGACTTCTTCAATCAGGTCGTTTGATCCGGAGGATCTATGTCGGTTGAAAATTTCGTTGCAAGATATAAGAAAAAGAGAGTCGTGTCCGCGCTTGGCGGACCGCTATTCGAAGGACTGGAAAACAGGACTTTGCTATCGGCGAGCCAACTGCTGGCCGATCCTTCGCTTGCCGCCGTCCCGGACGCCAGCGCCAGCTCGATTGCCGGATACACGCCCGCGCAGATTCGAGCGGCGTATGGATTCAATGCCGTGACGCTGAGCAACGGCGCCGCCGGCACGGGCGCGGGCCAGACCATCGCCATCGTGGATGCGTACAACGATCCCAACATTTCCGGCGATTTGGCGGCGTTTGACAGCCAGTATCGCCTCGGCGCCGCATCGCTGAAGGTGGTGAGCCAGACCGGCAGCACGACCGCGCTGCCGGCCGCCAACGCGGGATGGGATTTGGAAATCTCGCTGGACGTGGAATGGGCCCATGCGATCGCGCCCGGGGCGAATATTCTGCTGGTTGAAGCGAGTTCATCGAGTCTCGGGAATCTGCTGACGGCGGTGAACTATGCGCGA
>Ga0181538_10005784_pt1 | contig 10944 bp, 14 predicted proteins | sample PEATcosm2014_Bin_40_FD_119773 | JGI IMG/M metagenome (GOLD analysis project Ga0181538, IMG submission 119773) | Peatland microbial communities from MTU Mesocosm Facility, Houghton, MI, USA - PEATcosm2014_Bin23_30_metaG | ecosystem: Environmental > Terrestrial > Soil > Wetlands > Peat | place...
TATGCTGCGCCGGCGCGGGTTCAGCCGAGAAAATGTGGAGGCCGTCATGCATGGAAACTTTCTCCGCTTCCTGCAAAGGGCGTTGCCTTGACCAGCGGCAAGCTGGGAGTGATTGCGATGCCGCGCACTCCGCCGTTTCCAAAAGAGCGCCACTGCCTCCGTGTCTCTATGCAGGGCGCATCAGAATTTATAGAAAATTCGCAGAAACGCCGGTCTGTCCCGTCATCTCGTCCGGCCGAATTGGCCGGATTTTTTTTGGCGAAAATAATTTCCAAAACGAAATCGTTTGGAAACGGGCAAGTGCGCACAACGACCCGAACAAATACGGAAACGTTCACGACACAATCTTTTTCTACACTGGCTCAAAAAAGGGCTACACGTGGAATCCTCAATACACTCCTTACACGAAGGAATATATTGACGCTGAATGGCAAGAGCTTCCATCGGGACGTTTCTTCAAAGGCGAGAATATGCTCGACCCTCAAAACAAAATGGAAGAATTCGATTTCAAAGGAACAAAAGCGCGCTGGCGGACAAATCGTGAAGGCATGGAAGCATTATGGAACGCTCCTCAAACCGAAGTGCCGAATAGTCATGGACGCATTTTGTTGCGCGAAGATGGATTGCCTCGAAAACGTTGTCGCATCGTATTCCTTGACGACCTGCCGGGCGTGCCTCTTCAAACTTGGTGGGGGGATATTTCGGCACTGGCTGGTGGTTCTACCGAAAGGCTCGGCTATCCCACTCAAAAGCCGCTCGCATTGCTCGAACGCATCATCAAAGCCAGCAGCAACGAAAACGATATGGTGCTTGACGCCTTTTGCGGTTGCGGCACGGCACTTGTCGCCGCGCAGAGATTAAAACGGAATTGGATTGGCATTGATGTTTCCCCGACGGCGTGTCGCGTCATGGCGCAACGGTTGAAAAAGGATACAGCCTTGAGCGAAAACGAAGATTTGTGGCGGGCAGGGCGCGGCTTCATCGTGCGGGACACGGCATGGACGGAAGGCAAGCTACGCGAAGTGCCGCCGTTCGAGTTTGAAAATTGGGCGGTTATCACGCTCGGCGGAAAACCGAACAAAGTGCAAGTTGGCGACATGGGAATTGACGGACGGATTTTCCCGATTCACGCCATGCCTGGCCAGCGCGGAGCCGCAACGGGTGAACTGGAATTTACGGACGTTTGGTTCCCGATTCAGGTTAAGCAAAAGGACAAAGTGGGCAGGCCGGACATTGACCAGTTTGAGGCGGTGATGATACGCGAACGGCGCACGCTCGGCTATTTTGTCGGATTCGATTTCACCAAAGACGCGCTGGACGAAATTGCAGGCTTTCAAAAGCGGCAAGGCTTGACCATCAAACCCCTGACAGTGCGCGAACTATTGGAAAACTAATCTCAATGAAACAGGTGAAGCCTGAAGGGCACACAGCGGACGAGATTGTTGCCAATGAGGTCGTTGATATTTCAACGTGGCATATTTTCCAGGCTGTGTCATGGCTTGATTACGCAAAACGAGAACGCAGGCCATCCGCGCTCCATTACGCTGCCTTCGAGTTACGATACGGGATTGAGTATCTTCTTTTTGAGTTGTTGGTTCTCAGTAGCCGTGGGCTGACAGAAAAAGAATATCGAAAGTGCGTCGGGAATCCGCAGGCAATGCGGAAGGCGCTTCGTTCATCAAAACTCGAATACGACAAGTTGGTCGAATTTACTCAGATTTTGTGGTCACTTACTCCAGATGCCCCCAAGTTGCGCTTTTGGAAACTTAAAGAGCTATCCCGGTACTGGGGTATTGCCTCTGAACTTCTTCACTTTGTTGGGGCGCACTCACGGACTTATGCCAGCACAACATGGTTCAATAGGACACTGGCACGACTGGAAACAGTTATCCTGCCTATCTGGGAGGATTCACAAGCAACGCGGGGGTTTGGCCTTCTTGTAAAGGAATTGATGGAGCCAGAAGTACACGCCGCTTGGCTGGAGTTCTCTAAAGGGACACTCAAAGAAGGCGACCTCAAAATTAGAATGCAAATCATCCAACCTGCTTTGGCAGCAAGACGCCGACCACGCATAATCAGAGTAAGCTATTAAACCGCTTGCCAATCGGTGCAAGCTCAAGAGTAGGCCGCGCCGCTCCCCTCGTTTTGCAGGGCGCGTCCGTGCGTTCCGGCCTGCCCGTGACAGGGCTGAAATCGTCCTGCATGATCTCGGCAAACGGCCTCACCGTTCTCGCGTGCTAACGTGCGCTAATGCCCCTTAACGCCGCTGACGTTAAATTTGGTTTTCAGTGAGCAACCAAGGAACGTCCGAAACTGCCCAAAACTTCCCCAAAACATTTTGCCCGGTTTGTCGCACCCAAAACATTCCCCAAATGCCAAAAGAACCCAAAAGATTTTCCGGCGCATTACGGAGCATTAAAAAGCGTCAACTGAAGAAAACGCTTGACTTTTCGCGGTGTTTCAGGCACCTTTACGCTCGGTAACAGTCAACAACAAACCGTTATGAACGAAAACGAGACGAGCCTAGTTCAAGGTTCAAACCCTGCAGCGCGCACCAGCCTTCGCTTTTCGCGGCGCTCAAAGCGAAGGCTGCCGCGACGAAGCTGAAAGCGTATTCGATAGCCAAATCAGAACTGGTCTTCCTTTTCCTTGAACAGCACGTTGAATGTGGTCAGTGAACCTTGGCTGCGCGTGATGTATTGCTGCATCTCCACCTTTTCGCCGTCGGTCAGCTTTTCGTGCGCGTTGATCTTCTGTTCCAGCACGCGCAGGTTGTTTCGCACCATCACGATTTTGTGGAAAAAGGTTTCGAGCGGGACTTCCTTGGTTTGCAATGCCGGGTCGGCTGGATGCATGACCAGTTTGCCGCCATGCCAGCGGATACCGAGCTTCTCCACCACGGTATCCGGCTTTTCCAGCCCGAGCCTGGCCACGGCGGCGTCCAATGTCTGCTCGACGAACAATTTAAGCGGAACGTTCAAACCGCTCACCGTTGTTTGCGGTTCGGCCGGTTCGAGGCCCGCGGCTTCCGGGGCGATAGTGCGCTTGTTCCCGTCGTCAAACTGAATGTCCGCCGTGGTTTCGGAAATCGTCTTGACCGTCCCGCTGCCATGTTGCGGGTGCCGCACGCGCAAGCCGATGTGAAGGGATTCGATTTTCATGCCGGAAATTTAACCACGGCTTGCCGCGCCGTAGCAAGTAGCGAAGGCGGGAGGCATCATTTTGGTAGGCCGAGGCGTCCGGCGGTCATCGCGGCGCGATGACCCCACCTCAAAAATCAAGCTGACAACTGCCAAAAGCGCATTAGGCTCGGAGCCAGGCAATGAGCGCCAGATTTTCCGACCGTTTCGAGTTTGAGCGGGTTCTGTGGAATCGCGGCACGACGCGCGTCGCAGGCGTGGACGAGGCCGGGCGCGGCCCGCTGGCCGGGCCGGTCGTGGCGGCGGCAGCCATTCTGCCGGCAAAATGGGCCGCCTCCGGTCTGCCAGTTGAACTCGAAGGTTTGAACGATTCCAAGCAACTCACCAAAACGCAGCGCGAAAAATTCTTTGCCCTTCTGACCTCGTGCGGCCAGGTCGAGTTTGCCATCGCGCAAATGGACGCAGCATTGATTGACGAAATCAACATATTGCAGGCGACTCACCGCGCGATGAATGACGCGCTGGCGAAATTGAATCCGCAGCCGCAGCACGCGCTGGTGGATGGCCGGCCCGTCAAAACCATGCGCGTGCCGCAAACGGCGATTGTGAAGGGCGATGCGCGGAGTTATTCCATCGCTGCCGCGAGCGTGCTGGCCAAGGTCACGCGCGACCGGCTCATGCTCGACTTCGACCGGCAATGGCCGAAATACGGATTTGCCGAACACAAAGGCTACGGCACCGCACGGCATCTGGCGGCGATTAGCGCCCACGGCCCGTGCCCGATTCACCGCCGCAGCTTCGCGCCGCTGAAACCGCAAGAGCCAAAATTTTTATGACACGGATTTCACGGATTTGCACAGATTAAAATCCGCAAAAATCAATCCGTGATAATCTGTGAAATCCGCGTCTCAATTCTGATTTGGAGTCATGAGTTTGACGGAAAAAATCAAATCGGTGTTCGCCGGCAAGGATCAGCCGGAACATCTGCGGCGAGGCCAACTGGGCGAGCGCGCGGCAAGAAGATATTTGCGGCAGCATGGGCTGAAATTTCTCACGGCCAATTTCCGTTCGGCGCGCGGCGAGATTGACCTGATTTTTCGCGATGGCGATGGCCTCGTGTTCGTCGAGGTCAAAACCCGTTCGTCCGAGGATTGGACACGCCCGGCGGCGGCGGTGGACGCGCGCAAGCGGCGGCTGCTTTCGCAAACGGCGCTGGACTATTTGCGCCGGTTGAAAAATCCGCCGGTGAAGATCCGCTTCGACATCGTCGAGGTGCTCCTGGCGGATGGTGACGTGCGCGAAGTGCGGCATTTGCCGAACACGTTCGCGATGGCCAAGCCGTATCGCTACGGTTGATATCGCAGGGACGAGTTAAACGAGTCTATGAAAATGGGGAATCAATCCGGGAATCGCATAGTTCGCCCTCCGAAGCGCGTGACAAAAACCGGTTGAAGTTGTCAGAAATCAAGACGAGTTTTGCATTATCAGCCATGAACGGGAACCTACAACTCGCAACCGATATTTTCTGGCTCGCAATTATTCTGGGCTTGGGAATCTGGCTCATTATCCGCTCCCTCAAACGCAGCGATGACCGCCCCAGGCTGATTTTCAAATGGGCCATTACAGCCGTCGTCGTTGGGCTTGTGTTGTTGGTGGTTGTTCCGGATTTTAGAGAAGGCGGAGATGCAACCTTCGGCGCTCTGATTTTGATGCTGATCTGCGGACTGACCATGGTCATCACTTGGAGGCACAGTATTATTGAAGCCATCGCCAAGCCGTTGACCAGCGCAATGGACGGCAGCAACGAACCGCCGGAACCCAAACCGTATTATTCGGTCGCCCTGACCAAACGAAAGCTGAACAAGCCGATCGAAGCGATTGTTGAAATCCGCAAACAACTCACGAAATTTCCGAACGATTTTGAAGGGGTGATGCTCCTGGCCGGCGTCCAGGCCGAAGACCTGAAGGATTTGCCCGGCGCGCAAATCACGGTGAACCTTTTTTGCGATTCACCCGGCGCGCCGCCCAAGCAGGTGTTTGCCGCGATGAACCACCTCGCCGACTGGCAGCTCAAGCTGGCGCAGGACGCGGACGCCGCGCGCGCCGCGCTGGAGAAAATCATCAGGCGGTTTCCCGACACGGAATTGTCGCTACAGGCCGCGCAACGCATCGCGCACCTCGGCGGCGCGGAAAAAATCCTGCTGGCGGCGCACGACCGCCAGCCGATGGCTGTGCCGGAAGGTGTGAAAAACATCGGCCTGCTCGGCTCTTCGGAATTCCTGCAGCCCAAGGAAATGAAACCGGGCGAACAGGCCTCCGTTTATGTGAAACATCTGGAACAGCACCCGCTCGATGTAGAAGTCCGGGAGAAACTCGCCATCATCTACGCGGACCATTACCGGCGATTGGATCTGGCCACGGGCGAATTGAAGCAATTGATCGAATATCCCAATCAGCCGGCCAAGCGCGTGGCGCATTGGTTAAATTTGCTGGCAGATTTGCAGATTCGCCACGGCGCGGATTACGACACCGTACGCGAGACTTTGGAAAAGCTTATAGAGCAATTTTCCGGTTCGGCGGCGGCGGAGATGGCACGGTCGCGGCTGGGGCGTTTGAAACTGGAATTGAAAGGGAAACAAGAGACGCCGGGCGTGAAGCTCGGTGTTTATGAACAAAACATTGGCCTGAAACGCGGCTCACCGCCCCAGTCGTGACCCGCCGGCTTTCATCGGACTTGTCTGCGAAGGCCGGACCGTATCGTTTCGAATGGGTTTTCGCAGTCCGGCACGGGACCAAAATGGGCGTCTTGCCAACGTGACATGAACAGGCGAGCATTGTCCAATCAGCAGTGAAAACGCTCATGCGCGAGCCGACCGCAGGATGTGAGGCTTTGACAGCGCCGCCAGCCGAGCTGGCGTCCACGGAATTCTCCAGCCTCTACGCTGAAAACAGCCGCGCGATTTATTATCTGGCCTTGCGTTACCTGAGCGACCCGCAAAAGGCCGAGGACGCCACGCATGACGTTTTCCTGAAGGCATTCCGCAAGCTGGACCAGTTCCGCGGTGAGGCGTCCCTCCGCACCTGGCTTTACCGCATTGCCATCAACCATTGCCAGAACCTCCGCCAGGGCTGGCACGACCGCCACGTATTTTCCAATGTGGACGACGCCGTGTGGGAAAATGCCGTGGCCAGGACCGATTCGCCTCTGCGCGTTCTGGAAACCAAGGAACTGGGCCAGCGCATCCAGAAAGCACTCGATGGGTTGTCCGACGAATACCGGTTGCTGCTGCTGCTCGTGGCCGACGAGGAACTGAGTTATGAGCAGGTCGGCGTGCTGGTCGGGCAATCTCCCGACGCGGTGCGCGGGAAACTGCATCGCGCCCGTAAAGTCTTTGCCGCCCTTTTTGAAAAAACCGCCTGAAGTTGAATTATGAAACATCAAAGCAAACTTTCCGCGGAGCAGCATCAACAGCACGCGGCCGAACAGCAGACGCAATCGAAGTCCGCCCGCGAATTTGCCAGTGCCGAAGAGTTGCTGCGCTACGACGCTGCGCATACCCCCGTGCCACCGGACATTGCCCGGCGGCTCCAAAAATCCGTTGGCCCGGCAAAACCGCCGCCGCGTTCGTGGTGGAGAAATTTATTCGGCTGGTGACCCATGAAACACCTTTGGCATCGTTTTCTGGCATCGCTGACGCCGGGAGTGCGTATCCTGTTGTGCCTTTTATCGGCTGTTTATCTGGCGGCGATAATCGGCAAATTTTCCCGCGCCTATGACCTGTACTGCTGGCTGGCGCTGAGCGGGACGAATTTCTGGCACGGTCAGATCTGGCAGGTCGTCACTTATCCGTTGCTGCCCGCGGCGGTTTTAGATTTCGTGTTTAACAGCCTGATGATCGTCCTGCTGGGCGGATTGCTTGAACGCATCTGGTCGCGCTCCGCATTGGGGATGTATTGTGTCGTTGCCGCCGTTGGCGCCGGTCTGGCCAGGGTCATTTTACAGTCTTCCAATCCTGCCCCGATGGCTGGGGCGGGACCGCTCGTTTTCGGATTGCTCGCCGCCTGGGGATTTCTTTTCGGACACGAAAAAGTTCCGATGGGATCGTTCGGCGAAATGACCGTGCGCCAACTGGCCTTGCTGGCCGGCGTAATCGGCCTTGTGACGATGTGGTTTTCCGCCGGGTTGATCAACGCGGTTATCCTGCTGGCCGGTGGGTTGGCCGGATTGCTTTATTTGTGGCTGCGCTCAAAGAGGCTCATGACGCGGGAAAGCCGGGTCGTCGGCTCGGAACGGATAAACCGGCTGGAATTATGATTTGCGTCGCACAGAAGCGCCGGGCTCAAGTCCAGCGCGAAGCGGTTGGAGTTCAAGCTTTAGCTTGTTCGGAAGGCACGCTAAAGCGTGAACTCCAACACGCCGGGCCGGACCAGCCTTCGCTCGGAAGCTTCGGCGCGGCAAGGACCGGCGCTCCACGTTCCGTTCTGGCGCGCAAACGGGCGCTGGTCGCGCGAGCAATGTTGGCGGATTGCCGCTTCTGCGCGCACGATTGCCGGGTCAACCGGCTGGCGGGTGAGAAGGGTTTGTGCCATGCCGGCGCGGAAGCGCGCTTTTTTTCCGCGCAGACCGAGGTTTCGGACGAACTGGAATTAATCCCCACCTTTGCGGTGGCGTTGAGTGGGTGTGATTTACGCTGCGACTTTTGCATTACCGGCGCGTCCAGTTGGAATCCGCGCGCGGGTGCCGGTTTTGACGCCCAAACCATGGCGGCGCGGGCCAAGGCCGCCCTGCGGGATGGAGCCCGGACTATCATGGTGCTGGGCGGTGAACCGACGATTCATTTGCCGGCCGCGCTTGAATTTGTGTCGCGGCTGCCGGAGACGGCGAAGCTGATTTGGAAGACCAACGCGCACGGGTCGGCGCCAGCGCGCGAATTACTGGATGGAATGTTCGATATCTGGCTGGCGGATTTCAAATTCAGCAATGACGCCTGCGCGCAGCGGCTGGCGAAAGTTCCGGATTATGTCCGGGTGGTGCAGGAAAATCTGCGTTGGGCTGCTGGACACAGCGAATTGATTGTGCGTCATTTGCTCATGCCCGGGCATGTTGAATGTTGCTGGCAGCCGGTGGCGGAATGGCTGGCTGCAAACCTGCCCGGCGTCAAAGTGAATTTGCGTTCCGGTTTCTGGCCGGCGTGGCAGGCAGCACGGCACGGTGAGTTGCGGCAGAGGGTTTTAAAATCGGAAAGCGACCGGGCAACCGCACTGGCGCGGGAGTTCAACTTGAATTTGATTCCATGAAAAAGCGACCGGCGGAAAAGCGTTGCGAATCATCTGGCGAAAGTCAGGTAAGCGAACTTTTGATTTTGCCGGACGGCCAGGTTCTGGTGCACAATTTGACACCGACGTTTGCCGGACTTTTGGCCGGATTAAATCCCGATTGCGAACAAATCGCCTCCCGCGTCACGCATTACGAATCACACCATCATGAACTTCCAAACTGAACTCGAAACCCTCATCCGCGCGCGTTATCCCATCCTTTACATCATTACGAGCGAGGAAATGCGCGTGCAAAATATAGTGGTTGAGGTTGCCAAAAAGCGGCAGAAGAAGGTTTTCGAGTGGAGTTACAACACCGGCATCGTGCCCGCCGGCACTTCCATCCAGTCCCAGAAAAACCGCAGTGCCGCCACCAAAGATCCGTTGATGGCGCTGGATCAGGTCATCGAGCAGGTCGAGCCAGCCATATTCATTTTCAAGGATTTTCATCCGTTCCTGACGAAAAACAACTTTGCCGTCGTTCGCAAACTCAAGGAAATCGCGTTACACCTGAAAAACAGCTTCAAAACCATCCTGCTGGTTTCGCCCACGCTGGAAATCCCGACCGAACTCGAAAAGGAAGTCACCGTGCTGAATTATCCCCTGCCGTCGCGCGATGACCTGAACGCGCTGCTCGACAAAATCATCGAAGACGTGAAGCAGTTCGCCCAGGTGAAAATTGACCTGGACGACGCCGGCCGGGAACGCCTGCTGCAGGCCGCGCTGGGTTTGACGCTGGGGGAGGCGGAAAATGTGTTTGCCAAAATCATTGTCAAGGAGGAGCGGTTGAGCGGCGACAACGTGAACGAGGTCTTTGCCGAGAAGCAGCAAATCATCCGCAAGAGCGGCCTGCTCGAGTATTATGCGACGGAAGAAAGTTTCGCGAACGTCGGCGGCCTGGCGGTTTTGAAGGACTGGATGAACAAACGCGCGGCAGCGTTCACCAGCGAAGCCCGCGCGTTCGGCCTGCCCGCGCCAAAAGGCATTTTGTTGCTGGGTGTCCAAGGTTGCGGCAAGAGCCTTTGCGCCAAGGCGGTTTCCAACCAATGGCAACTGCCGCTGCTGCGGTTTGACATGGGCCGGATGTTCGGCAGCCTCGTGGGGTCGTCGGAGGAAAATGTGCGCCGGGCCATCGCCGTCGCCGAATCCGTCGCTCCGGCAATTCTTTGGGTGGATGAAATTGACAAGGCGTTCGCGGGTTCCCAAGGCTCCGGGGCCACAGACGGAGGCACCACGGCGCGGGTTTTTGGGACATTTCTGACCTGGCTTTCGGAAAAAAACGCGCCGGTTTTTGTAGTGGCGACGGCCAACGACATCTCACAACTGCCGCCCGAACTGTTGCGCAAGGGGCGGCTGGACGAAATCTTTTTTGTGGATTTGCCCAGCCAGGCGGAACGGAAGGAAATCTTCCGGATTCATCTGAACCGGCGCCGGCGGGAGGCGGACAAGTTCGATTTGGAGGCGCTGGCCGGGGCCGGCAAGAACTTCAGCGGCGCGGAAATCGAGGAAGCCATCAACAGCGCCCTTTACGATGCGTTTTACGCCAAACAGGAAATCACGACCGAATCCATACTGGCCACCCTGTCTCAAACGGTGCCGCTGGCCAAAACGATGGACGAGCAAATCAACCGCCTGCGCAGTTGGGCGGAAGGCCGGGCGCGCAACGCCAGCGTGCCGCGTGAAGCGCAAAAGGCCAGCACCGTGCGGCGGATGGAATTATGACGCTGGTCTCAATGCGAAACTGAAAGCGCAGGATGAATCCGTTCTGGAACAGCGTTTATGACAGTTTCAAGGACCGCCGCTATGCGGCGCTTTTCCTTTTCGCCCTCGGCGCCTTCGTGTTGTCGCCGATTTTGCTGCCGGTGATGGGACTGTATTTTTTGGGGCGGGGTTGGTTGGCCTTTCGCGTGGCCCGGGCCAACCGGCGGAACAAATTGCGGTATTCCCCCTTGTCGCGTGACGAATTGCGCGTAGCCCGGTCAAAGTTGTTGAAAGACAGAAATCCCAAAAGATCATGAGTGCAGTTTGTATTTTGGCTCCGGTGGTTATTGCGGCCTGGCCGGCTTTCAGCGCGGCAGTGGTGGCGGCCGCTACTTCCCTCGGATACCAGATCGTATCCGAAGCCAAAAGCCAGGGTTCGTCCGCCGCCGCGCGAAAGGAATCAAATTCAGTCCGGCTTGAAATTGAACGCAGTGAAGTCGTCACCAACCAACTGGGCCGCGACCAGCGGATGGCCGTCACGCGGAACGGAGTTACGGTGACATTTTCGCGTGATGCGCGCGGCAAGGCATCGTTGTGCGTCACCGGCACCGGCCAAGGCGAGGAGGAACTGCGCGCCCTGGGCGAGGAATTGAGCCAGTGTGTCGTTCAACAATATGTTTATCAGAAATTGATGGGTGAAATGCGGGCGCGGGGTTTCAACGTGGTGGAGGAGGAAGTCAGTGAAGACCGTTCCATCCGCCTGAAAGTCAGGCATTGGGAGAATTGA
>Ga0181538_10005785_pt1 | contig 10942 bp, 7 predicted proteins | sample PEATcosm2014_Bin_40_FD_119773 | JGI IMG/M metagenome (GOLD analysis project Ga0181538, IMG submission 119773) | Peatland microbial communities from MTU Mesocosm Facility, Houghton, MI, USA - PEATcosm2014_Bin23_30_metaG | ecosystem: Environmental > Terrestrial > Soil > Wetlands > Peat | place...
CCAGCCTCGGCCGTGAATGCCGACTTGGGCGAGCACCGGCTGGCTGATTTCCGTGTCCTTGGCATGCACGGCGAGTATTCGGTCGCGAAAGTCCCAGGACGTCTGGATGGGATCGATGTATTGCCGCACTAGATGAGAAGGGTCGAACTCGAGCCCGAAGCGATGGTTCGGAACCAGGGCAAACACCTTCTCCCAGGTGGAGGGCACGGTGGCGAAGTTCTCATCGCAGGGATAGTTCTCAGGCCCAATCCCCACATCCAACTTGTCGCACACGGGCAGGTACTGCTCGTTGAGCACTTCCGCCAGTTCGTTCGCCTGCTCGTCCACCGATGCGCCCGGCTTGCCCCCGCTGAACGTCCCCACAAACTTGCACCCCAGCCGATGGGCCAACTCGATGCACCGGACGAAGCCGGCGCGCGTTTGGCGACGTACGGCGGGATCTGGCGCCAGATGGTTCACCATGCTTTCGATGCTGATGATGCGCACTCCCGCATCTCGAGCGGTGGCCAAGACCTGATCAATCTGACTGTCGGTGAGCTTATCGGGATCGAAGTATTGGTTGACGTCCACAATCACGCCCTCATAACCCGCCGAGGCCGCGAAGACGAGTCGCTCGGGAGAGTACCGCGTCTTAATCGCCAGCTTCGGGTATTTGGTGTCTGCCGGGACGGACGCGGTAGCGCTGCTTTGCTCCGCATTCGAGGCGACGGGCCTGCCCAGGCTCGCCGCAGATACACCTGCCGCTTTCAGGAATTCGCGTCGTTGAATCATCGGATGTTGCCTCCCTATGGTCGCTGTTGCCGCACAGCGTGGGAGCGGATGGCCATCCGCCCCTCGATTACAGCGGAAAGCAGCTTATCAATTCCCGATGTTTCGCGCTAGTGCCTTGGCTCGCTCGATACTCCTGGGGTATTATGCTGGTCTGCCGTTAGATCAAGATACAAATTCAGGATGTAGGGACGAGCCCTGCGGCGCCTGAAGGCAGCCACAAGCACTCCCCTACAGGAAGACAGGTGAAGCTTATGGAGACCATTACTGAAAAGGACCGCGCCATGGCCCAGAAGTGTGTTGAATGCCCCGTGTGTAGCCGCGCGCGCAAAAATCAAAGCGGACTGACGTTCTGGTTCGTTAAGTGCATTGAAGGCGGCCTTTGCCCATACTGCCAAGCTTACGAGCGCGTGTACGGCCGCAAAGCGCACGAACCGGTAGAGAGGTCAGGAGGGACGAATTGAGAAAACACCCGTACCAACGGGCTTTGCCTGTGCTTGCCGTGCTGGCAGCCATAATCTGTATTTGCCCGCGCGCCGGGGGTGTGGAGTCGCAGCGCGGCCGTAAATCTCCGAGCCGGGCCGATTCCCGAGGCCCTTCAAATGTCGTGTGGCGAATCGGCAGTTTCAACCAGTCTCCGAGCGAATTCAATACCGGGAAACAAGGTCCGCCGCTTTTCGGCTCCCGCTATCCCTCCGGTGAGTTGCTTTATGTGGTGGGAAAGAGCCGGCCGGAGACCGATTGGCCTGCATATCAGGAAGGCGCAGAAGTCGAAAGGCCGGGGAGCCATGCTCACCCCTACACCATTCAGTTCAATCTACCCAAACAGCCCAGCGGCGTGTACACCCTCAAGGCGGGGCTCTTGTCGGAGACGGCGCGCGTTGCCCGGCTGCAAGTGGAGATTAATGGACACAGGGGTATTTTTTACCAGCGCCCCATGCTGAGCTACACGGGAGGCGATCGGGAAATGGTGGTCAGCCCGATCGCCGCTGCCGATACGATCACGTGCGATTTCCCTGCGCAGTTTTTGCGGAAGGGAACCAACAGGCTCGTTTTAACGGCCATCGACGCGTCCTCCGCGAGCGATGTCGAAATCCACTCCGTAATCGCCTACGATGCCTTGGAGCTTGACCAGAATTCCCCCCAGCGACGTCACCCCGCAGTCACGGCGGAAGTTGTGCCCACGGTTTTTTATATGCGCCAAGGCAAAGACCTGGTGGAGTTGGTGGATATCTACCTGCGCCATGACTTGGCAATACGACAAGGAGAGGTGAGCCTGCTCGTAGGCACGAACAAATACAGCGTGGACCTGGCCAAACGGGAGTTCGGCGAGCAAATGCTCGAGTTCGCTATTACCGAATGCAGCAGGCCGTCGAAAGGCGTGGTGACGGTTAAAATCAACGGCCGCTCGCAGCGCTTCAAGGTGATGGTGAACCCGGCGAAGCGCTGGAATCTGCTGGTCGTCCCGCACGTGCACGTGGACGTGGGATACTCCGACTACCAGGAAAAGGCGGCCGAAATTCAAAGCCGTGAACTTGATGAAGCGATGGATTTGATTCACGCGCATCCGGACTTTCGCTTCAGCCCGGATGGTTATTGGAGCGTGCGACAGTATCTGGCGGGACGCAGCGGAGAGCAACAGAAGCAGCTTTTCGAGATGGTAAGAGACAAGAAGATTTTTGTGCCCACGGTCGAAGCAAGCCTGCTGACCGGCTTTCCCGCCCTCGAGACCCTTATCCGCTCTCTTTATCCCGCATTCGACTTTAACCAAAAAAGCGGTGGAGACGCCAACTACGCAAACATTACGGATGTGCCGTCGTACTCCTGGTCCTACGCCTCGATCCTATCCGCGGCCGGACTGAAGTATTTTGTTTCAGGCTGCGACAACGACAATGGGCCGATCCTGCTTTACGGCCGCCTGAATGAGAGATCGCCCTTTTGGTGGGAGGGCCCCGACGGCGGCAGGATCTTGATGTGGTACTCCTGGGTCTATTCTCAACTTGCCGTGTTGTTCGGCGGAATGCAAGGTGAGGTCGTGGCAGGGCGCGACTCCATTCCGGTTTTCCTGCAAGCCTATACCCGCCCGGATTACAAGGCCGAAGCGGTTTTGGTTTATGGCACGCAATGGGAAAACACCGACCTTCTTCCCGGCCAGGCGAGCCTTGCCGCTGATTGGAACAAGATATACGCCTATCCGCACATGCAGTACTCGGGATTTGCGGAAGCGATGGAGCAGATCGCACGGCAATTCGGAAATACCATTCCGGTAATCCGTGGCGACGGCGGCCCGTACTGGGAATACGGCATTGCTTCGACGGCGCGTTCCGCGGCTATCGAGCGCGAGACGGAGCAGCGGGCCCTCGCGGCGGAGAAGTTTTCCACTCTCAGCAGCCTGGTTAATCCCGTTCGACAGCCCGAGGCCGAGGCCTTGAAGCGAATGTGGAACAGCATGGTCCTATACGACGAGCATACCTGGGGAGCCGACCGAAGCGTATCGAATCCCAAGAGCCAGGAAGCTCGAGACCAGTTGGCGATTAAGGAAAGTTTTGCCGGCGACGCGAAGCGCGGAATGGACTATGTGCTCGAGCGGGGGCTGGCCGCCTTGGCGGACTCTGTCTACGACCCCGCGGGGACACTGTTGGTATTCAATCCCCTGAGTTGGCCGCGCTCGGGAATGGTTGAAATGGACCTGGACAAGGGGCGGGAACTCGTCGACCTCGCGACGCACCGCACCATTCCCTACCAGATCCTTGCGACCGGACAATCGTACAACCACATCCGTTTTCTCGCCCCGGACGTTCCATCGGTCGGTTACAAGGCCATCGCTCTGAAGGAAACCACGCTCGATGCGCCGCCGGACCCCGTAGACCGCCGAGGGACGATCGAAAATGCCTACTACCGGGTGGTGCTGGATGCTAAGAGCGGAGCCGTCAAGAGCATATTGGACAAGGAGCTGAAGAAGGAACTGGTGAACGCCGCGAGCCCCTACCGCTTCGATCAGTACCTTTACGTCAGGGGGGGAGACCAGACTCCCAACCGGCTTGTCGAATACAGTTCGGGATGGCCTGTGCCTGAGCTCACGGTCCGTGGGGCCGGAGGCGGCCGCCTGGTTTCGGTGTCCGAACAGCCCTTCGGGACGGTCGCACATCTCGAAAGCTCAGGAGTGAACACACCGCACATCGAGACGGAGATAATCCTCTTCAACGGTCAGAAGAAGATCGAGTTCATCAACCACGTGCACAAGTCGGAGGTTTATACCAAAGAAGCGGTCTACTTTGCATTTCCGCTGGCCATGAGGCATCCAGAGTTTAGTTACGAGACTCAGAACGGATCCGTGGATCCGAGCCGCGACCAACTGCCCGGCGCCGGTAAGGAATGGTTTTCGGTGCAGCACTGGGTGGCAGCGGACGAGGACGGCGTGACCGCGGCGCTGGTGCCTATGGATGCCTCGCTGGTCTGCCTGGGCGATATCGTGCGAGGAACGTGGCCGGCCAAGTTCAGTCCGCGCTTCGGCACAATCTTCTCCTATGTCATGAACAACTACTATTTCACTAACTACGCAGCGGGCCAGGGAGGAGATTTTAACTTCCGGTATGTGTTCACCAGCGGCAAGAACCTGTCGCCTGCGTATCTCAGCCGGCTAGGCCGGGAAGAGATGTCGCCTCTCGAAATAGATCAGATCACTTCACAAGATAAGGCCATCAACTTCGCCAGGCCTCTCAGTTCGGGGCAAGAGAGTTTCCTCGAGATGCGCGACCCCGGCGTGGTGCTTGAAACCTGGAAGACGGCCGAGGACGGAAAGGGAACGATTCTGCGGTTTCTGGAAGTGGCCGGCAAAGAAAGCGCGGTGGAGGTCGAAACTCCACTACTCGACGTCAAGGCGGCATGGATGAGCGATGCGCTGGAGAGAAATCAAGGATCTCTGGCGGTCTCTCCCCATGGATTCCAATTCCCCGTTAGGCCATTCCAGATCGTGACGGTGCGCCTGGAGGCGACGGCAAATCTGAAGGCGAGAGAACCTGAGACTGCGCCGTAGCCTCAGTCCCAGGGCATCCCCTCCAGGTCATCAAACTCTTTGTCATTCCGAGCGAAGCTGAGGAATCTCGCTCTGACTGGTTTGCCCGATCGGAGCGACTTAGAACGAGATTTCTCGCTGCGCTGTCTCGAAAGTCTGTCATTCTGAGCGAAGCGAGGAATCTTGCTCTGACTGGCCTTGCCCGGTCGGTGCGAAGCAGAGCGAGATTCCTCGCTGCGCTCGGAATGACACGCTGGCCTGGTTGACCGAACGCGAGGTTTGACTCGGGACGCTTCCGGTGAGAAAATCTCGGAAGGTAAAGCTGGACTGAAACGACGGAGGGATCATATGGGTTCGAAAAGCTTGCCTCTATTCCTTGTCGCAGCCTTCGCGATCGCCTTCAGTTTCTTCATGCCCAATTTCGCCTCGGGGCAATTCCACCGCCCGCCGACGCTCCAAGAGATGACTCAACCGCAGACAACCGCGCCGGAAGAAGCGCCCGACGCGCCCGAGGCTCATTTCATCGCCACAGCCATACAGCGCATCGACCGTGACCACGTGGGAATTCACGTCTATAGAAATGGCAAGCCGGTGGTTTTATTCCCGCACTTTCACGAGTTAGTCACTGCCACGCCCGCCGACCGTCAGAAAGGGTTCGATAAGCTGGTGGGAACGAGCGTGACGCTGGTTCCCTCGGACAAGCAGGCGGATCAGTGGGATGTCTTCACGGGAGTAGGCGGCGTCTCCGGCAGGCGAACGGCCGTACCCAAGTTGAACGCGCACCAGTGGGATATTTTCACGGGAGTGGGCGGGACCGGCGAACTCGTTTTGGCCGATAATATTTTCAAAGTCCACCAAGTCCTGCTCTCTTCGCGCAAGAACCCCATCGAAATACATATGGACGGCAAAATCCATCGTTTGAAGCCAGGCCAGGCGCTGCTGGTGCTGTGACCAACGCGTTTTTGCGAGACTTGCATTCTCGTTCCAGAGAATGTAGCCTTTTCATATGAAACTGGAAGCCATTAAGCAGGCGATTGCCGAACTTCCCGAATTTGAAAAGTCTTCTCTCGTAGTCTGGCTCAATGAACAGGACGCCAAGGCGTGGGACAAACAAATCGAGGAGGATTTCTCCGCAGGTGGCACCGGCATGGCGTTGATCGAGAAGTGGGACGCTGAAATCAATGCCGAAAGGGCCTTCCCCCTGGAGGACTTTCTTGCCCAGAGGGAAAAGGTTCGCAAAGTCAAGTGACCCATCTGCACTCTTTCTTAACGGCAAGCTTTAGGAAGCTCTACCGCGACCTCCCTAAGGAAGTCCAGGAACTAGCTGATGAAAAGTATCGGCTCTTCCAAAAGGATCCCTTTCACCCCTCACTCGAGTTCAAGGCCAAAGGGAAAGTGTGGACTGTCGCCGTAGGCCGTTCCTATCGAGCCATTGCCAGGCGCTTCGAAAACGACCTCTACTGGGTTTGGATAGGATCGCACGAGGAATACAATCGTGTCCTGGGGAAACTGAAATAGGCCCCAGACCGAGGGCACTTAATGTGCGATTGGTTGATACATTTTCGTCTTCCCATTCCGGCCGTTGGTCACGGTGAAACGGCCGTCTGGTTCGGCGGAGAGCTTGAGCCAACTCCCCTGGCAATGTTCTTCCAGATTGGCGATGAAGTCGTCCGGGGCATTGTTCGCCTTGCCTGCTTCGAGCGCGAAATGCAGTTGCCAGAGGTCCTCGAGTCCGGACGAACTGTGCATGGTTTGCCAAGCCTCGACTGATCCGCCCTTCCTCGCACCGTTGTTCATAATGGCCACAATCGGATGCAGAGCGTGTACCAGCGGCGGCGCACTGGATTCATCAAGTCCATGGTGGGTGCTCAGATACGCGTCGATGGCGCCGATTTTGTTGTCCGGGCAAGCGAGTCCGAGCTCCTTATTCCACGTCAAGTCCCCCAGGTCGATCATCCGAAACTTGCCGTATGTAATCAGCATCCCAACGGACTGGGCGTTTTCGGAAGGGTCGGGCTCCTTGCGCTTCGCTCCGGCGCAGAGCGGGTTGGGCTGCCCCGCTCCCGGCAGGGGAGTTGAGATCTCTTCCCCGGCGGCGGTCAGGATTTGCACCCTGATTCCCCGGATTGGAATCATCTCGCCGGGTTTCGCCAGAAGGTGTTTGCCTTTGTCGCTGACGCTCTTGTAGGCCGCCACAAGCTGGTCGGCTTCCGCGCCGTGCTCCACACTCGGCCCGTGATCTACAAAGGTGCGGATGGGAATACGCGCCGCGAGTTGCGGCACGCCTCCCACGTGGTCCATGTGGTAATGCGTCACGACCAGGTAGTCAATCTGTTTCACGCCCGCGAGCCGCGCAGCGGAAACGATTCGCTCCGCATCGCGGCCCTTCGCATCCGGCCAGCCCGTATCCACGAGCATCGATTCCCCCGAGGGCGAGACGAAGAGCGTGGCCTGCCCGCCCTCGACATCGATGAAATACACTTGCAGTGTCTTTGCGGCGCGCGCCGAGCCGCAAAGAAGGACGAAGAGTAGCGTGGTAAGAGTTGTTCGCATAATAGTTGATAGTCGAGAGTCAAGAGTCGAAAGTCAAGGGCAAAGAACCGAAATTCGAAAATCGAAATTCGTAACTCTTAGGGGCGGGATCTCTCGAAAACTGTCATTCAGAGCGAAGCGAAGAATCCGTATTAGTTCGCCACGAACCGGAACTGCAGATCCTTCGCGCAGTTTACCCTGAGCGACGCGAACGGGCTCAGGATGACAGTGTTCCGGAGTCTGCCGCAGCCTCCACAGGCCTAGACCGCAAATTGGAGTGCCACCCCAGACACCCGCGCCAAAAAGTCATTGCGTCCGGTTTAAGGCTGCGCTATACTGGTTTCGATGTTCAGAGCTTACGCCAACTGGTTTAGCTACCGCTTTTGGGGCTTTAGTCCCAAGTAGAGTGGCGTTGGCCTGAGCACGGAATTAAATCTTAAAACAGCCAACCCACTCGAAAGAGTGGGTTTTTTGTTTTTAGGGAGGCGCACGGTGATTATTTCCATGAGACCTCATGCCACGAAGGAAGAGATAGAGCACGTTTGCGAGCGCATCCGGGAGTTTGGCTACAAAGTTCACTCGATCGTGGGCGAGGAACGGGTGGTGATTGGCGCCGTGGGGGTCGGAGACGTTACCTCTTGTCTCGAATCCCTGGAGGCTGCCCCGGGCGTGGCGAGCGCTGTCCGCATCTCGGCGCCCTACAAGTTCGTGAGCAGGGAGTTCAAGAAGGAGGGCACCATTATCCCGGTGAATGGCGTCGATGTGGGCGGAAGCAACTTCGCCCTCATGGCCGGCCCCTGCTCGGTGGAAAGCGAAGCGCAGATCATGGAAACAGCCCTGGCCGTGGCGGCGAGCGGCGGTAAGATTTTTCGCGGCGGCGCCTTCAAGCCTCGCACCTCGCCTTACGACTTCCAAGGGCTGGAGCTCGAGGGCTTGAGACTGTTAGGCAAGGTGCGCAAAGAAACAGGTCTGGCGATCGTCACCGAAGTGATGAGCGAGCAGGACGTGGGTGTGGTGGCTGAGCACGCCAACATTATGCAGGTGGGCGCTCGCAACATGCAGAATTTCGCCCTGCTCAAAGCGCTGGGCAAATGTACCCGGCCGGTCCTTCTGAAGCGTGGTATGAGTTCTACCATCATGGAACTCCTCATGTCCGCTGAGTACATTACCGCTCATGGAAACCCCAACGTGATTCTTTGCGAGCGAGGCATACGGACCTTCGAGACCGCCACACGTAACACCTGCGATATCGCCGCCGTGCCCCTGCTCCACGAACTCACTCACTTGCCGGTGATACTCGATCCCAGCCACGCCACGGGCAAGCGCAGCCTGGTGCCGGCAGTGGCGCGCGCCGCGGTGGCCGTCGGCGCAGACGGCCTGATGGTCGAAGTGCATCCTTCCCCCGAAAAGGCTTTCAGCGACGGCGCGCAATCCCTTACCCTCGAGCAGTTCCGCAGCCTCACGAGCGACCTCAAACCCTATCTCGAATTGTGGAAGGCAGCACGCCTCCCCGCGGCCGTGGCCGTGGGAACCGCGCACTGAGTGGCGTGGCTCTTTGTGTTTTAAATCACATCGCAGGGGCGGCCCTTGTGGCCGTCCTCGTGATGCCTCCAGGGCGGCCACAAGGGCCTCCCCTACCCGCTGAAATCCTCTTGCAAAGCGTGGGTCGTTGGGAATACCGTTGGGTTTTGCGACCATCGGTGGAAAAGGAGAAGCCATGAGTGCGCAACAGACTGCCAAGAAAGACGATTTGATCGTCATCGGTGGGGCGGGCGGCTTCATCGCAGGAGCGCTTACGCGATACTTTCATGACCGCGGGTTTACCAGAATCCGCGCCATCGATAAGAAACCGCTGTTGGACTGGTACCAGAGAGTGCCGGGCGTTGAAAGCCTCTCGATGGATCTAAGCGAGAAGGAAAACTGTGTAAGGGCGTGCGAGGGCGCAGTCGAGGTTTACAATCTGGCCGCGGACATGGGGGGCATGGGCTTCATCGAGCGGTTTAGAATCGAGTGCCTGCGCAGCATCCTGATCAATACCAACTTCCTTGAAGCGGCTTACCGGGCGGGCGTGGAAAGATATTTCTTCTCCTCCTCAGCCTGCGCTTACAACACCGACTTGCAGAAGGACCCTCATTCGCGGGCGCTCAAAGAGTCTGACGCCTATCCGGCCATGGCAGAGCGGGGCTATGGCTGGGAAAAACTCATGTCCGAGATGTTCTGCCAGGAATACTGGGCGGAGCGTGGTTTGAAGACCTTTATTGCGCGTTTCCACAACGTTTACGGCCCTGACGGCACCTGGGATGGCGGGCGGGAAAAAGCTCCCGCAGCCATCTGCCGCAAGGTAATCGAAGCTAAGGATACGGGCAACACGGAAATTGTGGTTTGGGGCGATGGCACTCAGACCCGCAGCTTCATGTATATCGACGACTGCACGCTGGGGATCGATAAGATCACCCACTGCGAAGATCTTATCGCAACTCCCATCAACCTCGGCTCCAACGAGCTCATTGCGATCAACAAATTGGTAAGCCTGGCGGAAGAGATCGGCGGGATCAAGCTCGAGCGCAAGCACGATTTAAATGCGCCCCGGGGCGTCGCCGGCCGTAACAGTGACAACACCATGATTAAGCAGATTCTGAATTGGGAGCCTTCGACTCCCTTTCGTGAGGGACTGGCAAAGACCTACGCGTGGATCGAACAGCAATACCACGATCGGAAGGCCGGAAAAGCGACGGTGCGAGAGAACTTTAGCGCGGCGGGCACTTAAGCGAGCCCAGCGATCCCCCTCCTTGTTAAGGAGGGGTCAGGGGTGGTTCAACGAGCAATTTGCTTGGGGAAAACCATTGGAATTGTCATCCTGAGCGCAGCGAAGGATCTCTGCAGTTACTCTCGTTGCAGTCGCTTTCAACCAACTGCAGGGATGCTTCGCAGCGCTCAGCATGACACGGTTCAGGCTGTTTCTCGTGCTCCGCGTCGCAGGAGCCCGGCACCCCTTTCCTCTCCTCATCCGAGGCGGGGAGTTAGATTCAAATCTGGAGGCCGCGTGCCACATCCCACTGACCTCACTTCGCTGATCAGCGAAATTCCCTACCGGATGGCATTTGCCGGCGGTTGGATCGATCAACCGTTCGTTTCGAAACTCAACCCTGCTCCGCCGGGGTCCATGGTGGTGGTTGGACTGGAGCCGACGTTCCGATACATGGACCGCTGCGGAATGGCAACCAGCACGCGCGAGGTGGCGAGCAGGCTTTGGAACGGCAAACTGCCGGACCGCGATCCCACGGAACTGACGCGGGAACTTTACGAGGCCGAAAACCAAGGCAAGCCGGAGCCCTCAGGTTCGCAGGACATGGCGGGCTTGATTCATCCCGGAGTGAACCGGTTGGACTACGACTATAGCTATGAAGGCGGCTATTTCCCCGTCCATGTCGAGTCCAACAATGACCCGGACGTCGTGCGTTGGCTCGAGAGTGTGATCTACATGCTGCCGGTGGCGCAGCGTCCCATCGGCTACAATCCCCTGGGGCAGAAGAACCTTGAACCGGAGTGGATCAAGAAGCTGGGCGAGACCGGCAAGCAGTGCTTTGACGCCATCATCAGGAAAGACAGCAAGGCGCTGGGCGCCTC
>Ga0181538_10005789_pt1 | contig 10938 bp, 12 predicted proteins | sample PEATcosm2014_Bin_40_FD_119773 | JGI IMG/M metagenome (GOLD analysis project Ga0181538, IMG submission 119773) | Peatland microbial communities from MTU Mesocosm Facility, Houghton, MI, USA - PEATcosm2014_Bin23_30_metaG | ecosystem: Environmental > Terrestrial > Soil > Wetlands > Peat | place...
CGTCGAGTCGCAGTTGTACGACCTCCGGCAGCTTGCGGCAGACCGAGGCTTCGAGGTTGTGCAGGAATATCAAGATTGGGGAATCTCGGGACGCAAGGCGAGGCGTCCGGGCCTAGATAAGCTTATGGCCGATGCACGTCAGAAGAAATTCTCGGTTGTGCTCGTAGCGGCATTCGACCGCGTGGCGAGGAGTGTCAAGCACTTCTTGCAGGTCATGGACGAGTTCGACAGTTTGCGAATCGAGTTCGTCTCGCGGCGGGAGAACATAGACACGAGCGGCCCGATGGGACGACTCTTCCTGACACTCATTGGTTCGATTGCCGAACTCGAATCGGACCTGATTCGAGAACGAGTTTTGGCTGGCATGCGGAGGGCGAAGCTTGACGGGGTGCGAATCGGACGCGCTCCGATGAACCTAGATCGGGCAGCAGTTGTCCGCGACCGACTCAGCGGGATGACGTTGACCGCTGTCGCGAAGAAGTGGGGCGTTTCCCGTAGCCTAGTTTGCAAACTGGTAAACAGATCACGTGCTGGTGACGGAGGCTCCGTGTCGCCTCCAGTCCCCATTGTTGATCTTATTGGGGTTACGCGGTCGAGTTCAGCCGAGGCGAGTTGGTGACGAACTTATACCTTTGGAAACAATCCGGGTTCCGTTCTCGCATCTCTTCTGGCGGGGAATCGGCACCCTCAGCAGATGGCTAGGATTTTGCATGAATCCGAGTGTTCCAAAAGTCCCTGATCCTGTCTCTAAGTTGCGTTGCATCAGGCTTGGTTCCGCCCCACGCCTTAAGTAGTGCGTGTTGAAGCTCATTTCCTTCAAGAGTCTTTACCTCATCAAGCCTGATAGCAAATCGTAAGATAACGTCTCTCTGAGCAATCACCCAATCGTGTTCCCATGACTGCAAGAAAGACTGGAGATTCTGCCAAAACTGCTCCCACCCAGCCCCGTCGCCCTGCTGATCGAAAAGGGACTTTAGGGAGCAATGATCGTGACGGAATGCTGAAATGGATATTCCTCGTGCGGGAAAGTTGCACAAATAAAAGCTTGCGGCGGGGCCAGCCAATACACCTGCTATCCCAGCCACAATTGGGCGTGACTTCTCCGGGCCTCCCGCCAGCAGGGTGTGTCCTTCTAATTGTTGGCCGTCCACTTCGGAAAGGATAATGGTGACGCGCTCCACTTGCTCTCCCAACGCATCGAAGGTGATCGCGTGAGCGGATTCGTGTATAGACACTTCCGAAGGTTTCCCTGTGCCTGAATTCGTTTGCGCTCCGGCTCTTGCAGCAGGGCTGAAGCGTGACTTCCATTCCGCCCACCGAGATTTTAGCTGAGGGAGAATGGATTCGAGGTTCTTGCGGGCGTTCTCCCTGCTACTCATCGGTAGGCAAAAACCGACGCTCCACACACCCCACCTGTCAGCTTCGATTGGCATGGTCTCCTGAAAGTAAGGTGGATCGCAGATTTCCCAAACCAAACCTGCCCGACTCCCGTCCGGCGCTATGACGAACGCATCTCCTGTTTCGCAAGGCTCCGCTTCCCAGTCGGTGATTTTGCCAAGGGTGAAGCCATCGACAACCACGTCATCAAGAAGGACAAATCCATGGTAAACAGGTGCACCTTCCGGGCGAGCGACAAAGGCTGGCTCAGTCGAGGATGCACTCGGAGCCTTGTGGTCGATAGCCAAAGGTCGTCCACGCTGAGGATGATCCATCAGAGTTTCCCTTCTGCGAGCCACTGAGCTACTTCTGCCTGCACCGAGAATCCACGTCGCGGATCAAGCCGAAAGCGATCTTCAAGACTGTAAGCATTCACTTCGAGCGGGATGGCCTCGTAGCTGCCGCCATTCAGAAATCCACGAACATAACGCTCAGAAAAGCGCGGGATGCCCAATTGTCGATACTGCTCCACGTGTACTAATTCGTGGAATAGCAACCCATCAGAAAAGGGCTCGTGCGAAACGACCACATCGCAGAAAGTAATTGCGCCCATCGCGGATTGGTCAGGCAGGTTCTTAAATCCCAAACCGCGCAGCATCGGGTAAAACTCAGGATTTGCTACCCGCTCGCGTTCGAGCACCAGCAAGTGAACACGGTCGAAAACCTCTCGTGCAAAGAATGGCTCCAGAGGCGCTCTCTGCTGCGCGGACAACGGGATACTGCGAGGCGCATATCTCTCGCGCTGTGCCGAAATGTACCCGGCAACCAGTTCAGAGACCTGAACAATTTGGTCAGGCATGAGTTTGGGGACTGGCATTATCCATCTCCGATCTCAGTGATTTCGCACTAGGGGGGCAAGGTGTTGAGACCATCCGTTATATTTCGTCGAATTTTCCGCCGTCGTATCTGATTCGCCAAATTACAGAACCGCCAGTGACGATTGCTGGTCGAAAACGCTCCGGAGCTTCCGCCTGCCGCTGCGCTAGTGGCAACTCAGTTAAAGAGATTCCTTCCAACATTTGTCGTTGCAATCCATGGACAACAACTTCCTCAACAAAGCATGAAAGGCGCTCCAAGATCGTGTCCGCGAAAGAAGAGACTGCCTCGCCATCCACAGTTGGCTCAATCATCGTCAGAACGCCTTGTGATTCCTTGTACATTACACGGGGAAGAGCCCATCCCTGATGTTCCAACGCATTTCGAGCCTTCGTGAGGCGCTCCGACCACTTTGCGCGTGTTTCATCGAGGTATGCTGCTAAGTCCGGGTCTGTTTGCCCGATTCTTGCGAGTCCTCTCTGAAAACTGGCGGGCTTTTGATACAGAAATGCAATATCAAGCCCAAGCAGGCGCATAACATCTTGAACATTTTTCAGTGCCCTGCCAGCACTGTTCAGAAACGTCTCGGTTTGCTTCCTCAGTTCTGGATGTATATTGCTTTCGACCCTGATGACCCTGCCTGTTTTAACGACGCAGCTACCTTGCGATACTTCGCTGCGATGATTCTGCACTAGGTCGCGAATCTCTTTCGCCGCTGCGCGTGCACTGTGAATGTTCACAAGAACGGATTCATACGCCCGGTCGAAATCGTCCCGTTTTTTCCGGTCACTTCCGTATAGTTGCTCTCGAATCTTCAAGACGCCCAAGAACAGACGTGCCATGAAGGGACTTGCGGTGCCTTCATCGTATGCTTTCGACATTATCCACGTCGGCTGGGGCTCCGGCCTGACGACCATATTGCTTTGCTTCTGGATTCTTTCCACCATCTGGCCGAAGTCGTTTTCTGTGATGGGCAGAACGCCAGCGTATTGTCCATCCGGTCGCTTGATAATCATTCCCTTGGCAGCGACGGAACCCAGAAATACGAGCAGACCTTCGAGCGGCAATTTCCCGTGTAGTCGCACAACAGCGCCGTCTTGCCACGGAATAAATTGCAAGTGCGAGAGTAGCGTGCCGTGTTGGTCTTCGATTCGCAGCAGAGGATGCCTGAATGCGGTTCCGCCGTGATAATGGTCAGCAGAAGCCGGGACGAGGAGACCCTTCGAATTCGATTGATATCCAGCTAGAGTCATTCCGGTCTGGGGAACGCCAATGAGAGTTGCTTCGCGATCAGGCAGTTTGACCCCCGGAGAGAAGAGTGCAGCATGCATGAACAGAATCGAGCACATTCTGTTCAGTACGAGCCTGCCGGGTCGAGCAAACAGATGGATGTACATCGGCGCACCGAATGCAATGTCTTTACCCGGCAACAGGAAATCACCGGAAATGGGCTCCCCCGGAAACTGAACTGCGTAATGCAATGCGCCCTTTCCGGGCACAACAACCATGTCTGCCCATAGATGCGACGGATGTGCTTTGTTGAGTTCGTCCAGACGCCGACCAAGTTCTTCGAGGGGTAGTGGCGATTCGAGAGCAAAGATGATGCCAATCGTTGTGTTCAGGTAGGGAGATGGGGGTGCCGTGGTCTTCCTAAGAGACTTCGCGATGGCAACTTTCTCGTAAGCCGCCTTCAAAGCCGCCGAATCGAGCGATTGTATTACTTCGACTACACCAGCCAAGGACTCCGCTGGTACGCTAACTGGTTCCGATGGAACTTCGGTCTCGGTAGCTGTGTAGATGAGGGTCGAGAACTCCCCAGTGGCTAGGCCATCCACATCCTTGGCGCTGCCAGCACGCAAGCGATACGGCCAACCCAAATGGCTGCCGAGAATATTATTCAGAGCTTCGGAAACACTTTTCCGCTCACGCGCCGTGACCTGCAATAACTCCTCGGAATCCGCAATCGTTTTGGATATGGAATCACTCATACCTGTGCCCATGGACACACCGATGATAATAAGCCAGACTGATCCGAATCATGGGTGAACCGCTCCGAATCACTCGTGATGCTGATCTCAGGCTCACTGGTGACTGCAACGCGAGATTTCCAGCCGACCGCATTGGACTGGACTTGGGATAGCCTTCTTGCGAAGACGATGCTTCTTCCGTAAAAGGTAAGGTATGGCAGACCTGTTCACTTGCAAACTGACCCCTTTGTCCTTTCAAGACGTGGACGAGTTTCTCGGACTGTCTCTTCCGGAGGACAAGCGACTTCCTGAAAGCAGTCGGATCGATTACAAGCAGGACTTGCCCGGAGACCTTGGAGATGATGTCGCCGCACTCGCCAATACCTACGGCGGGCTGATCTTCTTGGGAATAAAGTCCGACAAGAACCGGAACAACGTTCCTGTGCAATGGGACGGTGTGCATCTTGGCTCCGATCCGTCAGTAAGAGTTTCCTCGCGCATTCTTTCGACGGTGCGCCCGCGACCCGAATTTGACATCGGGTTGGTGGGCAGCACCAATGGGAGCATCGTCATCGTTCGCGTTAAGGAGGGTAGCTACCCACCATACGAGTATGAGCAGGGCGCGAGCGTCCGCATTCCAATTCGTGTAAACGACAGAAATAAGCAAGCTTCTGTGCGCGACATCGAAGCACTGATCGAACGTCGCAACGCAACCAAGCAGGCAGCGCAGAGAGCCATCACGAGTCTACAGCCGGAGTCGCTAGTCTCTTTCCGAACTGAGTCGCTGCCCGGTGGAGGAACACGAGACTCAAGGGACGACCGCGTGCACAGGATGGTTCTTGTTCCTCACCGACCGACCAGATGGCGACTCGACGTGAAATTCGAGCGGCAATTCGAGCGTTGGATTCAAGGAACATTTCCAAATGTGAGGACGTTTTCAAGCAACTTTCGGAGCGGGATGTTTTACGAAGTCCGGGAAATTCGGTATGAAGCAAAGCGTTTGTACCGTGTTTGGAGAATTACGAGCGACGGTGCACTGGGCGTTGCGCGGAATGTTGACCACCACGGTTTCCCCGGAGAGCCCATCGGAGATATTGCCGTTGACCTCCTATTTTTCTTCCGCTTGGCTCGTGTTGTTCTGGAGGCGGGAGCTAGTTTTGGACGGTCTTTGTTCACCGATGTACTCTCATCTCCGAGCACTTCTTACTTGCCCAAGTTTCCTACGCCGAACGGCCTGCACGGATACGACGAAATCAAAGGCGTTCATTTTCCAGCCACTCGACCGGAGGTCTTGCCGGGTACCACCACGTGGGCTGAAGAATTGGATTTCCACGTCGTCGAAGACCCGGTCGATATGAGCACACAGGTCTTGTTCGATCAGCTTAGGTCAAGTTGGGGCGCGAGTATTGACTATGATCGTTTGTTGGAGGCGGTGGCCGCGTTGGACGCGCAGTCACGCACAGCGAACTGGGGGAGAATCTGAGCCAAATTGTGTTGCTGCACCCCAGAATAGCTCCGTTCCCTCGTCAAGACCGAAGCAAAGATCGCCATGCGCCCAATTCTCCACTTGCGCTACTCCAATGAACGTTAAGATCGAGACTTTGTTTGCATCTCTGATTGTGTTGCAGTTTGCAGTCGTGGTGTCCCACGATTGGCTTGACATTCCGGGGTGGACCCACGGTCGGCAGGTGCAAGTCGTGGTTGGGCGTGGCAAGCTGGCGTTCGCTACAGCCATCAACGCTCTATTTCCCGCTCTAGCGGTCCGCTTCGCGTTGTTTTTCTGGGGCAGGTCGGAACCCAAGATCGTTGGCGATTACTGGGTAATCTATTGTGGACTTACGCTGCTTTCGGCAATCACCATGTGGTACGTGCCCTATTTCTTCGGAGCCGACGAAAAGAAGAGACGCGAGTACTCGCCCCGTGCTGGAAATATGTGACGTGTCCCGGCATACATTCGCGTCTCTTCGGAGATGCGAATCGCCATTACCATCGTTACTGGTAGAGGCTGCACGAATCTGTGCAAGAATTGTTGGAGACTCTCGAAGTTAGAAAACACTTCCAATATGGCTTGCTGCGCTTACTGTGGTACTGTGGGTGTTCCCTTGGGACGGGACCATGTGCCTCCCGCATGTCTGTACCCTCCCTCTAAGAGAGCACAGGGTAACCTTCAGTTAATCACGATTCCGGCGTGCCGATCCTGCAATGGTGGATACTCCGACGATGAGGCGCATTTTCGCAATGTCATGCTCATGGCGGGCGACTCCAACGAGGCGGTGCAAGAGTTGTGGGAAAAGACTTGGCGGAGCTTTCGCGAGGTCGATGGCGAGCGGCGAGCCACAGAGATTCGTCGGATGATGGTGCCAGTGAAAGTTTCGGGCGAGGACAGGCACATGATCTTTCCGGGACGCGATGAAAGAGTGCTGCGAGTGGTGCGAAAGATCGTCCGCGGTCTGGCTTACCACCACGGCCTCGGCACGGCGATTTCAGATCATCGCGTGTGGACGGACGTTCTAAAATATCCGATCCAATCGGGACTACTTGAGTCCATCACGCTCCGCCGTCCCGAGCATGACATCTTTCAATATTGGTTTGAAGAGTGCATCGACGATGAAATCAGTTCGATTTGGTACTTGACATTTTTCGAGAAGAGAATTTTTGTCGCTTCGATTTCTCCTCGACAGTCGGTAGTGCCCGCACATTAGGGATTACCATCCGTGCGGCGAAGTTCGATCAAGCTTCCTTCAGGGCTGCTCCAAATGCTCTTTCAGTTCCTTGAGCCGCCTCGTACCCTGTTTCTTGGGCAATGCGAACTTCATAAGCCAAAAATTCTCCCGAGCATCCCGGTCTTTGAATTCGTCCTTCCATCCACGTTGCAGAACCTCGATGATGGTCTTGCGAATGATGAAAGTGGCAGCTTCAGCGAGAGCATCTATCCCGACTACTGTCTCGCCAAATGGGTGTGCAACCGGGCTGAAATGTGAGTCAGGAACTTTCTGCCCGTGGGCGGATGCGTTGCGTACCTCATAGATGACAGGCACCATCTTTCCCAGTGTGTGAATGCTATCGGACGACGGGTTGTAACAAGAAGGAATGTCCCCCTTTTCGTATATCGGGCAACGGTATCCGTCCACAAGATTCTTATTTCCGAATAGGGCGTAGATTCTTGCCATAGCAGCGTCTTCATTATTTCCATAGAGAGCTTCGATGGCAGACCACCAGAGGATATGCCGGGCCTTCCAATACGAAAGTGCGTAAGCTTGCTCGTACAGTTGCACCCCCATCCTCAACGGCTCGTACTCGTCTTTCACCCGTCCTTCGTCATCCTTCTGATAAAGCTGGATGAACTCAGGCAGGGCGGAACTCAAAATGTCGATGTCCCTCTTCCTAATCGTAAACAGCTTTTGGATTTCTGGAACCTCGGCAGGATCGTTCGTTGCGGTAAACCCGTGTGGGTCAAAACTTCCATCCGGCTTGATGATTCCGGGGATATTCATGGCACGACTTCTTCTCGTCGGGCGAATCAATGCCAAGCAGGCAATTGCCAAGTTGACAAGCTCGGTGGAATGCCAATCAAGCTTCGTATCACGTTCCGCTGGCGAGGAGTAGCGATGAACGATGGCGTATTTCACGTTCTCCAAAGCACTGGCAGTGTCCTTGGATATAGAGCAGTCCTTCTTCCAAAGCGAGAATGTATCCGGTGTTATCAGGTGGGACACGTTTTCAATCGATAGATGCTCTGCCGCCAGAATTGTGTGAGTTCCGGTCGGGGGCGGATCGTCGCTCAAATAGCCGAGCGTATCAACCGAGATGGGACAGAATTGAATCTTGTCGTATGAAGTCGGCGGCTTTTCAAACACGCTCTCCTCACACCAAATGTTCACACTGGCGGAATCCAGTTTCACGATCACGCTCTGATCCACGCCCTCGGCGAAGGGAGGAATAGGAGGGGGAATGATGATGACCGCTCCATAATGTGTCGTCTCGCCGACGCAGTACGGGGCGTCTTTCTCGACGATGTCCAGCATTTTGTACGGCCCCTGATCCGGGAACTGGGGACTCACGCTGGCCCATATTTTGATCCGCATCACTTCTTCTGGGAATTGGCAATCTCTGCCGCAACAGCGTCGGCTTCTTTCACGATCCGAGGCATTTCTTTTTTGAAGTCCTCGACTTCTTTCCGGTGTGAGATCGCCGTCTGCTCACCCTTGGGCGTAAGTTTCAACTGCTTGAAGTAGACGCCATCGGCACCTTTGAGCCGTTCTCCACGGACGAAACCACGTTCGATCAGCCGCTCCGTTGCATCGCGGGTTCCCTTGAATGCCGCTTCCGCTTCGGGGGTGCTCACTTTGACTTCGGGGTTCAGCTTCCAAGCGAGGGTGTAAGAATCGTAGTAGCCATTCGCTTCTTCATACATTGCAAGCAGGATGGCACTTTCCTTGTCGCCAAAAACAGGTGGGAACTTCTTCATGTTTCTACCCCATCTACGCTGCCGATTGTTCGCCCGGCTCTAGGTCAATTTCCAAATCTCCGAGCCCAAACACACTAGTCCCCAGATTTTGTCGCAACGCCTGTCGGATTGCTTCAGCGAGTTTTTCGCTTGATGCCTTGAAGTCGTATGAGTGATTGTGCCCCTCAAATTCACCAACGAAGGTCACCCAACCGTCCGCACCCTTGGGTTCAACTCTCCTCAGGATCGCTTGGTCACTCGTGGGTATCCGGTAGCTGCTTTGAATTGGTCCTCCGGGCTCAGGGGGCCAATTCGGAAGGTCACGAATCTTGGATTTCTTCATACCTCATTATATTACTTGCTGGGCGTGCCCTTCGCCTGCACAATCAGCCAACTCCAGTGGCTCATGGTTTGTCCACCGGGTCGGCTCCGGAACTTAATATAGGTGTCAGCGGGAAGCTGCATTCCAAGCTTGAGGGTGACGTGCTCGGTTTGTAGCGGGGCGATTGACACTCGCTCACGGTAGTAGTGCTGCTCAATATCCCTGCTACTGGGAATGACTTGAAATGTAACTTCCGTGACGTTCCAGCCCATCAAGCCATTGTGGACATCACAGTTCACGACGTTCCGCGTCACATCCGTTCCACACACGCCGTCCAGAAGTTGATCCTCGGGGCCGTTCTGGATGAAACCACCATAAGTGATTTTTAGGTCTTGCTCCGGTTCCAGTTTGGGGGAGACATTGCCAGAGGGAGTCTTCTCGTCACAGGCCAACGATGCCAGCGTGAGGGACACAGCGAGCATGGCGAAGAGACATCGCATTGGCACGATGCGATTATAGCGTCGAAGGTCCATCCAACTTCGGGTCTCGCATGGTTTGATCGGCCTCGATTGTTATCGTGCCCGTCAGACCGTCGTATGTCGTTCTTGTGAACTGCAAAAAACTCCGACCAAGCAGTCCGATGAGCCGACCCGGTGGTTTTCCGAGAGTAGCTTCGTGCCCTTCGTGGAGACCCGCAACACTTCCTACCTCCTGCGGCATCCCGAGTACGGCGAGTGCCCCCGGTGGAAAGTCCTTCATGAGAAGGGGCACTGCGGGGATAAAAATCATTACCCTATAACACTTTATTTCGGTTTCCCCGCCAAGGCCGTGCCCCGTAGTAGTGCGAGTCGGCTTTAGTCCAAGTTCATCCGCAACTGACTGGTCAATGGAAGAACCGCTCGCACCTGTGTCGAGAATAAAGACCCCACCAACCCCATCGTTCGGAGATTTGGACGTGGGCAATGCCACACGTCCCTTAATCAGCGGTCCAAACTTCGTGAGATCGCCCGGTGCGAGATTATTTGTTATTCTGAACTCGAAAGCCATTTTCACCTCCAAGAAGGCTGTACACGGCACTCGTTCTACTACAAGAACAGGCGATCCTGAATCTCGAAAAGTTCCACGTGAGCGGAACATTCCTCGTCGTCATTAGCCACGTGATTGATCCTAGTGCTGATCGGGTAGCACCGCATCAGCCAAGCATCATAGGGCTTCAACAGATCGGACGCCGCAGCCATATTCTGCATTCCCGGATCGAGCCACAAATCGTAGCTGTCTGGATCAAGGATAACTGGCATCCGGTCGTGGACGGGTGAGGTCACCGCGTTCGGGGTCGTGGTCAGGATCGAGCAGGTCTTGACCCAGTTGCCACTCGGGTCTTTCCAGCGATCCCATAATCCTGCGAATGCGAACAACTCCCCGTCATTGACCTCAAAACAGTAGGGCTGCTTGGCCTTCCCTGTTCTCGCCCACTCGTAGAACCCGTCTGCGGGAATCAGGCACCTGCGAGACCTCAACGCATCCCGGAATGCGGGCTTCGTGCTCGCTGTTTCTGATCTTGCGTTAATCATCTGGGCTGCGACGGACGAGTCCTTCGCCCATGCAGGAATTAAACCCCAACGCATCGGCGAGAGTTCACGAATCGGCTCTTTCGGATTCTGGCGGATGACAGGGACAGGCTGGGTCGGGGCGATGTTGTAGCGCGGAATCCAGTCCTCTTCGCCCGAAGTAGCGTCGAAGTGCTCCTCGATGATCTGCTTTCGCCGCGAAAGTCTGTATCGCCCGCACATGGGGAGATTATGGCAGATCGTGTGGTCGTTTCACATTGGGCGGCAGCGGCAACAATCACGAGTTCTCGCGATACATCTTCTTCAGGTTGAGGAGGACGGGCCGCAGCAGTCGGTAGTGCTTCAGGTCCGAGGCAAATGCCGCTTCAGCCATCGCGTGAA
>Ga0181538_10005790_pt1 | contig 10937 bp, 9 predicted proteins | sample PEATcosm2014_Bin_40_FD_119773 | JGI IMG/M metagenome (GOLD analysis project Ga0181538, IMG submission 119773) | Peatland microbial communities from MTU Mesocosm Facility, Houghton, MI, USA - PEATcosm2014_Bin23_30_metaG | ecosystem: Environmental > Terrestrial > Soil > Wetlands > Peat | place...
CTCCGACCGCCAGGTGTTGAGGTCAACTCGCGCCAGCGTTTCCGCGCCCCCGTCGCATTCCGCAGTCACGTCACTGACGGTTCGCGCGAAGTCGCGGATCTGGTAGAGATTGTTCCAGGCAGGGATCTGGAACTTCGTGGCAGGCGAGGCCCCGGAGACAGTCATCTCGATTTCCACCTGGTGCGACGCGGAGTTACGCAAATCGAGCTGGTACTGGATCGGCTCCGTCACGCCCAACGCGGAGGCCGCAAGCCAGAGAAGCGCCACAAGGCCGGCGAGGGCCTGGGGACTGACGAGTGACGATGGTCGATTGACGATGGCTGGACGGGCCACCTCACGGCTGCGGGACCTCCGTGACCTCTGTGGCCAACCAAAGCTTAAACACAGAGGCCACGGAGACCCTCTGCGTCCTCTGTGTTGACGCCGGAAACGCTCGGAGTGCACGGAGGATTTTGCCGGGTTTTGGCCATCGGGCCGCGGCGTAACACAGATTCTCATTTTGATTCGCGTCGTTGTGGCGTACTCGGACTCCGCCAGAAAAGTCTTGCCGTCCGCCTCCGGGCTTTCTAATATAACATCTTGTGGGTCAGGGACAAGCAAACAAGCTATTGAAGGCGGATATGCACTGTCACAGCCTTCACTCGGGGCGGGTCAAGCACCTCCGCTTCCTGCGGGCCAGGGACTGCTATTCCCGGCCGCTGGATGTCTATGCCACGGCCAAGCGGCGCGGCATGGACTTCGTCACCATCACCGACCACGATTCGATCGACGGCTGTCTGGAATTGCTCGACCGCCTGGGCGAGCGCGAGGATTTCATCACCGGCGAAGAAGTCAGCGCCACTTTTCCGGAATTCAACCACACCGTTCATATCGGAGTTTACGGGTTGAACGAGGCGCAGCATCGTGAAATCCAGCGCCTGCGCTCCAACGCCGAAGAGCTCGTTCCGTATCTGCGCCAACAGGATCTCTTGTTCGACCTGAACCACTTTTACCATGACTTTGCGGACCTGGCGCGCGTGCAGGGTTTCACAGAGCGCATGTCGGAACTGTTTGACGTGTTCGAGGTCCGAAACGGCACCCAGGAGCGCGACCACAACACTTTAATCTCCCGCCTGGTGGAGAGCCTCCGGCAGGGCGGGCGCACCGTCGGGATTATCGGCGGCAGTGACTCGCATACGCTGCGCCGCCTGGGGCGGACTTACACGGCTTGCCCCGCTGCCCATCGCGAGGAATTCTTACAGGCCATCCGCAGCGGCCGCAGCCAGGTCTGCGGCGCGCATTCCAATCACCTTTCCCTGGCGGCCGACATTTACGGCGTGGTGCTGCGCTACTATCCCGCCGTCTTTGGCATCGGGAACGGGGAACTTCCCGCGGGCATCCGGGTGAGGAATATCTTCTTCAGCATTCTGGCCGCGCCTTTTCTGTTTATTCCCTACGTCACCGCCGCGCGCCATAGCTCCATCGAGCACGCCCGCGTCAACCGCTACGCGCGTGCGCTGAACAACCAGGACTTGCCGATCCGCGAAGGGCTGAGCAAACCCGCCGACTGTCGAGATTCTTCGCTTCGCTCAGAATGACAGAGGACGCACTTTAGATCGTTTCAGACGGCCACGACCCACCCGATTCCGATCCCCGCGACAGTCCTCAGCCGGTCGATCAATTGTCCGGCGTGATGCTGGATGTGCCGGATGTTGTAGAGTTGCAGTTCCAGCTTGGTGAATGGAAGCCAGTAGAAACCGGAGGGCGCGTTGAAATCCAGGCCCGGCACTTTGGCGTCAATCTCTTGCCAGCAAACCTCGAAGTACTCAAGGACTTCCTCTTTGCCGTAAGGCTCGCCGATCTTGGGCTCGTCGTGGGGCGGCCAGGGAAGGCGGCCCAGCCATTGGTAATTCTCGCGATGCTTTTTCCACGGGGTGAATGCTTCGAGGGAATTCTGCAAATACACGTGGGTGCAATAAAGCAAGTGGTAAGCGATGTGCCAGGATTTGTTCGGATATTCGGGAGCAATCCAGAGTGATTCCGGACACTTGATGATTGCTTCCTTCAGCATCGCCAGCGAAGCCCGATATTGTTTCGAGAGTATTTCGTGCACGTTGGTTTCTGACATGACGATTCTCCTGGAAGAACAGCGTAGGGGGACGGCTTGCCGTCCCCGGACGGTTACCAGGCCGACGAGGGTAGGGCAAGCCCTACCCCTACAGCACTAGCCGTCAAGGGTGAATCTCACTCCGTACGACGCGGCCGGAAGAAGCACTGATAGGCGAGCATTCCGGCCCCCAGCGTCAGCAATCCGAAGCCGGACTCCTTCGGACGCAGCGCCATCGTGTAGCAGAGCATCCAGGCGCTGGCGCCGACAAAGACCGCGGGAACCAGCGGATATCCCCAACTTGCCGCTCGAAGGCGTTTCCAACCCGGCCGCTTGCGCAGGCGCACCATGCCCACCACCGCCAAGGCCGCAAACAGAACCAGGGCGAAGCCGATGTAGTAGAGCAGGCTCTCGAAGCTTCCGGTGAGGATCATCAGGGCAGTGGCCAGAGACTGCCAGAGAATAGCCTGGATCGGCGTTCCCCAGCGCGCATGGACGCGCGCGGCACCCGAAAAAAAACAGCCGTCCTGCGCCATAGCGTAATAAACGCGCGGCCCCACAATCATCATGGCGCTTACCGTGGAAAGCAACCCCACGGACATCACGGCGCTGAAGAAGTCTCCCCCTTTCCCTCCGAACAGCGCCGCTGCTGCCGCCGCGCCGATGCGCTCGACGCCCTTCATGGCTTCCAGAGGCAGGGCATAGATGAACGCGACATTCAAGGCAAAATAGAGTGCCGCCACAATCAAAGTTCCGGCAACCAGGGAAGCAGGCAGCGTGCGCTCCGGCGACTTCATCTCCTCCGCCACGTAGGCTGCGGCGTTCCAACCGCTATAGGCGAACATCACGAAGATGAGTGAAACCGCGAATTGCGCGCCCAGGCTGTGGTGGGAGGTCCGGACTGCCTGCGCCGAGAAATGGGATACGCTTCCCTTCCCCAGCAGGAAGGCAAGCGCCAGGAAAGCGCCCAGGATTCCGATCTTCAACCCGGTAAGAAGGTTCTGGACTTTGCCCGCGAAACGCACCCCAACGATATTGACAGCCGCGAAAACCCCAACCACACCTATCGCCAGCAGGTTCCCGCTGCCGGTGTGAATCCCCGAAAGCGTCAATCCCGTTGCCGAGCTTGGCGAGAGCGCGGGGTAGAAGTGCGCCAGATACTCAGAAAAGAGCAGGGCCGCGGCGGCGATGGGCGCTGCAAAACCAGCGAAGAACGAAATCCAGCCGCTCAGGAACCCCCACGCCGGTCCCCAGGCCTCGCGCAGATAGACGTACTCGCCTCCCGATCGGGGAAGATTGACGGCCAACTCGGAATAACAGAGACACCCCGCCAAGGCTACCACTGCGCCCGCCAGCCAGATGCCAAGCACCCAGTATGGCTTGCCCAGATCGCCGGCCAGGAAGCCGGTGATGCCGAAGATTCCTGACCCGATCATGTTCGCCACCACAATGGCCGTGCCGTTGGTTAGCGTCAATTCGCGACGCAGAGAGCGGCCGACCGTCGAGAGTCGAGAGTCAACAGTATGCCGCGCGTTGGAAGGCAATTCCATAGTAGGAAAGCAAAAGCAAGGTACAGGCTACTTCTTCGGCACCAACGTCGACAGAGGGACCGTCCTCGTTGTCTTGCTGAACCACAACTCTACCGTCACCCGGTCAGGCGCCACCACTGAGAACCCGGAATTGGTTACTGAGTCATGAAGCGCATCATCAAGGCTGAATATCTTCTGCCGGCGTCGGCTGTAAAATTCCACCGGTGAATGCCACGGTTGGTGGCCACCAGAGCTCTGCAAGGTGTACACGAAGAAATTGGAGTCTGGCGTCCAAATGGCTTTCGTGACGCAGTAGCCGTGTTCCCCGTCTGCGGAGAAGTACTCCCGCCGGGTGAGCAGCTTGCCGGACTTGGACCGCAGGTCAACCCAGCTCTCATGGCCGCCATATCCCGGCTTGACTAGAGGAGAAACAATCGCAACGGTGGACTTGTCTGGTGACTCGTACTGCGACACAACAAGCCCGAATGACTCGACTGCCTGCGGATGCGCACCCTGCTGTTGTCCAGCAATTCCTGTGGCCACCCCGAACGCCACCAGGATGGACAAGCTTGCTGCCGCAATGGGCGTTGTCATTCTTCCTTGCCTCGCCTTGACCTTTGAATTTCGACTGTCAACTATCGACTGTCGACTGTCAACTCCCTCGACAAGATCCCCTGCTATCCGTAGAATTGTGTCATGCGACGAGCAACTAAAGTCCTTCACGCGCCAAAACCTCATGGCAGGTTAGCGGTTTGCACCGTTGTTCCGGCCCTGCTGTTTTTCTGCCAGCCGGCTGCAGCCCAATCCGTACCGATTGAGCCTTCTGAGACCGATGCCGGCAAGTATTTGGAGCACATTGTTCCCTACGTCCCTACTCCGATGTTGGTGACCCAGAAGATGCTGGAACTCGCCAAGGTCGCGCCCGACGACGTGGTCTACGACCTGGGATCGGGTGATGGCCGCATCGTCATCATGGCGGCGCAGAAATTCGGCGCGCACGCCGTGGGGGTGGAACTTGATTCCGACCTCTACCAGAAATCCTCGGAACGCATCCGAAAACTCGGTTTGCAGGACCGTGCCCAGATCATCCACGAAAACATGTTCGAGGTCAATGTACGCCACGCCACCGTGGTGACGCTTTACCTTCTAACCTCCGTGAATGAACGCCTGCGCCCGAAGCTCGAGCGCGAGCTTCGCTCCGGGGCGCGTATCGTCTCGCACGACTTTCAGGTTCCCGGCTGGCAACCGGCGCAGACCGTCGAAGTGAATTCAGAGAACCAGGTGGCCAGCAAGATTTACCTTTACATTCGGCCGTAGGCAGTTGAGAGTCGAGAGTCGAAAGTCAAGAGTTGAAAGTCGCCGGGTCGGAAGTTGACCGTAACAACCCCGCGTCATTCCCGCGAAAGCGGGAATCCACGCCGAAATCTTCCAGAAGCGCTCTAACAACACAATGGATTCCCGCTTGCGCGGGAATGACGTGCACCGGAACCGCGTGGCTCCTCATCCACTTTTGACTCTCGACTCTCGACTACCCCCTGATCGCCTCGAACATGGCCACGATGTTCCGTGGCGGGACGTAGGCGAGGATATTGTGGACTTGTTGGAAGACAAACCCGCCGCCCGGGCTTAGGATTCGCACTTGTTCCTTGACGTGACGGCGCACTTCCTCGGGCGTCGCGTTGGGCAGGATAGTCTGGGTATCGCAACCGCCGCCCCAGAACACCATCTCTCTTCCGAATTCAGCCTTGAGTTCCGCGGCGTCCATCCCGGCGCAGGAAATCTGAACCGGATTAATGGCGTCGAGCCCGGCGTCGATCAGATCGGGCAGCAGTTCCCTTACCCCGCCGCAGCAGTGCAGCATGACGACGACGTTGGCGAGCTGTTTGGCGCGAGTCCACATCAGCTTGTGGCGGGGCTTGAAAAACTCGCGATACATCTTGGGCGAGACCTGCGGGCCGCTCTGCATTCCCAAATCGTCGCCAAACTTGATGATGTCGATTGAGTCTCCCACCGCGCCCAGGTATTTCTCCAGGTTGGCGAGATGAATTTCCACAAGATCATCCAGGAACTTGTGCGCCTTGGCGGGTTCGCCCGCCAGGAGCATAAAGAAGTTGTCGTTGCGATACAGGAACTGCCCGGTCTCGAGCAGATTGCCGCCGAACCCGCCCAGGATGGCCCTGTCCGTCTTTTGTCGCAGCCGCTTTGCGCCCTCGCCCAACTGTTCCTGATTCACCCCGGGGCCGGGTGGACCTCCGACGGCGTTCCACATCGATTCTTGCATTGCCTCGCGGATGGTGGCCGGCCCTTTTTCGTCAGAGAACGGGAAGTACGTTTGTTCAAAATAAAGCGCGCCTTCCGGCATGTGAGCAATCAGCCGGCCGCTTTTTGAGCGGAACACCCAGCGTCCGTCGGCCTTTTCAGGCAGCGCCCACGCCGGCATTTTGCAAGGCGTGCCGTCCGGCAGAATCCAATCCGCCCAGGATGTTTCGTCAAGCCCGAAGCCTCGCCCGAGATCCAGGACGTCGACTCCGAATTTTTCAAGAACGTCTTCGTCCACAATGGCCAGTTGCTGGATCGGATCGTAAACACGGATGGTTTTCTTGGCAAGTCCGAGGTAGTCGCGCAGCCTCGCATAGGCGATCGCAGCGATGCCTGAGGACGGATGGCCTGAAAAATCAATTGGCACTTGATCCGGCTGGCGATGTTGGCAAGCGGTGAGAACCCTTTCACGTGATGTCATGGCTTATCTCCATAATCGTAGGTGCCTCGACCGACTCTCTCAACCGGTCCGGTCAGGCTGACTTCTCCATCCTCCGGCCAAGCCACGTCGAGCGCCCCGGCTTCGGTGCGCACGCGAACGCGCCTCTCGGTCAGGCCATTCAAGATGCTCGCCACGGTCGCAGCGCAGGAGCCGGTGCCTGAGGACATGGTATGGCCCACGCCGCGTTCCCAGAAACGCACGGCGATTTCTCTTCGCGAGATCACCTTCACAAACTCCACGTTGGTCCGGTTCGGAAAGAGCGCATTCGTCTCAATTTCGCGCCCCAGCCCTTCCCAGTCGTCAGGCGGGTCATCCACGAAAATCGAACAGTGCGGATTGCCCATCGACGTCACCGTCACCGGCAGCAGGCCTCGTTGAGTGCGCAGCTCATAGTTTGTGACGGGCGCTGTGGCGGCTTCGCCTTCGAACGGTATTTTCTCGGGCTCCAGGACCGGCGCTCCCATTCCGGCTCGGAACAGCCACCTGCCCTCCCCCCCTTTGACCTTCTCGAGAGATTTTAAACCTGCCGCCGTTTCGATCAGAAAAGTGCGTTGGTCCGGCAGGAGTTCCGCCAGAAACGCGCCCGCGCAGCGAATGCCGTTTCCGGACATCTCGGCTTCGCTGCCATCGGCATTGAAGAAGCGCAGGCGCGCCGTATGTCTTGATTCACGGGGCGGCATCATCACCAGCAGACCATCCGCGCCGATGCCCGCGTGCCGGTCCAGAATCGCCTTCGAGAACTTCCCTAAGGAGCGTGGAAGGCCTTCGGCACCGGCGACCAGCCAGTCGTTTCCGAGTCCGTGAAACTTGGCAAATGGGATCTTACTTCTCAATTGTGATTTGCGATTGGTGATTTGGGATTTGTGAATCGTAGACGCCATGCTTCATTCCGCTTTCTTCCGTCTTTTGATTGCTGCCTTTCCCCTCGTCACTGGTCACTCGTCACTTGTCACTTCTTTTGCGGTAGATTTCCACGCTCCCCTCCTTCGAAGACGAGTCTTTTTCGAGAAGCTCGAATTTTGCAAACGCCTGCGGGTAGGCTCGCATCAGTTCATCCACCGGGTCGCCGTCGCCGCGAATGATCCATCCCACCCAATTGCCGGCATCGGTGCGAAGCTGGCGCCAGTATTCGCGGTTAGCGTCCGAGATCGTATTGCGGAAGTGAATCCCGACTTCCGGCATGACGCAAGGCCACTTCCCTCCCGCCACCAGGACACGTCCGCCGTCGTAGTGCTGGCGAAGGAAGCGAATGATAGCCTGTTGCCGCTCAGATCGGCAAGGCGTATTCAGTATGCCCTCCCTGGCGACCACCAGCCGCTCGGCGCCCCCCGAAAGAAGCACACCGCACTGCAAGACCAATCCGGCCACAAAGAATGCCAGCAGGCGGTAACGCCAGGGGCGAGGGAGGGCTCGCGGCAGAACAAAGCCTGCGAATACCGCCAGCGCAGGGATCATCTCGGCGCCGTACCGCAGGTTGTAATATGTGAACGGGAACAGCGTCGGCACATACAGAGGAATCGCCGCGTAAGCCAGCGCGTTCACGTAAAACGGCAAAGGGACCAGGAACAGAAATGCCGCGCTACCCCTGGCCCAGGACGGCCGATGGAGTATATAGGCCATCAGCCCAAGGACCGCCAACTCCAGCGGCCACGCTCCGAAGACGAGCTTGAGGTCCTCCACATAGTACTGCGCGGAGAGCAGAAGCTTCCCGTCCGTGGGATAGGGAAATGCCGTGGTGGCGAGTTGATGCGCGTAGATTGCCCGGGCCGAGAATGCTCCGTTGTAGAACTCCAAGGGATTCGAGAATCGGTACGCGTTGTGAAGCAGCCAGAGCGTGGGGCCGGCCCCCGCGATCAGCGAGAAAATCAAGGCGTGCCGGATGCGCATTTGCCACGATTGGCGCCGCGCCAACAACACAAACAAGGCCGCAAAGGGCAGAACGTACCACTCTTCGTAGCGGGTTAGCGTCCCTAGAAACGCTGCCCCCGCGGCCGCCAGTAAATTCCCAACCCCGCCGGTCTGCTGGTAGCGGAAAAGTGCGTACACCACCAGAACGGACCAGAAAATAGCCAGCGGTTCCGTCAGCGGCGTACTGGCGAGATAAAGCAGGTTGGGGCTCAGCAGAAACACGGCTAGCGACAGCAACCCCGCGGCTCGGCCCGCATTGACTGCCGTTCCGAAGCGGTAGAGGATCCAGGCGGTGCCCGCGAAAGCTGTGCAGGACACGACGCTGCCTGCTAATCCCGTCCGCCACAGGAAGTCATTGGTTGCCAAGGGTGCGGCGAGCAGGTGAAACAGGGGAAGCCAGACGGTGCCAATCTCGCTGTAGCCGGGAGTCAGGGAGTCGAAGATCCGCCGCGCCCCCTCCATGTGCGCGATGGCGTCGCCGTAAATGTTCGTCAGGCCGCGCGAATAGAACCAATATAAGGCCGCCAGGGTGACCGCGGCGATGCACAGGGCTACCGCGCCATCGGTCCGGAAGGAAAGCGCAGGTGGATGGCCGCAGTGAGGCTGAGCGATACCTCCGTCGTTTGCTGGGCTCCGGAGATGTATGTGAGGAACGCTTTCAGCACCGAAGGGGCTCATTCTACCTTCAACAGCGAGGGATCATACATCAAATTCGGTCAGCTTCTTGAACGCGAGGTAGCGCGTCTCAATGTCTTTCGGGGTCAGCCGCAGCAAACGCGAAAGTCCGAACTCTTCCACCGCATAGCTGGCCATCACTGAGCCGTAAATCACAGCGCGGCGAAGCTGGCGGTCGGAGAATTCGCCGGCCTTCGCCAGGTACCCCATGAAGCCGCCAGCGAAGCTGTCTCCGGCGCCGGTGGGATCGCGGACCTCATCGAGGGGAAAAGCCGGTGCAGAGAAGATTCCTCCCTCAGAGAAAAGCAAGACCCCATGTTCTCCGCGCTTGATCACCAGGGTACGCGGCCCCATCTTGCGGATCGCTTCCGCTGCCCTCTTCAAGTTGGCGATGCCGGAGAGCATTCGCGCTTCGTTCTCGTTGATCACCAGGATGTGAATCTCAGCCAGCGCCTTCTTCAATTCCTCGGGCGTTCCCTTGATCCAGTAATTCATGGAATCCAGGCCTACCAGGCGGGCCTGAGGCAACTGCCGGCGGACGTGGATTTGCAATGTTGGATCGATGTTGCCCAGGAATACGAAATCAGTATCGAGGTAAGAAGCGGGCAGCGCGGGCGAGAATTGCTCGAAGACGTTGAGTTGCGTTTCCAGCGTACGCGCCTCACTCATGTCGCCGGTGTATTCACCCGACCAGCGAAACGTCTTGCCGCGGGCGCGCACCAGGCCCGTGATGTCGATCGCGCGATCGCGAAAAACGCGCAGATGCTCTTCACCGAGATCGTCGCCGATGACCGCGACAACCCGCACAGGTGCAAACCAACTGGCGGTGACTGCCAGATAGGTCGCGGCCCCGCCTAGAATGTTATCGGCCACCCCGTAGGGGGTTCGGACGGAATCGAACGCCACCGCGCCGACCACCAGCAGAGGTGCTGGGGACTGGGGGCTAGGGGCTGGGGAGATTTTGGATTTTGGCTTGTGGATTTTCGATTTGGGTTTTTGCATTACTCTCTCTTTCGTACTCGCTTGTGTCGAGTGCGCGTCTGTCATCCTGAGCGAAGCGAAGGATCTCCGCAGTTGCCCGGGCTAGGACGGATTAGGAATAACTGCAGGGATCCTTCGCTGCGCTCAGGATGACACCACGAACGCCCACCCCGAAGCTGCCATTCACGTGCATCCTCGACCTTCTGCTCTCCCCTAGTCCCTAGCCCCCAGTACCTAGCCCCTAGCTCAAATACTTTCCCACCAGCAGCGCCAGTTTCTTCTTGGCTTTCGGTGAAATGCTCTTGCGGTCTGTCAGGATGGCGTGGGCCAGTGCCGAGGCGCAAGGGCAATTTCGTTCTCGGGGAAGAGCGCGAATGGCTTTCAGCAGGATGTTCTGGGAGTTCGCAACGTTCTTCGTAAGATACCCCAGCACGACGTTGATGGTTACGGTGTCATGCTCGGGATGCCAGCAATCGTAGTCCGTCACCATCGCCAGCGTGGCGTAACAGATCTCCGCTTCGCGCGCCAGCTTGGCCTCCGGCAGGCTGGTCATGCCGATCAGGTCCATGCCCCACGACCGGTAAACGTTGGACTCGGCCTTGGTGGAAAACGCCGGTCCCTCCATGCACACGTAAGTGCCTCCCTGGTGGCAGGGTACGCCCACCTCTTGGCATGCCGAAGCCAGTGTCTCAACAAGCGTGGAACAAACCGGCTTGTCAAAGCTGACGTGCGCCACCAGGCCCTCGCCAAAGAAGGTGGAGGCTCGCTGCCGGGTGCGATCGAAGAATTGCGCGGGCAACGCCATGTCCGTGGGCCGGTACTCCTCCTTCAGAGAGCCTACGGCGCTCACCGAAATGATTCGCTGCACGCCGAGTTTCTTGAACCCGTAAATATTGGCGCGCGAATTCACTTCCGTGGGCAATAGGACGTGGCCGCGCCCATGCCGCGACAGAAATGCAACCTTGCGTCCCTCCAGATCTCCCAGCACATAGGCGTC
>Ga0181538_10005792_pt1 | contig 10931 bp, 12 predicted proteins | sample PEATcosm2014_Bin_40_FD_119773 | JGI IMG/M metagenome (GOLD analysis project Ga0181538, IMG submission 119773) | Peatland microbial communities from MTU Mesocosm Facility, Houghton, MI, USA - PEATcosm2014_Bin23_30_metaG | ecosystem: Environmental > Terrestrial > Soil > Wetlands > Peat | place...
ATGAAGTGATCTGTCGAGTGGTCAGACCGAGGCCCTTGAAAGCAGAGCATCGATCTGGCCGATTGCCTGGGTCATGCCTTCCTGCATGCCCATGCCGAGCATGGTCTCCATTTGGTCGACATTCACGAATCGAGTCACGGCAGTCATTCGGGTGCCACTTTCGAACGGCTCGAAGGTCACGAAGCCCGACATCGGCTCCACTCCTGGCATCGGCTCACCATCCTCGCCGGCCAAGCCGTTCGCATACTCGATGCGACGTGGCTTGTCGATCGCATCGATGCGCCACCAGCCGCGTGGGGTCTCTCCGCCCGGCCCCGTCATGAAGTAGCGGGATTCCCCTCCGACGATGAAGTCATGGCGGACGAACGTGGCCGGATACGTGGGCGGTCCCCACCATCGTTCGAGCTTGCGCGGGTTCTCCCAAACCTCCCAGACCTGATCCGGACTGGCGTCAAAATCGGCAACGAGGATGAGCGTCAAGTTGTCGACGTCCTTGGTGGCGCTAACGACGGTCATGTCGGGTCTCCTTCCTTGCCGGCGAGGACGTCGGCGATCTGAGTAGTGCGTTGAATCCAGAGCTGTTCGTAGATGTCTAGGAGAGCTGCTGCCTGACGCAGGGTTGGCTCGCTTCCGTGCACGATCTGCTCACGGCCGCGGCGCTGTTTAGACACGAGCGCGGCCCGCTCAAGCACGGCCACATGTTTTTGCACCGCGGCGAAGCTCATCTCGTAGTGACGAGCGAGGGCAGACACCGACTGCTCCTTTTGGATCGCGCGCACGAGGATGTCGCGTCGGGTCGCATCCGCCAATGCGTGGAAGATGCGATCGGTGTCGTCTTCTCGGAGACTATCTACAACCATATGGTTGTAGATTAACGGAGTAGTCGCTCGGTCGCAAGACCTCGAAGCGCGAGCTGTGCTGCGCTCACGGCAATCGCTGAACACGTCGCCGGGTAATACCCTCGGTCTCGCTGTTCGACGACATATCCCGAACGGAGTGCGAAGGAAGGCTGGTCGACATTGAGGTTGTTCTCAACGCTGCTCCCCTTCAAGTAGTTGCCCGGAAGGACGCGCAATACGTCGATCCGCGCTCCTCACTGCTCGGAGCGAGGCGGTGTTCGGCACTAACGTTCGGCATTCGTGAGTACCCCAGCACAGCACAGGAAACAGAGGGAGTACCACTCGGTAGCCCGGGCGGTGTTTGGACGTTCACGCCATCGACCAGGATGTCCAGCTAAGAAAGGGCGGACCCTAACAGCAACAGAGAACGGCCACGGACCGGCGAACCGGGATGCGGCCACCGGAGAATGCGGCCGGCCGACTGTGTTGCAAACAACGCACGATTTCAGTGGCCAGCTTCATTTCAGCGCCGGAGCAAAACCCGCGGGCAGCCTTTGTATTCCTTCTCGACTGCCTCCTACGGAAACATCCGGGCGAGTCTTCGGAACGAAATCGCTGAACATTATGGGACGCGCGCTCGAGCGCGGAACGCTGAATATGTCCCCGCGACTGTCCAAACGAATTTGGGTCGAATCTGTTTCATAACGACCAACTCCGGAAGAACCACCTGAGAAATAGCTTGGTAGTAATCCAAACTTCGTGAGAGATGGAACTTTCGCAAAGACAGACGATGGTCTAGTAATTGCGTCGTGGATACTCCCGCTGTCGCACCGTTCCGCTCTGCATCACAGTTTTTCGCTGATGCCGTGGCCGCCGTGGCGCCGGAACGCTACGACGAGCGGTGGTCCGAAGAATGGCGGGTACTCGATCTGATCGGTCACGGCAACCGTGCCAACATCCTGTCCGTCGAGTACTACGAGCGGCCGGTCCCGGTCGCCGGGCCCGAGTACATGTTGCCCGAGAACATCGCCGAGCGGGGACGGCAGGCAGTACGGTACCTCGGCGACGACCCAGTGGCTGCCGTCCGCACGTCGTCAGAGCGGGCCTTGGCCGTGGTGGCCACCGCCCCCAATGACTCGACGGTCGGCACTCCATTCGGAGAGCAAACGCTCGATGCCTACCTGCGGTCTCGGACTGCGGAACTTATGCTCCATGGCCTTGACCTCGGTACTGGCATCGAGCCGCCTATCGAGGCGCTCATCGAGTGCGCTGTATTCCTTTCGACGCGGGCGACGATGAATGGACGGGGCGTGGAAGTCGTACGCGCCCTCAGTGGTCGTGGCGTTCTCCCACCGGGGTTCAGCGTCTACTGAGGGTGCGACCGCCGACAACGCGTTCTCGTCGTTGTGCTCGATTGTTGTCGCGCTACTGAGTCCTGCGGGCAAAGCGTGGACTCAGCGAGGGTTCGATCAGAGAAGGCACTATCTCGCACAGGGCAATGCGTGGGCCACGATCGCTGGACGTGGCTTGTGCATATCGACGGATCTGGCATGTCGAACATGTCCCATGATGCGAAGCTCAATCGAACGTAGAGAAGGCCCCTGACCGCCGGCCGGCGGACATTGACCCGCGATGGCACGTTGGTAACACTGACCGCGCCGCCCTAACCATGAACAAGAGACTCGGTTCCCATGAGAGGAGCGTTTTCCCATGAGCAACTACGTGCAGGCATCGGAGCCCGAGGATGTAACCCGGCTCGTCACTGAACGACTCAATGCCGGAGACGCGGCAGGCGTAGCCGCGTTATACGAGCCGCATGCCGTCTTGGCCTACCCGGCCGACCAGCCAAGCTCGGGCCGAGAGGTTATTCAGGCGATCTACCAGCAGTTAGTCGACGCGGGAGTGAAGTTTGGGCTCGAAGCTCCCTTGCCAACCGTAAGGTTCGAGAACTTGGCGCTGACTTCCACGCGGTCGGCCGACAACACCGGAGTTCGGGTGCAGGTATTGCGCCGACAACCCGACGGCTCCTGGCTGCGGATTATCGACCGCCCTGAGGTTCCCCAGCCCTAGGACGCGCCGCCACCCCAAGGAGGTGTCCCATAACGTCGGGCTGGTCTACAGCGTGACATGACCCATTGCGCCAGACCGGAGAAGAAATCGATCTGCCGGCCTTGCGACGCCGAATTCTCCGGGGCGCCAGCGCGACAATGAGTTTTGAAGCGGACGAATTTCGTTGCCGTCGATCCCTACGCGGGCAAGGAGATGACGTGGTGCGCAAGGTAGTCGCCTACGAATTGTTGTCGCTCGATGGAGTGGCAGAGGCGCCGGACGAGTTCATCACCGACTTTGACGACGCAATGCGGGAGAACCTCGGCCGCGTCATCGCTACCCAGGACACCGTGTTGCTCGGGCGCCGAACCTACGACGACTGGGCCCGATTCTGGCCAACCAGCGACATCGAGCCGTTCGCCAGCTTCATCAACGGCGTCGAGAAATTCGTTGTGACCTCGACGCTGCCGGGAGAGACCTGGGCCAATACCACGGTCGTCGACGGAGGCATTGTCGAGTTCGTCGCTGAGCTGAGGCAGCGGTCCGGCGCTGATATCGGCGTGCACGGGAGCATCGCACTTACCCAATCGCTATTCGAACAGGGCATGGTCGACGAATTGCGCCTTGTCATCGCCCCGGCCCTGCACATGCACGGACGCAAGCTCTTCGACAAAGGGTTGTCGAGGCGGCTGACTCTGACTCGCCACGTCACCTCTCCGTCCGGTTACCTTTTGCTCGACTTCCAAATGGGCGGCTGAGTCTGTGTGGCCAATCGTCATCCGACCTCTTGGTGGGGGACCAACCTGAACGCTGACGTCGGCTTCGGGACCCCTTGCAGAGGCCGACGTCCCTTCGCACGAGATCGAACTCTCCCCGGTACTGGCAACTCTCCCTTCCACAGAAGTGGGGGTCACCCTGAACGCCGGGTGGTGGATCGATCTCTCAGGATACTCCGAGGTGGAAAGTAAACAGCTTCTGCGCATTGATGCGCGCTGCGAGAACATCCTCTGCATCCAACCATTCCTCGAAGGACGGACCTTGCAGAGGCAGGTAGTGATCAAGCATCGCTCGACGAAGCTCGGGTCGTTGAGGATCTGAAAGCTCAAAGAGTTCGGCTGTGCCGTGCACTGTCACCGCGAGTGATTCGCTCGGCAGGTGAGTTGCACTCACTGCGGGACGAGCTGAGAGGTGACGCATCCGCACCGACTGGCGGCCGGAACTGAAATAGAAGCTCCCATGGATGAAGTAGCCATCGACGGGACCGACGAGGGGACGTCCATCGGCGGTTGCCGTCCCGAGCACAAGGAGAACCATCCCCTGTAGCTGTTCGACTAGTTGTTCGGCTGTTAGTCGTCGCTCATCTGTGATGATCCGTCTCATATGGGTGCAAGCAGCGCCAGCGCTCGCATCAAGTAGTCGTTGAAGGTGGTCCAGTTCTTCTGAGGTCTCCCGCATCGGGCTATCACACCACAAGGATGTCGCAGTGTGCCCCATAATGCCTGAAAGGAGCCAGCGATCCGGAGCTCCTCGATCTGTAGAGATGCGCATGGTGCGACGGAATTTTGAGCTTGGGCTAAGAGCACTCGGTGGAATCGTGGCGATCTACCTAGTAGGTCGCGGCGTGGCGGAGTTCTTTGTCATCAACTATGGACGCTCTTCCTCCTATTGAAACCATTGGGGAGGTCCCAGTCTCGTTGGAGTGTTGGCCGTTCACAGTGGACCGGCTGCAATCGTCGTTGGTGGAACAGTGGTCGCGCTAACGAAACGGTTTCGCAATCGTCGTCGCATCAATGGATAGGGAACGCCCCTTATTGACGGCCGAATGCCTCCAATCAATGTGCTCTATGCCCTTGGAGCTGGTGACGAGACCGATAACGTTTGCCGTCTCACCTCCACGCGCAAAGCGGTAGTGACAGGTGTCGTATCCGTCGATATGGCGCGCCAAAGGATCTCAAACTGATCGATGATCGGTGTGCACAACCTGTTTAGAGAATCGCTGGATCGAGGTGCAGTGGCAAGTTGGACCGAGCGACGGCACTCGGCGAAGTGTGGTCTTCCCATTCATGCCGATGAATGCTCCACGTGGCGCGACGCGGTCCGCGTCTGCTTGTGTGGGACACCGCAGAGGAGTGGAGAGACTTGAATTTAAGGTCGCCGGACAACGGGGTTGGTGGCGTACTTCGCTCGGCGGGCCGATGGTCGCCACGGGGGGCGGCGCCGCTGCGCCTCATTGCCCGTATCAGCGTCGCTGTCGGCGCGAGCGGACTCGCGTGCTTCGTGGCCTACCGGAGCGTCCCCTGGACGATCCAGGGGAAGACCTCCGCGACCGTCGGATACCCATTGTACGCGGACTTCAACATCAATAAGGTCCTCGACGGTTACTACCTTGCCGGTTTTGCGTTCCCGCTGAGTGCGATCGTCTGCTACACGTTGCTCAACCGTTGGGGACCGCTCCGCAGCAACTCTCTTCGACCGCGCGTTGCCCCCACGGGGGCGGTGCCGCGCCTCTTCGCCGAGCCCTCGAAGGTTGGCGGTACCTACTCCACGCTCGCCCGCACCGCAGCGGTGGGTTTCACGTTGCTCCTCCTTGCCTCGCTCGCCTACCCCTTGCCGAAGAGCGCTCCCGTGCTCGTCCTCCTTGGCGGAACGGTCGGGTGGGTCGCAGCGGTCCGTGTGGCAGTAATCCTGTTCCGACAGTTCGCTCCGCGTTTTCGTGATGCACACCTGAACATCGTTGGGGTTGGTGCCGCGATCGTTCTCCTTGAGATGGCGGCATCAAGAACCACCGTGACGATCGCTTCGACACACCAGCGCGTGCACTACAACTGGTTCCCGCTCCCTGTGGCGCTCGTGGGAATCATCCTGCTGATGGCACTGGTCGCCTACTGGTCGAGACACCGCCCGCTCGAGGAAATCGAGCGGCTGCTTATTTGCTACGTCGCGGGTCCGCTCGCCCTCTTCAGTGCGCTTACGGTGCTTCCTGGGGCTTTCGGTCAATTCAGCTACCTCGCCGAGGGAGAGAACCTCGCGGGTGGTTGGCTGATGCTGCACGGCTCGCTGCCGTGGATCAACATCATCCAGATTCATGGAGCGCTCGACGATGGTCTGCGCGCCATCATCGGCTTTGACATCTTCGGCGCCTCGCGCTGGGGTGCGCACGCCGGTGACTCGATGTTCCTCGTTCCCGCCTACTGGACGGCCACCTACCTCTTCGCAGCGACGGTCTTTCGTCGTCGCCCGGCGATGATCGTCGCCTGCCTCGTCGTCATCGTCGGCGGAATCTCGTCGAGCTGGGATCCGCGGCTAACCCTGTTGCCGCTCACGCTTGTTTCGGTTGCCGCGCTCGTCCGCAAGCCCTCCCGGCCGCGTGCAGCAATGCTCGCGGGAATCGTCGCGCTCCAATTCGTGGTCATCCCCGAGACGCTGTTCGCGGTCCCACCGATCCTCCTCACCTTGTTCGGCTGTGACGTGTCAGAACGCGAGGACACCCGCCCCCGATGGAGCGACTTTCGCCGGACGCGCTGGTTCATGCTCGCATGCATGTGCTTCGCCGCGGCGTTTTGCGGATGCCTTGTGGCTGCCGGAGGCTTCGGGGGGACTCTCGCCTACTTCGGGAACTTTGGGATCGGACACGCCCAGACATCAGGGATCCCGCCCTTCCCCGGTGGCGCTTCCACTTCGTCACTCGGCCTGCGGACGCTCGTCTCCGTGTACCCACCCCTATTCTCAGCAAAGCTGCTCGAGCTCTGGATCCCGGCCGCTGCCATCTTTGGCACGGCTACAGCTGCGGCAGTGGCTCACTATCGTCGGCGACGCCTCACGGTTGAGCACTGGGTTGCGCTGTGCGCCGCGGGGTGGACGCTCATATGGTTCGACGAGCCTGCGAGCCGCCCCGACGCCAACCATCTTGGGTACGCCTTCGCCGCCTCCGTGCCATTACTAATCGTCACCGCTGCACTTCTCCTCAATGCATGTGAAGAGCAGTTCGGCAGGTTCCTGCGGCTAGCCCGCCGCGCTGTCTCTGAGGCGACGGCTTGGCTTCGCTGCCTTCGCCAGGTGCTTGAGCCCGCACACCTCGGGCGAGTCCTGGCCGTGGCGCTGGTCTTCGCGACGCCGTTGTCATTGCCCGCGTTGGCGGCCCGAGAGCGAACAGCACTCCATGTGGTCGTCGAGAATCCGGCTCCCGCTGCGGTCGTTCCAGGAGGCCCGTCCCTCGGGTACAACGCGGGCGCGGTCAGCCCCGGCTTCGCCACGGAGGTCAACGCGGTGCTCGACCGTTATGCGGGGCGTAATGGGGCGGTCTTCGACTTCTCGAACGCGCCGGGCCTCTTTTACTTCCTCCTCAATCGCCGACCGGGGTCCATTGTCTATGACATCAACGAGGTTGAATCCCCAACGATGCAGCGTCATGTGATCAGTGATCTCGAACAGAGCCGGCCGCGCCTCGTCGTCTGGGAGGGGTTCGGGAAATCGGCGAAAGACGAGATCCCGAACGAGGTGCGCTACTACCTCATCTCCCGCTTCCTGCTTTCTCACTACCGACCGCTCGAAACCGTTGACAAGGAGCACTTCCTAATCGCCGACGACGATCCGGCAGCGCCCCCGCTCGCTGCTACGCGCGCTCTCGACCTCTCGGAGTTCTCCTGCGCGTGGGGGTATGCGCCGAACTTCCTCGCGTCCCCGATCCGCCCGGGAACCTTGCATCCCGTCGGCCTCCGGCTGCTTACCCGCACCGGAAGCCGCTCCCTCTACGAGCTGTCAGTGCCAAAGGGCTTCTCGGGAACCTACCGGGGAGTTACCATCACGCGCTCGGCGGCGGGCGGCCCGGGTTCCGTTGGGCTCTCCGACGTTGCCGAACCCAACGGAACCGTTCCCTACACACATGAGATCAAATGGATCGAGGCAGCGGGGTCGACGACAACGAGCGTCGAGGTTGGCTCCTGTCTCCAGTGGCAGGGGTACGCGAACACGCTGTTACTTACCTACGAGGGACCCGGTTTTATCACTGCTGTCACCCTCTACCGCGGCTGATCGGTTCACGTTCGCGACCAAGACACGATCGGCTAGTTCTTGAGCTCGAGGGTCTTGGCGTTTGCTGGCACCGGAACACCGAATGTTCCGACTGCGTGGCTTCATCATGTAGATCGCCGCGCTCGTATCGGCGATCTGCTTAGGTCGTCCGAGGGTTGGCGCGGTTCCTGCGTACCGCTCATATCCGACGTGCCACTGCGTCTCGCCTCACTGGAGCGAAACCAATTTGGTGACAACCGGGCGAAATTTGCCCGTGAGTGCCCATCATCGCCCACGATTGACACCTACCTAAGTCCCAGCGTGGCCCCGCAGTAGATTTGGGAGCGCAATAAAATGACGTTCACCAGGCCTTCTTGAACGTTCACCGAGATACTGCAAAGCCGTAGCCCCTTAGTCCCTCAAACGTGTATCGGAGACTATGTCGGCCACGGTCTTGCGACCGAGACCAGAAGCTTCAGCGAGTAGGCGGATCGACGCGCTGACACAATGCGCAAGCGGAATCATGTCGTCGCGGATTTGAGCTTCCTTTCCTGCCCGCTCAGCGCTCAGACCCACAACGGCGAGAGCGGAGCCGATCTCACCCACTTCGAAGCTTCGGTATTTGTCTATGGCGGCATTCGCCGCGGACACGCTGGCCTCGGTGTAGCTCACGTCTCCTCCCGTAGGGCATGGGCGAACTTGTCCCGGATGGCCATCAACAGCGGCACCCGTAGCGACACCTCGGCGTTGGTCTCGGCGTCGTTCAGGTGCGCCAGCGTCATCGCGAGTGTCTCGAGCGCCTCGACCCGTTCGAACTCGTTGGACGACATTGGTCCTCTTGTAACCATCTGCGGTCCCATTCGGACCAATCAGCCCACTGCCATCTGACACAAATCTGACACAGCACACCGAAAAAAGGGGGGTGAACGGCGGATACCCGCGGAGAGTATTTGAGCAGATCAACTCCCCCTTTCGGGATCCTCCGCAGGTACCTCGTTGCCCTCTGACCCATACCCGCCTATAGGCCGACTCGCTGCCACAACAAGTGACGGAGCGTCATCTGCTACAGGAGCTTCTTGAGTGGTGCTCGTCGCCTACACGCACGGATTCATCTCAGCCTTGTCGGGTGCAGGGCTTTCCGGGGAGTGAAGAGGGATCGGCTGCGGAGTTCTCCTCGCATCCCCTTGATCGTCTACGTTGCAATGCTGTATTTCTACGTGCAACTCTCGTCACTCGCGACTCGAGGGACGGCCGCTTCCACGCGAACAACATGCACAAATGAGGAAGACGGGCCACAGGTGGCGAAGCCCGCGAGGTTTCACTCGCCTGTGGCGATCCGGACCCGCTCGCTACCGATGAGCATCAGAAAGGCCTACAAGTGCACCAGCCCAACGACAAGCTCGAGTGTTGGTTTCTGACCGGAAGCCAAGGACTCTACGGAGAAGAGACGCTGCGCCAAGTAGCCGAGCAGTCCGGCGAAGTCGTCGCGCTGTTAAATGCCGGAGGGGAAATCGGCGTCCCTTTGGTGTGGAAGCCCGTGCTGACCGGCGCGGCCGAAATACGCCGGGCCTGCATCGACGCGAGTTCCGCGGACAACTGCATCGGTGTCATCGCGTGGATGCACACCTTTTCTCCGGCAAAGGCTTGGATCGCCGGTCTCGACGCGTTGCGCAAGCCGCTGTTGCACCTTCACACACAGGCGAACGTTGCGTTGCCATGGAGTGAGATCGACATGAACTTCATGAACCTCAACCAAGCGGCGCACGGCGATCGTGAGTTCGGCTACATCGAGACGCGTCTAGCGCTACGTCGCAAGACGGTAGCTGGCCACGCGAGCGACCCCGTCGTTCGGAAGCGGATCGGCGCCTGGGCACGCGCGGCCAAGGGTTGGCACGCAGCGCAGCAGCTGCGACTCGTTCGTTTCGGCGACAACATGCGCGATGTCGCGGTGACCGAAGGCGACAAAGTCGAAGCACAGCTACGCCTCGGGATATCGGTGAACACCTTCAGCGTCTACGACCTCGTCGCCGCGGTGGACGGTGCTTCGCCCGCAACGGTTGACGCGATCGCTGCGGAATACGAACGCGACTATTCGGTCGTGCCAGTGCTTGCAAGGGGCGGCGCGCGTCACGAATCGCTCTTGTACGCAGCGCGGATTGAAGCGGGTCTGCGGTCTTTCCTCAAAGACGGCCACTTCGACGCCTTCACGACGAATTTCGAGGACCTCGGGGGCCTTCGCCAACTCCCGGGTATCGCCGTGCAACGCCTCATGGCCGAGGGTTACGGCTTTGGTGCCGAGGGCGACTGGAAGACCTCGGCCCTTGTTCGGATCCTCAAGGTCATTGGCGAAGGCCAGCCAGGCGGCACGTCGTTCATGGAGGACTACACCTACCACCTAGTCCCAGGAGAAGAGAAGATCCTCGGTGCGCACATGCTCGAGATCTGCCCGAGCATCACGTCGGCGAGACCGAGCTGTGAAATCCACCCGCTCGGCATAGGCAATCGCGAGGATCCCGTCCGCCTCGTCTTCGACGCTTCGCCGGGCAAGGGCTTTGTCATCGGCCTCCTCGACCTCGGTGAGCGGTTCCGGCTCGTCGCGAACGACATCGAGATCGTTCCTCCAGACGAGCCCCTTCCAAGGCTCCCCGTCGCGCGGGCGGTTTGGAAGCCCGCGCCGTGCCTTTCGATCTCGGCGGAGTCCTGGATCATGGCCGGTGGCCCGCACCACACGGTGTTGAGCACTGCGGTCGGCAACGAAGCTTTGCAGGACTTCGCGGTGATCTCTGGGCTCGAGCTCGTTCGCATCGACGAACACACGACCGAGGAAGGCTTCAGGCGCGAGCTTCGGTGGAATCAGGCCTACTACCGCCTGGCCCATGGCCTCGAGCGCTGACCGGTTGGACCCTTATACGCCATTATCACCCACGGAGCCCGCAGCGCCGCTAGGTTATGTCCCAGCTAGAACAACTTCGTGTTGGGCTGGCGAGCCCCTTGGACACCGCTTTTCGCTGGGCTAACCGGCGTGTCGCGGGA
>Ga0181538_10005793_pt1 | contig 10930 bp, 12 predicted proteins | sample PEATcosm2014_Bin_40_FD_119773 | JGI IMG/M metagenome (GOLD analysis project Ga0181538, IMG submission 119773) | Peatland microbial communities from MTU Mesocosm Facility, Houghton, MI, USA - PEATcosm2014_Bin23_30_metaG | ecosystem: Environmental > Terrestrial > Soil > Wetlands > Peat | place...
GAAAGCCGCAGGCCATTTAGGTATTGGTACGACGTTATCATACATGATGCAAGGCGGCAGAAACTTGGACGAACGATTTTTCGCACTTTTAGAACTCATAGACCCTGAAGATTATCCGCATGAAGATCTCATGCCGCTTCATAAAAATACTGTACTTCCTAAATTGATGCGTGATTGGCTTACGGGTACCGTCGATAGTTATGATGCTATTACTCGTGTTCATAATCAAATCGACTATCTTGCAAGCAAGAATGAGTTCTTCATCAATAAAACAGAAGTTGTGCTGATGAAGAAAATTTCAACGCTCGTCTTCGACCCTGAAGTACGCGCAGAGATTTATAAGCCGATTAAAAAAGGTGTCGAGCTCGTAAAAGCGTGTAAGAAACGCGGATACGAGGTTTATCTCATATCAAATATGGATAAGAAGTTAGTTGAATTGCTCCATGAGATACATCCTGAAATATTTGCACTCTTTGATGGAAAAATCATTTCCGCAGAGGTCAATACTATAAAGCCATATCCAGACATTTATATGTATACTCTTCTGAATTACAATCTTGATCCTGATAACTGTTACCTCATTGACGACCAGCATGAAAACTTACGTGGTGCAGAAGTCGTTGGTATCGATGGATTCTTGTGTGATCACCGTAAGTATAAAAACGTGATCAAGGCGATGAAGAAAGAGGGTTTGCTTGAAAAGGCTGATCTCAAAAAGAAAAGTTCTGGAAAAAGCGAGCTAGGTTCTCGCGATGCGTAATGAGCAGAGCCACCGCAATGGTGATGCTCAAATGCGCATAGGCATGCGCTATACCATAGTGATACCATGCAAGAACTGGTAATGCTACAGCCCCAATAACCGATGCTATTCCCACCGTCTTGGTGATTGCCAATACGGCAAGCCATATCCCCAATACATACCAAAATAATGATGGCATTAATGCAGCACCAATCCCGACGCTCGTCGCAACTCCCTTTCCCCCGCGAAAGCCTAAGAATAATGAAAAGACATTACCCAACAATAACGCCATAGCAATCAGATAATGAATGCGAGTATCGGGCGTTATCGATTGCATATACCGCAAATAACAATATGCCTTTAAGGCATCAATCAAAAACACGAGAAAAAAGAAATGAATGCCGAGCGCTCGCGCGACGTTCGTAGCACCGATATTGCCAGAACCATACTTGCGAATATCAGCAACCCCTGCCCATTGTGCAATCAGATATCCGGTTGGAATTGATCCAACTACGTATGCTCCAATCATACTGACAACGTTACTGATCATCATGCACATCTTCTTCTGCTTCAATTATAACCGGTTCACCATTATGCAATTGCTGCTCCATGTATGCAGTAATGAAGGCGGTATAATAGTTTTGAGCCGAAATGACGGCCAACGCAAGCGTCATGACCAGTAAAAAGAATTCCCCGCCATTCCATCCTGGATATGCGCGCAATCCACACTGTTGATACGGATTGACGATAATCCAAGTCAGTAAAACCATTTGAAAGAATGTTTTTACTTTTCCTAAGAACGATACGGGAACTGAAAGATTATGTTCCAAAGCAATGGTCCGCAATCCCATCACAAAAAATTCACGGCCAATAAAGATAATGACCCAATAAAAGAATATTTTACCCGCAGCGAGTAATGCTACTAACGTTGAATAGACCAAAAATTTATCGGCGATCGGATCAAGCATTTTACCTAATGAGGTTTCTTGATCATAGCGCCGCGCTAAATAGCCATCAAAAAAATCGGTCAAACCGAAAAGCACAAAAAGAAATGCCAGACCAATATTAAGCCACAATATGTTATGGGGCAAAAAGTATACCAAAAGAAGTGGTAAGGCCAGCGGGGAAACGACCAACCGAATAATGGTCAGCCAATTGGGTAAGTTGACGTCTTTGAACGTATGCATTTGCATGGTATTTATGATCTTTGATCCCTTATGTCCCGCGATACGCCCTTTGGGCTACTCAGGACGAACGGGAATAAAATTTGGTTTAAAACATTTTGGAATGAAGATGGCACTACTACGCTCTTTCGAGCTTCGAAGTGCTGGCCTGCCATACGAAGCTCCGCAGGAGCGAAGTATGGCGATGCAGGGACTCGAACCCCGGACCTACGGATTATGATTCCGCCGCTCTAACCAGCTGAGCTACATCGCCGCAAATATTTCAGTATTTTTACCTTATTATAGCTAAATCTTCAGCTTTTGCACTTGAAAGTTGTTCAAAAGTATATTGAACATGGACTTCAGGAAGAAGAGGCCAGTGACGAGGGTCGCAATAACGCCCAGCATCATGGTCACCGCAAAGCCCTGAATCGGGCCGGTGCCAAAGCGATAGAGTACAAGGCCAACAATGAAGGTGGTAATATTACCGTCCAAAATCACCCGCATTGCATCGCTAAAGCCAGCGTCTACGGCGCCACGGGCTGTTTTGCCCAAGGATAATTCTTCTTTTATGCGTTCATAAATCAATACGGAAGCGTCAATTGCCATACCGATGGTAAGCACCATGCCGGCAATACCAGGTAGCGTCAAGGTTGCTTTGAGCCACACAAGGCAAAGAAGCGTGAAGAACATATTGTAAATCAAGGTGATAAATGCAAGTAATCCGCAGTAGCTGTAGTAATAGATACTAAAGACGAAAAGTAATCCCAAGCCAACAACGCATGAGAGAAGCCCTTGATGAATTGATTCATCACCGAGTGTTGAACCGATTTGGCGTTCTTCTTCAAACGTAACCGGTGCAACGAACGCACCAGATTTAAGCAAGAGTGATAATTCTTGAGCTGATTCAGGAGTATAGCTACCGGTAATTTGACCATTGGTTTTGATTGCTGATTGAATCTCAGCAGCAACAATCACAACGCCATCAAGTACTACCGCAAGAATCTTATGTAAATTCTTGGAGGTTAATTCTTCAAATCTTTCACCGCCTTCTTGGCTCAGTGAGAAAGAAACCGCCATTTTATTTTTGCTTTGATCAAATTCCGGACGCGCATCACGCAATAATGCGCCAGTAATTTCAGTGTATTGCGGCACTAAATAGTATTCATCTTTACGTTGACCAGGGACTATTTCATACCCTTCTGGCAACACGCCATCATAATCATACAGAATATCTTCTTCGCTTCTGCCTGAACGTTCAACAATCTTAAATTCCATGATCGCTGCGCGGCCAATCATTGCTTTTGCTTGCGCAGGATCGGAAACATCGGGAAGCTCAACGACAATATTGCGTTCGCCTTGCGGCGCAATGGTAATTTCAGCAACGCCCATCTTATTCAAACGGGTACGTAATACTTCAATATTACGATCAACGGCTTCTTTTTGGATCAGTTTTGATTTGGTTTCAGTGAAATTCGCACGCACTTGATTACCGCTTACGGTATAGTGCATGTCTTGATATTCAGATTTAATGAGAGAGACTGCGTCATGCGCAGCGGTTGATGATTCAAAGGTTAACACCATTGAAAGATCTTCAATTTTCTTTGAGATTGGCGCTTCTTTGCGCATCACTTCAAGATGTTTTGGGATGTGATTGAGGCGAGCGAGCAGTTCGCTTTCAACTGCTTTTTCAGTTTTGACCCCGAGGGTTATATACGTCCCACCCACCAAATCGATGCCGAGCCGAATGCTCTTGCGAAATGGATAAATAAAATAAAGACCAATCGCGAGAAAAACGATCCAAAATGCAAAACCTGAAAATGCGATATTGCGCGTTGAGATATTCATGAACTACTTCCTTTACATGAAGTGCTTCTGATCAGCACATAAAATATGTATGTATTGTCATTATATTGGCGTCCTTCTTTCAAGGACTGGCCAGTCCATCATTTTCCAATCCTCGTAAGCGCATGGCTTTATTCGTCCTTCGATTAACTCAGGATGATCGAGAATAAAAATGAAGGATTGCCGAGGAGGGGACTCGAACCCCTACAGGATTTCTCCCTCTACCACCTCAAAGTAGCGTGTCTGCCAGTTTCACCACCTCGGCGATTATTTCAAATTTTAAGTATAGTAAAAGTACCATAAATAGGCCCGCTAATCAAATGTATTTTGGGGCTAAACCTGATCAAAACTCCTGCAACCTAAAAAGCCCCTCTTGCGAGGGGCCTTATACTCTCAGATTAAGCTGTTTTACTCTTGCGTTTTCTCTGCTGTCTCTTGGTCGGCAGCCATAGGCTCAGGTCCGCATTCAAGGTGTGTCGTTTTAACAATTAATGCTATACGCAGATACTCGTCATATTCTTCGTTTTTTCGAGGTTCTTTATAAAACATTGCGGCCACAACTGCATTCTCACAAGCTTTATCAATATGCGCCTGATCAAAATTCGCAGTCAAACCCGCATTTTTCGCTCGAGATAACGCTGCGTTTATTGCTTGCCGCGCCTGCACCTCTCTTGCCTTTTTTTCTTCAGGTTCCATACCCCACAACGAAATGACGCTCACTAATGCAATTATCGATAAGAACTTTTGCTTCATATACTCTGCCTTGATCTTTTTTATTCTTTGGTTCCGCAAGTGCCGCACCAATTCGAGCCGACGGTCCCTTGAGTCTTACCCGTTCCCCTTGCAATTTTTAATGCGTCCCTCAGATACTTGTCATAGTCTTTATCTTCCCGAGGAACGCTAGCACCATTCTCAGTCATACCAACGACTGCCCACGTTCCAGCGGTTTGACAGGCTTGCTTGATTTGCTCTTCGGTTAAACCTTTCAAGAGAGGATCCTGACGAACTTCCGCACGGGATAATGCTGCCAGCGCTTGTTCAGTAGAAGCAAGCATTTTTTGCTCATATTCAGACTCCATACCGCGTAGCGAAATAGCACTCACGAGCATGATGATTGATAAAAATTGTTTTTTCATAGATTTTCCTTTCGAAAAAATAGTTATGGAAGTTTTACGATCTTTGCACCCTATCACCAGGCTGCTCACCTGGTTGCGTTGTAATATCAGTATCCAAGTCAATAACCTGAGGAACGAGACTTTCTCTAAAAAGCTTTTCGTATGCCGCAACATCGGTTGGCAATGGCCGACCGATAGGGCCAAGATCTGCCCTATTCACTGCAAATATCGTTGCTTGCCGTATTTGTTCTGGCGTGAACTGATTGAGATCTGGCATGCCCTCTATTGCCCTTTGGACCATTGTATATGCATAGTGATCGTTTTTTTTATTCAATTTTCTCTTAAGGCAATCATCGTAGATTTTCGGATCAGTAGTTGCGACTTGTTCACACTGATCAGTGACTTCTACCTCAAGCACGGTCAACTCTTTTGCTATTGCCAATTGCTCTTGCGTAAATTGATTGCGATTTGGAAGGCGATCAATTGCCTCTTGCGTCATCCGAGCAGCTCTCTGCTCTACCGTTTCCTGCATACTCAAAACGTTCTGCGCACTCATGAGAATCATAAGGGATAATGTATAATGTTTGCTTATCATGAAAGAATTCCTTCCCAACGTTGTATATGTGTCTTTAACGATTGAGCAGTGTATCATAATTGTTGATAAATCAAAATCAAAAATGCCCTACAAAGCTTATTCTAAACGAAAGAGGTCGCTCCGAAGAACGACCTCTTTAACATTTTATTTTATCTGTTTCTACTCAGCAGGTTCCGCTTTGGTTTCCTGCGCTGGTGCTGCTGCCTGCTTGGCAGGTTTCTTTTTCTTTGCAACTACCACTTCTTCTTCAGATTCAGCGCCCGAGAAATAGCTCATGACCGAATCATATATACCCGCAAGCCCATCAAGGAATGAATTCCACCAGGATGTGATCATGCCCAACCAGCCTTCTTCCTGCGATTCTTGTTGCGGCGCTTCACATACCGGTTCATGACCTAATTTTTCATCAAGTTCTTTACTGAATTTCTTAAGATCAAGACCTTTTTCCTTCAAGCTTTGCAGCGCATCTTTGATATGCGTTGCATGCTCTTGAACCGTCTTATCTACTTTGTCGAATTCTTGTTTGAAGATACCATTAATGTATTCTTGAATATCGGTAATGCGTTTGAACGGTGTCGCCATACCGAGCCACAATTCACGCGCCTTCTTATCATTCAATTCTCTACCGATATCTTTATATGCCTGCCAGGCTTGTTTTTCAGCTACACGGCCAAGATTCACTTGTTCTATCAATTTATCCAAGAACGCATCAAGCGCCCTGCTATATTTATCAAGATCAGCAACATCTTTTTGCAATTGCTCTAATACTTTTTTCTCTTCAAGTGCAGCCATTTGCATCTTCTTTTCACGTTCATCAAGATGCGCATGTTTTGCCTCATCAACGCTCAGAAGCGTATTAAACTCTTCAAGAATAGTGGCGATCTCTTCTTGATCTAATCCCACACTGATATAAAGCGGATCTAATATTTGACGATCAATTTCTGCGCGACGTTTAAAGAATGGCATACGTGATTCAAGAACTTGATCAAATACGCCTTTAATTTGTTCATATTTACCTTGGGCTTTTTCCCAAATGCCCCGCTTTAAGAGCCAATTACCTGATGGTTCTGCAAGATCGATCGTATCGAATCCGATCAATTCTTCTTTTCCTTCTTCGACTGGGGGAGCCGGAGGCGCTTCTTGAGTAGGTGTTGCAGGCACTGGCGTAGCTGGCACTGGTGCCGTAGCCGTAGCTTCCACAACTGGTGCTTGTTGTGCAGGCACTGGCGTAGCTGGCACTGGTGCCGTAGCTGTAGCTTCCGCAACTGGTGCTTGCTGTGCTGGCACTGGCGTAGCTGGCACTGGTGCCGTAGCCGTAGCTTCCGCAACTGGTTCTGGCGCCGCATCTTCGTGATGTTCTTCAGCCGGAGCTGCATCATCATGATGTTCTTCTACTTCAGCATGTTCAGCATCCATAGCACTTGAAAGGGTAAATGGTGAATATATTTTTTTACCATGAGCTTGCGTATCATCAACAGAATTTGTTGAAAAAAACGTCGATTGCACGATCAGATACAACACACAGAGCGTTATCCCACTCACGAGAAACGACTTTATATTACGCATAACCTAAAACTCCTTAGGGTCAAAATATATCCACCATTATATTATCAAATGAGATCGATTGAATTAATCAGTTTCTTCTTCAGACATCATCATCATTGATTCGTCTTCGTCAGGGTAACGATCACTTTCTTCAGACATCATCATCATTGATTCGTCTTCATCTGGGTAGCGATCTTCATCTGGATAACCATCGTCCATCGATGTTGCAACTTCAGATGAAGCAGATCCTGTTTTCATGAAATCTGATTGTCTCATGAAATAGAATAATGCTGCAGCCGCAAGCAGAGCTAGAACGATCATCATATTTTTGTTACGCATAAAAACTCCTTTTTGCGTATGTTCTTATAGAAACGAGGTACAACCTTTGTTACTCAACAACTGTTTCTTGAAGAGCGGTTTCCAAGTTTTCATCTTCTTGCATCCAACCTCGATTGCTTTCGCCGCCATCTGTTTGGCTAGCTTCCAGCGCGCCGTTGCTCTCAACATCCAGCGACGTCGACACATCAGATTTCGATTTTTTGTCGCATTTCATGCACTTTGATTCTTGCATGAAATAATATAATAGAGCGAGGATTAATGCCGCAACCGCGATCATAGTCCAATTGTTCTTACGCATACGATGACTCCTTTTAATAAGGCTTGGTTAATATTCAATTATTACAAGGTTTTTGCCAATTCTTTCAACTCATCCATGAGACCCTTTGAAAGTTCTTCAGCATCCCATGAAGTATAACTCCATCTAACACCAGATTCCACCTTAGTCAAGACTGAGCGGTCACTCTTGATATCAATAATATCAATACGTACCACGTTCATGAGCGGGTGAATATGCGATGGTGCGCGCACAACGCCTGCTCTGCCGAGAATGCTATATGCAACGTTGCCCTCATCCAAAAAACAGAGCATCACTTTTTTTTGCCATACCATATTATGGTATCCTGCATGATCTTTATTGATGCAGATCAAAATACTTTCAAGGCCCTTTGGATAAATGCATTGTATTGGCGTTGTATGTGGCAACCCTTTTTCTGAAAAGGTCGCCAAAATCGCCACGGTTTCACCCTTTTTCAACACATTCACTAAATCATCAGGGAGTTTTACCCCAACATGTTTTGCCATAACAGCCCCACCTCGTCGTAAAAGCTATCTATTTAACTATAATTATCTACTTTAAAGACAGCGTGATAAGCGTGATGCAATGTCATGCTCAACCGCTAATCCTGCTGGTGTTAATACCAATCGATCATCCCGCATAATAAGAAATTTATGCTCACGCAACATACCAATAGTGTTATCAATTTCTCGCCGTTGAGATTCAGTTAAACCATCAACCAATTCACCATGAGATAAGCCATGCATGGTACGTATTGCAAGCATTATTCTTTCTAAACGAACATCCTCTTGAGTTAACGTTTCCGAAAATACTGTTATGTCTTGATTCATTTCAAGACTTTGCATATATTTCATAAAATTTTTTTCATTTTGCGTGCGGGAATGCCCATCAAATGAGCACGCTCCCAATCCAAATCCTTTATATGGTCTGCGTTGCCAATAGGTTCTATTGTGCCGCGATTCATATCCCGGTTTTGAAAAGTTTGAAATTTCATACTGATTAAATCCATGCTCACGCATTTTTTCAACCGTCCACATATACATGTCAACTACTGCATTATCACACGGTAACGAAACCGTTTTTTGTTTCACTCTAAAATATAACAACGTGTTCTCATGCACCGTCAGAAAATAGATCGACACATGATGAATCGGCCATTGCACAACCGTATTCACTAATGCTTTCCACTCATCTTCCGTTACACCAGGAAGACCTATAATAAGATCAACCGAAACGCGATCACAAGACTTTGATGCATGATGCACCACAAACGCGACGTCTTGCATACTTTGACGTCTATTGAGAGAATGTAACACACGCGTATTGAGACTCTGCACACCAATGCTTATCCGATTGATGCCCAATGTTTTCCATAAATCCATTTGTTCCTGCCTTACAGTACCCGGATTCACTTCTATCGTTATCTCAGTCTCTTGGTTTATTTCACAGCTTTTTCTTAGTATACCAAACATGTCAAGTAGCAGGTCATCCGGATACGTGCTTGGGGTTCCACCTCCCAAATAGATCGTATCTAAGGGCAATTTCCTGCCAAACTGCTGCATGCCGGTTTCAATCTCAGCGCACAAAGCGCGGTGATACCGTTCCTTAAATTCATCCTGACCGACCACCGTCACAAATGGGCAAAATGCGCATCGATACGGACAAAATGGCCAATGAATATAAAAAGAACGCGTATCGGAAGTATAATCATATGACACCCGTTCGAGACATTTTTCATTCGTTTCACTCATGAAAAACCCTCAGGGTGCACGGGAAAAGGAATATCATTTCCGTTCGTCCTGAGTAGTGCGCAAGCACGTATCGAATGGATAACGGAATACAGTAACATAGCTTTTTTAACATATTTTGCAATCCTATAATGACTTTAAGCTATATCTTTATGTGAACTAGTGTTGGCGACAAACGCCTTGGCGAGCGCAAAATCACGCTCTATGTTTTCCGGTATGGTTTCAAGATTGGCAAATTTAATTTCTTGCACACCATCAAATATGTGCTCCAAATTCTCCATTAACGCCGGCGGAATATGGCGATCCTTCATATATGCCAAAAATTCAATATCGGTCGCGCTTAAGACCTGATAGCCATAGCGCTTTTCAACGTACATTTTTATAATTTCAGTCAGCTGAGAATAAAATTTTCTTCCATCTTCACGCGTAAATCCACGGCGTGCCCAAAGCGCATCAAGTTCACGATTGGCCCACTGCCACGGTTTGAGCGGCTTTTTACGTGATTTGAAAAATCGTATTAAAAGATACATAAGCGCGAGCGTGATCAGAATCGCCAAGCACCACATACCAATAATAAAGGGCTGCGTTTGCCAGAATGGCACGTGCCAAACCCCATAGATATCGTATATTTCTGCTGATTCATTCCCTACCATAAATCCCTCACTAATACATCATGCGTCGTCGGAAAAAACACACCAAATCACTCATGAATGATTGATCGATGCGTACATCCAACACATCAATGCCATATTGTTTAAACAGATTATCTTGTTCTGCAACGCGCGCGCCCAATAATGCATTCAGCCGATCTGCATGTTTCCCGCGCGTATCGATTAATGATATTTCGCCCGTTTCACTATCTTGTATCGGTAGAAAACCAACCGATGGAAATTTTCTTTCCCGCTCATCTAGGCAGCGAATGGCAACCAAATCATGTTTCTTTGCCACGATATTCATATATTTCGTAAACGGATTGTCCGTAATGAAATCGGATATCATGAAAACTAATGCTTTGTTAACGTTTCGGCGTGCTAAATATTCAAAGGCTACATTCAAATCAGTTCCCCTGCTTCTTTTTTTCCGATCATCCTGAGTACTGAGCCCTGAGTTTAGCGAAGAGGCGAAGGTATCGAAGGACGTCTTGCTTTGGTGCTGTTCTGAAAAGTGAAACAACTTTTCCATAATCATGCGCGTATGCATGCGCCCGCGCTTGGGCGGGATAAAGGTTTCAACCCCATCAGAAAACATCAGTAATCCAACGTGATCTTTGCCATATTCTGCAACGAGCGCGAGTACGCTCGCCATGCGCGCAATCGTATCAAACCGCAGATCGTCATGGGATGAAAAAAAGGTCGAGCCAGAACAATCGACTGCTAAGATAACTGATCTGCTGCGCTCTTCGATATATTGCTTGGTCAACAACGTGTTCATCCGCATGGAGGCTTTCCAATCGATGTAACGCACGTCATCACCCAGCTGATATTCACGAATCTGATCAAACTCAAAACCGGTGCCCTTCACGGCCGAACGGCTATCACCCGAAAGC
>Ga0181538_10005794_pt1 | contig 10929 bp, 14 predicted proteins | sample PEATcosm2014_Bin_40_FD_119773 | JGI IMG/M metagenome (GOLD analysis project Ga0181538, IMG submission 119773) | Peatland microbial communities from MTU Mesocosm Facility, Houghton, MI, USA - PEATcosm2014_Bin23_30_metaG | ecosystem: Environmental > Terrestrial > Soil > Wetlands > Peat | place...
GGGCATTAATATCATTAGCCGTAGGTGAAACCTACGGGCTAGTGATTACCATCCCCGTCGATTTCTGACGACCCTGAAGGGGTCGAACGTGCCCCCTTCAACCCCTTCGGGGTTGGAGGATCCTAGGTGCGCGTGTTTTCCGTAGGTTTCACCTACGGCTAATGAAATTAGGTCCCTTCGGGACCCGGCGAAGGCGCTTAACTAAACGCTTATGGGGGGTTTCACCCCCGGCTACTCATTTTGCTCCCCTCCGGGGAGCACGGCTGCGCGCAGTCGACCATCCCCGTTGCAATCGGGTACAGAAGATTTTGAAACAGCTCTCCCGAAAATTCTTCTTGACATCGCCCTTCAACTGTCCTAGTGTCATATGACAGGAGCCGCAGATGATACTTCAAATCAATTTCAAGTCGGGCATGCCGATCTATCTCCAGATCGTGGGGCAGATTAGCACCGCCGCCGCTTCAGGGGCGCTGCGGGCCGGCGAGGCGCTCCCATCGATCCGTCCTCTGGCTGAGGAACTGCGCGTCAATCGCAACACGGTTGCCAAAGCCTATGCGGAACTCGAGAGCCAGGGCGTAATCGAAACGCTGCCGGGGCGCGGTTGTTTCCTGAAAGAGAATCAATCGGCGTTGCGGAAGAAGGTCCGGCGCGAGTTGCTGATCGAGCACATCGACCAGGTGGTTGTGCAGGCGCACCATTTGCAGGTGCCCCATGATGAATTCCTGGAATTAATCCACGAGCGGCTGGATGTGCTCGACGACAAACGGCGCGCCCACGAAGACCCTAAGGAGGCTTGAGCAGCCATGGAATCTCCAACTCTCCCGATCCAGATCGAAAACCTCACATACGCTTACGGGCGCGCGGAAGCGGTCCGTAACTTGAGCCTGACGGTCGAGCCCGGACGCTGTTACGGGTTCTTCGGCCGCAATGGCGCGGGCAAGACGACGACCATCAAGTGTCTGCTCCATTTGCTCCGTCCGCAGAGCGGCACGGTGCGCGTCTTTGGCCTCGATCCGGCAAAACACGAAGTCGAGGTGAAACGCCTTCTCTCTTACGTGCCGGACCAGGTGGCATTCTATCCCTGGATGACCGTGCGCGAGACGCTGGACTACCTTGCTTCATTCCGCGCACATTGGAACCGGCAGACGGAGCAAGAGTTGCTTGAGCGTTTCCAGCTCGATCCGGCGCAGCGCACCGGGAATCTGTCGAAGGGCCAGCGGACGCAGGTGGCGCTCGTTGCCGCGGTCTGCCCGGAGACGGACCTGCTGGTGCTCGACGAGCCAACCTCGGGCCTCGACCCCATCGTTCGCCGCGAGTTCATCGAGGCGGTGATCGGCGCCTATCAGCAGGGCGTTCCGGGCAAGCGCACGATTCTGGTTTCCACCCACCTCATCACCGAATTCGAGGGATTGATTGACGAGTTCACACTCATCGATCACGGCCGCAGCGTGCTGACGCTCGACGCCGACCAGGCCCGCGAGCGTTACCAGAAGATTCGCGCCCGCTTTGCACAAGCGCCGCCGGAAATCGACCTGCGAACAGCATTGCACGTGCGCCGCGACGGCCGCGAACTGGAATTGATTGCTAATGGCTCGGGACCCGAATTGATGGAGCGCTTGAAGCAACACAGTCCTGAGTCGCTGACGACGGAGTCGCTGACACTGGAAGAGATTTTTGTCGCGACACTGAAGTCGTAGCGCCACCCCTCGTGGGCGCCCTGGTGTCGGCCATGGCGATGGGTTGGGCAGGCACAAGGCCCATCGGCGCTAAGGTAAGCGCGTGCTTGGGGTCCCGAAGGGACCCAAGATCATTAGCCGTAGGTGAAACCTACGGACGGGCGGAGCACAAAAGCAGTCTCCGACCCTGAAAGGGTCGAACATTCGACCCCTGCGGGGTCGGAGAAGATCAAAAGTTGGGGGCTTCAGACCGTAGGTTTCACCTACGGCTAATGATATTAATGCCCTTCGGGCATTTAACCTCGTTCCCACACGCTTATCTTGGCACTTATAGGCACGAGGCCTGCCCCTACGAGAACAGGAGACGATCATGAACGCGCGGAGAATGTATAAGGAAGCGCATCCGCTCTTCTGGCCCTGGTGCGCCGTGGTCGCGGCGGCCCTGCTGCCGCTCGCGCACCCGCCACAATTAATGGAGTTGATCTGGCCGATTGGGTTTTTCCTCGGGATCCCGCTGCTCGCGACTCTCCCGCTGGGCAACGAGTTTGAGCACCGGACGCTTTCCCTGCTGCTTTCTCAACCTATACGACGGACGAAAATCTGGGGCGAAAAGCTGAGCGTTACGGTGGTTGCGGTTCTGTCCGCGGTTCTGTTTTTCTCACTGACCTTGCGGGCGACCTCATTTCAGCAGGACTGGAAGGTATGGGCCTTTGGGGGTGCGTGGATCGTCGCCATCACTGCCGCGGCGACGTTTTGGACGCTTTTCACAAGGTCAACGGTGGGCGGCGTCGTCCTGAACATCGGGATCCAATCTTTCATCGGCTTTGCTGTTCCCTGGGCAAACTTGGTCACCTGGCTGCGCGCGCGCGGATACCTCGCGCCGGGAAACCCCATCGTCGTTTCAAGCGTTGTTTTTGTCTTCGTTTGCTATGCAGGTGCAATGCTCTGGCTGGGCTGGCGAAAGCTAGCGCGGTTTCAGGCGACGGGGGGCATGGCGGGTGATGATCTACTGACGGCCGGTCCGGACGTGTTGCCAGGCGCATGGGTTGGCTGGCTTCGCTGCCGCCCCACGGGAGCGGTTCTCAACTTGATCCGCAAGGAATTCCGATTGCTGCGGCCGGTCTGGCTGATCAGCTTGTTGGCTGCCGTGGGCTGGGCGTGCCTGACCCTGGTAGGGTCGCTGCATCCGCAAGGACTAACCAGGACTTTCGAAACCACGGTGGTCAGTGCAGGTGTGATCACTATGCTGATCATAGCTGTTCTCGCCGGAAGCCTGTCGCTGGGGGAAGAAAAAACGTCGGGGACGCACGCGTGGCAGCTGACCTTGCCGGTGTCGGCGCGCCGCCAGTGGTTCATCAAGCTGTCGATGGCGTTGTTTGCGGGATTCACCGGTGCCGGGCTGGTGCCGCTTTTGATCGCCGGAAGATTAGTGAGATCCTCCCACATGCTTGCGGATGTACACGTCGGAAGGGAGTTGCTGGTGGGCGCGGTCCTTCTGACTTTTGCCTCCTTTTGGTGCGCGTGCGCGGTCAAAGGGATGGTGCCTGCCGTGCTTTGTCCGGTGGTGATCACACTGTATTTCGCCGGCGAGCTCGGCAAGTGGGCGGGGCCCGCGCTTACGAACCTCTATTTTTCGAGGTTCGATCCGTTTGGAAACGTGAAATTCGCCAAGGCCGTTTCGTCGATATTCGAAACCTTCGCAATTTCCAGACCCGCCCTTTGGGAATTTTTCTACAATCGAGGGTACTTCGTGCCCATGGTGTGGGCCGTCTTGGTCCCGACTTTGTTCTTGGCGGTAATCCAAAGTTACCGCCTTTTTCAGGCACAGCTTCAGGACAGCGCTCGTTCATTGGTCCGAAATCTGCTGCCTTTGGCTGGAGTGACATGCCTGTGCAGCTTTTCGTTGATGGCCTTTTTCTCCTTTGCCGGGCGTGCCCTGAACCAAAGATCGATAGCGCTATTTGAAGCCACCGATGCAATCCAGAAGATCCAATCGGGCGCCCCGAAGCTGGATGCGGCGCATCCACTCGAACTCACGGTGGAAGATCTAGCCAAGGTTTCCCCGCTCTCGAAAAGTACGCGGCGCCTTCTGGGCGATTCTCACATCACGCTCGTTCTCGATGAGCCGCCCCATCACGGTCAATTCGGCTGCGGCGCAAACCTCCAATCCCATGGCCTTTCTGCCTTGGGCTATTCGTGGTACTCGGCCGTCATCCCGCTTCGAGACGGTTCCCACTTCGTCGTGACATTCGAGCCCGTGACCCACTCCGTCATTTCCGCGGGATTCTGTGGAGGCCAACCCCCGCCTTCACCTGTTCGCGTCCCTTGGTAAGGCGCCGCGGGATCGCTCTAACGAGGTGGCGCGATGAGATTCGTGAGAGCCCCTTCACTTTTTACGTATTCTTTACTTGACAAACCCCGGGGTGGGTGCTAGCCTATAATTGTGGTCACTTTGCGGACAAATTATCGTAGCAGAACGCCGGAAACCGACCAGGCGCGAGGGTTGGCGGGATGGTTCCGCCGAGAGGGGCAAGCTGGGAAACAGAACAAATGAAAAATAGTGGGAACGAAGCTAAGAAGTACTTGAAAACAAAGGACATCACTTTTTTTAGTGGTGCAAATTGCGCGCATTTTACGCGCAAATCTGCACAAATCGAACGCTAAATGACCGAAAGACAGGGCATTTTGCGCAAAACGAAGCTAAGACATTTGAGCCGAAGGGCGGAGTGCATAAGCGACAAATAGTCGGCTACACCGGCTCGGGTTTTGCGTGTTCGCGCTCGTCGGTTGACGCGTAGCTGGGAACCGCCTCTACATCCAATGAGTTAGGGACATAAAGAAGCAGTGTAATAACCCCCAAATCCCGCCATGAGTTCTTCGTGCCCTATCCCTCTAGCACATTTAACCCATTTACAATTAATAAGTTACGAGATCACTCCGGCGAATGTTGCGAACTTGGCCCGCCTCTTGCTCCACGCCACTCTCATGGTGGAGGCGGTCGAATTCCACGGAGGAAGTCTCGTCACTTGTCATTTGTCACTCGTCACTGCAACTTGAGGCACATGCCATGAAAAAAGTGATCATACTTGGTGCGGCAGGCAGGGACTTCCACAATTTCAACGTGGTGTTCCGAGATGATCCTGCTTACCGGGTGGTGGCGTTCACGGCCACGCAAATCTCCAACATCGAAAACCGGGCTTACCCCGCGGGACTGGCGGGAAAGCTCTACCCTGATGGGATTCCGATAGTCCCGGAGTCGGAGCTCGAGAACACCACGCAGTTGGCCGCGCAGGTGCCGGTGATCTCCGTCTGCGCGGCGTGGTCCAGGAAGGCGAAGATCGCGTGAAGGCGTTGTGGCGCGGGCGAGACGCCCGCACCACACGTGTTCTGGAAAGCGGAAGAAAGGATTTGATCATGCGCAGACTCAGGGTTATAACACGGGCTGATAAGGAGACTCGGCTGCCGTCACGGCCTACTTCACTAGCCCATCGGCACGTCGTCTCCTTGCACGATTTGGCTCCGGCGGAGGTTGAATACCTGCTCAAGCTGGGCGAATGCGTAAAGGCCCAACCGAGCCGCTTCAAGAACGCACTTGAGGGCAAGAGCCTGGCGATGCTTTTTGAGAAGCCGAGCCTGCGGACCCGTGTGAGTTTCGAGGTCGGCATGGAGCAACTGGGCGGGAAGGCCATCTACCTGGGCCCGCAGGAAGTCGGCTTGGGAAAGCGCGAGTCAGTGAAGGACGTGGCGCAGAATCTATCGCGCTGGGTGAACGCGGTGGCGATCCGCACCTTCGCTCATCAGACTGTGATGGAGTTCGCCGCCAACGCTTCGATCCCAGTCATCAATGCTCTCTCGAACTTCGAGCATCCCTGCCAGGCGCTGGCCGACTACTTCACCCTGCTCGAGCACAAAGGGCCCTTGGAGGGCAAAACACTCGCCTGGGTAGGCGACGGCAATAACGTGGCTCATTCGCTCATTTACGGCGCCGCGAGGCTGGGCGTGCGCATGCGCATCGCCACCCCGGCGGGCTACGAACCGGACCGCTCCGTTGTGGCCGACGCCAAACGCGAAGGCGGGGACATCACGCTTACTCACGATGCCCTCGAAGCCGTGGCCGGCGCGGACGCCGTTTATACCGACGTCTGGATCAGCATGGGCCAGGAAGACGAAGCCGACACGCGCCAGCGCGTCTTCCGACCTTACCAGGTCAATTCAGAACTCTTGCGTACCGCGGGGCCTCAGGTGCTCTTCATGCACTGCCTGCCGGCGCGGCGCGGCCAGGAAGTGACGGCCGAGGTCATGGACTCGCCTCGCTCCATTGTCTATGACCAGGCCGAGAACCGCTTGCACATTCAGAAGGCAATGCTCCTGGCGCTGCTCTCTTGAGATATGGCTAGCATCACTTCCCCTGGAAACATCCCGGAAGCTTTGCAGGGCACGGCGGTCACGCGAATTACGGAATAAGCTGTCAGCCGTCAGCTATCAGCTTTCAGCAAACTAATGTGCCGGGGCAACCCTCTCCCGTGGGGAGCGGGTGTCGCGCTGCCGGCGTTTTCATCGGCCGGAGCGTGACGGGTGAGGGGTCTTTTCCCCCCGCGTACAGCTCCCGCAGAGTCCGTCATCCCCGCGAACGCGGGGATCCATTGTCAGTCCAAGAACCCATGGATTCCCGCTTTCGCACGAATGACCGGTGGCGGAAATCTCCGCCACACCGCCTCGCAGGAGTGCTACGATTTCTAGAGCCAATGAGCGTTCCCGCGGAAAAGTCTGATCGGCGCCTGATGCGCCAGATGTTCGGCGCTATCGCTCCTCGGTACAACTTCGTTACCAGCGTGTTCTCGTACGGCATGGATCGCGGCTGGAAACAGCTCGCAGTCCGCAAGGCCGCTCTGCCGGCCGGCGCGTTGGTGCTGGACCTTGCCTGCGGCACAGGCGACTTTTCGCAAATTGTTCTTCAATCGCTGCCGGGCACTACGGTCGTCGCCGCGGACATCACCCAACCGATGCTCGAGACGGCGCGACGGCGGTGTTGCTGCAGGGCGATCTGCGCCGATGCCATGTCGCTTCCCTTCCCCGACGGCCTCTTCGATTGCGTCTTTGTTGGCTACGGCCTGCGCAATTTCCCCAACTTGAACGTCGCGATTCAAGAGATCCACCGCGTCACCCGGCCGGGCGGAATGCTGGTGAGCCTGGATTTCTTTCTGCCTGCCGATCGCCTTTGGCGCAAGCTCTATCTCGGATATCTTTACACGCAGGGCGCCTTGTGGGGCCTTCTGCTGCACGGCCGCCCGCGCCTGTACACCTACATTCCCGATTCTCTCCGAGGCTTCATTTCAATCGCAGACTTCTCTTCCCTATTGAAGCGGACGGGGTATGCAAGTGTTGATACGAGATCCTTCATTGCCGCCGGCATAGGCCTGCATTGGGCCGTCAAAGCGTAGCGAAGACCTGCTTCCCAAGGTCTGCGATTTTCTAAGGGGCAAGGATTACGCGGTGAAGCGGCGTTCCTCAAAAACATGGTGTCAACTAAACAGTTGACATTATCGATACTAACGGATATAGTTGAAAAATGATTGGCAGTTTCCGGCATAAGGGGCTGGAGGAAATCTACCTTACGGGCAAGACAAGCCGAATCGGCGCACAATACGTCAGGAAGTGCGTGCGAATTCTTCAGTCGCTCGAGGTGGCGACACACTCGGAGGAGATGAACGTGGCGGGATACAGGTTCCATCGCCTGCACGGCAGGCCCGAGAGGTGGTCGGTGCGAGTCACCGGAAATTACCGCATCACCTTCGCTTGGTCAGGCGAGAACGCGGAGGCCGTTGATTTTGAGGATTACCATTAGGAGGGAGACCATGAATCGTAAGAACCGATTGCCACCTGTACATCCGGGCGAAATTCTCAGGGAGGATATTCTTCCCGAGGTCGGACTGTCGGTCACGGCGGCGGCAAAAGCACTAGGCGTGTCGCGCCAGATGCTGCATGATATCTTGGCTGAGCGGAGACCTCTGTCCGCGATCATGTGCCTGAGGATTTCCCGACTACTGGGCAGCACTCCCGAATTCTGGATGCGCCTGCAAGCGGAGTACGACCTGAAGAAGGCAGCCCAAAACAAGAAAGTGATGGAGCGTGTCGCGCAGATCGTGCCGGTGCAGGCACAGGAGGCGATGTAGCGTCATGAAGGGGAAGATGCGGGCGCAAGGGGATGACCTGCGCCCAGAATACAATTTCGATTACTCCAAAGCCGCGCGTGGCAAGTATTACCGTCGCATCATGAAGGAGGGCGCGAATGTTGCGATCCTGGAACCGGATGTGGCCAGGGCCTTCCGCACGTCCGCGGCGGTGAATGAAGCCCTCCGCATCCTGCTCCAGATTTCCGAGACCACCCGGCGATTGACACGGCCTTGAGCTGCAAGCGCGAAAGCCCCCCGATGACCGCCCCGTTCAGCGCCGTAGGGGTAGGGCTTGCCCTACCTCAGCCTGCGACAAGGGGACGGCAAGCCGTCCCCCTACAGTCTTCGAGACTGAGTTGCTGTGGTCGCCGCGCGTGAAATACGCTGCGTAGGGCGGAGACGACGCCCGCGAGACATCCACCACGAGTCTGGAACATGACCCGGCTCATCGCCAGTTCGGGTCATCGAAGCGGCTGAGGTCGGCGTGGTCGTCGAGGATGCCGAGTGTAACGATGGCGAAGGTGAAAACGGTCGTTCCTTCGTGCAGGTGTCCGCCGAAGGCCTTCTGGTCGTCAGTCATGGTGATATGGGCGTGGATGCGTCCGTTCAGCACGTACCCATTGACCGCGATAAGGTCCATGGGGGCTGCACGCTCGGTATAGGCCAGCTTCGCCGGAAGCGTGGTGCTATTCACGGCATGGACGTGATACCGGGTGACTGACCCGACGCCGCTCAGGATCACCGCGTTCTTGATCTTTTCGCTGTTCACCGCCCGCTGCAAGCCGCCCAACAGGTCGGTGTTGTACTTCATGCGCACCAGCACGACGCGCTTGATCTCGCTGGTGACGGTGAAGACGTCCGGCGGCGACTGATCCGCCGCAAACGCCGGCAACGCCGCCAGCAACATCGAAGCCGCGAGATACGTCGCCTTCTTCATAAATCCACCTCCCGGGTAGCGCCGGCACTCCTGCCTGTGTCAAGGCTTGCCACCACATTTCGCCACACCGCATCAGGTCAACTCAAGACCCGCGGGTTTGTTGCTAAGCCATTCCTGTTCTCTTTTGCCGCGTCGAGCTTTGGGATTGCAGTCTGCGATTAGTTCCTCCAGCCTGTAGCGGGGACGCTTCAGCGGCACCACTATCAACCGATCGCACTCGACTCGAAGGCCGACTCTTGCTCCCGGCCGTAAGTGCAAAACCTTAAGCACGGGAAGCGGCACTGCCAACATCACTGATCGGCCGACCTTGCGCAGATTCGTTCTGTGCATCGCGTCTCCGCTCAATTCCATGTTCCACGGCCTCGGCGCCAAGAATTCATAACGGCCTGACTTTACCCAGGCCTTGTTTATGGCCCGCCTTAGCTACTAACTGCGCGCCGGCAGAGGCTTGCTTAATCATCAGTTTTACTGGTCATGCAAGCGCACGTCCTTGCGGCAGTCGTCCAGGATCCCCTTCGATTACGGAGTTCCCCGCCTAGCATGTTTAATCGGATATGTGAGGACGACGAGCCCACCTTCGATCTCCATCCGACCTCGTTTTCTGGGATTTGCATTATAAATCGTATGCATGTAAACCTTATCGTTTGACGTGAAGCCAAGGCCTAACTCAACGTCATCCTCGCCGCATCCCGAGAGCCAGATGCTGCCTTTGATAATCTGATTCGGAGGAGTAATAATATTGTCCCGGCTGTCTCGGTACGCCTCCCAAACAATTGCACGGCGCGGCTTGAAAGTGAATTCGAGATTCTTCAACCAGGTCCAATCGGGAATCCCCGAGCGATCCTCCTTGCAAACAGGATACTCCGACTTGAAAATGATCGTCTTGTCGAGCTTGATTTCTAACGCAAAGATCGGGCCTCCGCAGACCTTGTACCAACACCAGACTGACTCCCTCGGCAACTCCTGAGCGGCGCTCGCGGCGGGAGCCAACAGGATTGCAAGCAGCAGATATCTCGATCGTGTCATGATGGAGCCTCGTTAAACGACGGCCGCGTTTTCCGAGTCGATCATGTCAATCAACCCTTCGAGTTTCCCTTTGGCGTACTCACGAGCTTCTGAAGCCTCTCTTGCATTGGCCTCCATACCGACGGCCTCCCCTTTGGTACCAGACTGGACCATACTATAGCGCAGCCCGACCTCTCTTGTTCGCCTGTTTACCGCCTTCAAAACTGTAAGGCTCCAAAATCGAGGGCTGAACTGCCAACGCCGGAACCGACAGCCGCGAAGACGCGTATAATCAAGTGCTAATCAGGAGTCGCGAATGCAGCTCATTATTGAGAGCGTAGGTAAACTCTACCGCGGCAAGGTCTGGGGCCTGCGGGGATTCAGCCTGACGCTGGGCCGGGGCGTGTTGGGCCTACTAGGGCCGAACGGCGCCGGCAAGTCCACTCTGATGCGCATCCTCGCCACCGTGACGCGAGCGACGGAGGGCCGAGTGATCTGGGACGGCGCCGACATCGCGAAGTCCCCGGACAGCGTGCGTTCCGTGCTTGGCTATTTGCCTCAGGACTTCGGCGTGTACCCGAACCTGAATGCGGTGGAATTTCTTGAATACCTGGCCGCAGTGAAACGCATCGATGCCTCGGCCGCCCGGAAGCGCATTTCCGAACTGCTCGAATTGGTTAACCTCACGGACGCCGCGCGCCGGCCGCTGGGGGGATATTCCGGAGGCATGCGGCAGCGGGTGGGAATTGCGCAGGCCTTGCTGAACGATCCGAGGTTGTTGATCGTGGACGAACCGACCGCCGGGCTTGACCCGGAAGAGCGCGTGCGGTTTCGCAACCTGCTCTCGGAGCTTTCCGGGGAGCGCATTGTGATCCTTTCGACCCACATTGTCTCCGACGTGGAAGCAGTGGCGACGGACATTGCCCTGATCGATCACGGCGGGCTGGTTGTCGAGAGCGCCCCGGAAACGCTGCTTCAATCCGTCAATGGGCGCGTATGGGAGATGGTAATACCCAGTTCAGACCTCAGCGAGCTTCGTAAGAACTATCTGGTGAGCAACACGGCGCACCGCAGCGACGGAGTCCACGCCCGAGCGGTGGCGGACCATACTCCGGCCGCGTCGGCACGCCCTGTCGAA
>Ga0181538_10005795_pt1 | contig 10929 bp, 10 predicted proteins | sample PEATcosm2014_Bin_40_FD_119773 | JGI IMG/M metagenome (GOLD analysis project Ga0181538, IMG submission 119773) | Peatland microbial communities from MTU Mesocosm Facility, Houghton, MI, USA - PEATcosm2014_Bin23_30_metaG | ecosystem: Environmental > Terrestrial > Soil > Wetlands > Peat | place...
CACAGAGACACAGAGAAGATCGCAATCGTTCTCGCTTTTTCGTTGGCCTTCTCTGTGTCTCAGTGCCTCTGTAGTGAATTCCTAGCTGTGCGGGAACCATCGATACAGCATGAAGTATACGAGCACCCCTGTGACGCTGACGTACATCCACAGCGGCCAAGTCCAGCGTGCGATGGCGCGATGACGATCATAGCGGCCGCGCAACCCGCGGCTCAGCGTGATGATCACCATGGGAACGATCACAATTGCAAGCGTGACGTGAGGGATAAGGACTAAGAGGTAGATCGTATGCCACACGCCCGCGCCGAGGAAACGAATGTCGCCGACATGCACATGGAAATATACATAGCAAGCCAAAAACAAAGCCGAGGCTACAACCGCGGCGATCATGCAGGCACGATGCGCGGCGATTCTCCCTCGCATAATCAGGTTGCGGCCAATGAGCAGCAAAACTGCGCTGATGCCGTTCAAACTCGCAATCAGGGCAGGGAAGAACGCGTATTTTTCAGCGATCACGCGGCAGGCCTCGTGGTGCGGCGGTTGGCCATCAGGAATGCGAGTCCGAACATCACCAGCGAAAACAGGAGCAACGTCGCCATCGCCGAAGGCAGAGGGAAGGTTGCTTCCATCCCGGGATAGAGCAGGGCTCGCAGCGCCTCCACTCCGTAAGTGAGCGGATTCATGTACATCAGGACGCGAATCCAGCCCGAAGCGCCGGCCATGGGAAACAACGCGCCCGACAATAGCCACAGCGGAATCAGGAACAGATTGATGATGCCATGGAAGGCTTGCGTGGAATCCATGGGCCATGCGATGGCGAAGCCCAGCGCGGTCAGAGCGAACGAAACCAGGAATACTACGACGGCCACCAACAGAATCTGGGGAAGGTTGAGGTGTACGCCTGCGAAGGGCGCGAAGACGAGGAAGATCATCCCCTGAATGGCGGAAAGAGTTGTACCGCCCAGAACCTTACCCAGCACAATCGCGGAGCGCGGCACCGGCGCCACCAGTACCGAGAGCAGAAATCCTTCCTTGCGGTCCTCGATAACCGACATCATGGTGAAGATCGAGGTGAACAGGACGATCATGATCAGCGCGCCGGGATAGAAATAATCCATGTAGTGCTGCTGGCCCTGACCGTTGCCGGAACGAAATGAAGTGCCGAAGCCCGAGCCGATCACCACCCAGAACACCAACGGCGATGCCAGCACGCCGATCACGCGGGATTTCTGGCGGTAGAAGCGTACAATCTCGCGCCACCAAAGTGTGAACGCGGGGAGCAAGACACCCGCGGAAACGGGTACAATCGGTCTCGATAATGCGGCAGTTTGAGTAGCCACGACGTTAACTCGCTTTCACTGCTGGAGATTTCGGTGCCGGAGCAACAGCTTTTTTCTTACCGAGCATTCCCGAGTCCTGCATCTCCCAGTAAGCATTCAACAAAAAGACAGCTGAAAGCGTAAGCAGGATCAGGCTCATGAACAAGCCATCCACGGTGGTAATCATGCCGTTCATCAGCGTCCACGCCACTCCCAGCAGAGGGAGAATGCCAAGCACAAGAGAAAGGGCAAGCATCATGGAAAGCAAGTTACCTCCTGTGATCTTCTGAATTCGACTCTGCTTCGTTTTTCTCGCTCCAGAATTTATGTCCGGTGCGCCGAATGAAAACGTCTTCGAGCGCCGGTTTGCTAACGGAAAGCGCCTCGATCTCTCCGGGAAAGGCCTCGACCACTTCAGTGACAAAGCGGTGCGCGCCCTCCCGTTCTATGCGCACCTGATTCTCCAGAACCGTCGTTTCCGCGTGAAAGCGCGCCCGGATGCGCTCTGCCAGCACTCCCGCGTCGTGAGCCGCATGCAGCAATACGACGTCGCCGCCAATCTCGCTCTTCAATTCCTCTGGCGTGCCCAGCGCCACTAGGTTGCCTTCATTCATGATGGCCAGCCGGTCACAACGCTCAGCTTCTTCCATGAGGTGCGTAGTCACCAGCACGGAAACATGCTCTTCGTCGCGCAACATTTGCAGATATTGCCAGAGATCGCGCCGCGCACCAGGATCAAGGCCCGTGCTGGGTTCATCCAGCAGCAGCACTCCGGGATGATGAAGCAGCCCCTTGGCCAGCTCGATGCGGCGCTGCATCCCGCCGGAGAACGTTTCAACGAGTTCTTTGGCGCGGTCGGCAAGCCCCACGCGTGACAGGATTTCAAAAATTCGTCTCTTCAGCGCTGCCCCACGCAGGCCATAGAGATGTCCCTGATGCCAAAGATTCTCGTAGGCTGTGAGCTTGAGATCCACGCTCTGCGCCTGAAAAACCACGCCAATCTGCCGCCGCACTCGCGCCGGCTCCTGCGCCGCATCGCAACCCATGATGGTCGCGCGTCCGGCGCTCGGAATCATCAGCGTGGAAAGAATCCGAAAGAGCGTGGTCTTCCCGCTGCCATTCGGGCCAAGCAAGCCGAACAACTCCGCAGGCCGCACGTCGAACGAAACTCCATTCAGAGCGGTGCGGTTCTCATAGCGATGCACGAGGTTTTGTACGCAAATGACAGGCGCTGCGGAAGCAGGCGTTACTTCCGGACCGGCGTCAGCAAATGCAGATACTTTCGATGCCAAGGAGTGTCCTAGGATGAACCCAAAACTAGTTTACGACGATATCGCGTAGAACATCGTGGAAATGGATAAAAGCAGTAAATAAATACGACGCCCTTAACATGGCTGACGCATTCAACTCTTTGCTCATGCAGCCGAAGCATCCCCTTGTACCTGGGGTATGCGCTCCTCAAACGCGACCGGGACGTGCCGCCAAACTTGAATGGCGAGAACCACAGTCGTCGCGAGCAAGAGCGCTCCCACAGCCACATGCGACACCGTCGCTACCACCATTGGCAGTTCCGGTTGTGCCGCGTCCTTGCCCCAGGCCACACGCGCCAAGAACGCAGTAAAGCCCAGGCAAAGCTGGGTAATCAAAAGCTAGAGCATGACGATCGCGGGACGCCGTAGTGCTTCGATTTGCGAATAAACCGAAAGCGCCCGAATCGCGGTCCAGGCCAGCACGAAGGACACAATTACCGCATTCACCACGTGTGGCCACCAACTCATGCCGTGATGACGAAACATCCCGCCCAGGATGAGTTGTACATACAGCACGAAGATGGAAAGCAGGGTGAGCGTGAACAGGCTAGGGCGTCGCGGGTCGAACTCCACGCGCGGCTGTTCTTCCACCCACTTGCGTCCTGTGAAGAGAGCGATTGCCACGGCGATGCAGAAGAAGGTCTGCGCGACGGTGGCGTGCGCCGTGGAAACCGCCGGAGGCTGAAAGAACAAAACTGTAAGTCCGCCGAGAATGGCTTGTGCGATCACCGTGCAGAAAGCGCCTACTGCAAGCCAGCGCAGCCAGCGACGCCGCTCTGCCAGTAGAGTCCAGATGGCGATCGCCAGGGTCAGCGTCACTAGCGTGCCGGCCACCATGCGGTGACTCCATTCGTAGCGTATGCCACCAACAAAACGGGGTACTTTGACGAGGTAGCCAAACGACGTTGGCCAGTCAGGGACCGATAGTCCTGCATCATTGCTGGTGACCAACGCTCCGGCGGTGATCACGACGAACGTGGCGCACGCCGTAAACACCGCGAAAGCATGATGGGCGCGATTGTAAGTTGTCAGGATGGCCTTCAGAGTATTTCCCCTTGGGTCAGCGGGGATGAACAAAAGTCCCCGCATTTGAAGCGAGCCACGTCGGTTGGCCCAGCCCGCTACTCCAAACAGACGATTTTATCAGACCGACATCCTGATGCAAGCGGCAAAGCCGGGGCAATCCCAGCCTTGCCTTACTCGGCCGCGGCCTTGAAGCTCTGATCCACCGTCTTGGTTTCTTTCGGGCCGACCGTTACTTTCTGATCCTGTTCGCCCAGCTTCTCCTGCACGAAAGCAATCGTATAATCCCCCGGCGGCAGGCCCTTAATCTCATATTTGCCGCTCTCGTCGGTGACCGCATAGAACGGATTCTTCACCACGCTGATGTACATCTTCATCCAGGGGTGCTGGTTGCACTTTACGGGTAGCATGATTTCTTCACGGGCGAAATTCTTTTCGATCGCAGGCGACGAGGGTGGCTGCGACTCGTTCCACTCGCGGTTGTCCTTGGGTGTGGGATGGATGTTGTGCGTGGTCATATCGTCATTCTTGATCTGCACGGTCTGCCCGGCCATTACTCCTAGCACGTGCGGATGGTACTTGCAGCCGCTTTGGTCGAGGACGACCGCATCCTTGGGCACGTCGAAGGTGCGGTTGCCCAGGCCGTCCTTTACGTAGACAAATACATTGGCGAGATCCCCACCAGCGACGATGATATTTTCCGCTTCGTTCGTGCCTTTGCAGGCTGGATCCTGGCTCATGTCAATCTTCGAAGGTTTCGGCGCCGTGCCATCAAACTTCACAGTGCCCTTGACGGTTGCCACGGTTGCTGGATCAATCGGCGTAGCTGCTGGCGCGGGCGCCGCTTGCTGCTCAGCCATGTTGTTGCTTGACTGTTCCGTATTCTCTTTCTTATTGCACGCTGCCAGCAGCAGTAAGGCCAACAGAGCCACCATGCTGACCGCCATCATCCTCAAACCTGTTTTCTTATTCATGATGTCGCCCTTTCTGTAGGAGGTTAAAATCTGCTTGATCCTTAGGTTGTACCGGTGCTACTGAACTGGCAATTTTATCGCGAACCGCCGTTTGCCGCCTGATGCGGCTGCGCTGCAGCCTGCGTGTGGTCGGTTGATGGATGAACACTCGCCGTCTTTGCCCGCGGCATGGACGACGCCACTTTGCGTTGCTCTTCCGGCGTCAACTGGAAGATGTAATCGGTCAACAGCTTCCTATGGTCTCCCTCATAGCCCTGGAACGACGGCGGCGTCGGCCCGGCGAACACCCATTGATTGTTCTGCTGCTTGAATAGTCCCGATGGCATCGACGTGCCTGGGCTGACTGCTTGTGGGTCTGTGATCCAGCGCTCCACCCAGTCCGGCTTCAAGCGTTCTTTTGCCAGCAGGAAATTCGGCGCGGTGGCAATCTTGTCGTGCGTCGGATCGCCCGTAGCGTGACACTTCAAGCACGGTGCTGCGGAGCTGGAGAACAGGCTTCGAGCCATGTCGGTTTCTTTCGTGGTGAGAACCGGAACCTGCTCCGGAATGTAGGGCAATGGTTGCTGCGAGAGCGCCTGGAAGAAGCGCACCAGCTTCCGCAATTCGCTATCCGAGAAGGAGAACGTGGGCATGCGCACCTTCAAGTAAGGCCGCACACCGTTGCGGTTCGTATCTGTTGTGCTCAACGCCGGATTCGACAAGAACTTCCGCAGCCACTCCGGATCGACTCGCGCACCTTCGGTTAAGAGTTTCGGTGGCAACTGCTCCTGTACCTCCTGGTACTGCGGCAAGCCCATCAGAATGGTTCGCTGTCCGGGGATGAACTGGTGGCAGCCCATGCAATTGTATTTCTTTACGATCCACCAACCTTCCTGAATGTCGTGCCGGGCATCCCCCGGTTTGTATTGATAACTCGCAGGCAAGGAAGTTTCTTCGCTTCCCATCAGGAAAGTAGTGAGGTCGAGCACCTGATCTTTAGTGAGGTGCAGGTTGGGCATGCGGAGCGCTTCGGTTTCGCTCTTGACCTTGCCCTGGTCATAAATATTGGGCTCGGCTAATTTGTGTTCGAAGAATCCTTTGTGGTCGTACCAGGGCTCCTTCGCGGGACCGTCCGGCAAGCGCGCGAGATCTTCTTTATCTTTGATCGGCTCGGCATCCTTGCCTCCGCGCTGGGCTACCTCGGTGAACAACGCAAAGTCGAGACGCTCGATGGGCTTGCTGCCCTCGAAGGTGAGCTCAGTGCCGATGCGCCCTTCGTCCTCGAAGCCTGTTATCTCATGGCAGCCGGAGCAGCCAAAATGCCGAACCCACTTCTTGCCCTCGTCCTTCAGCTTCGGATCATCCATGAACGAGGCATCTGCATATGACGACGGCTCCCGCTTCCTCTGCGTCATCAAGTAAGTGGCGATGTCTTCCGCATCCTCTGGGGACAGCCGCAGACTTGGCATCACCGTCATGTTCTGGACTTGCAGTTCGTGGCCGTCGTTGGGACACTGGCTGTGATCGAGATCAAACTGATAGGGGAGGCCCTTCTTGGCGTAATCTTCCGGGCCAATATCCTTCTTTTCGTACGGACAGTAGGGGCGCGTCCGTTCGCGCGCGTTGTGAATCCAGCGAACCAGATAATCGTAATTTGCTTTTTCTCCGACGCGCGATAGCTTCGCGGCAAACGTGCCTCCTTGCATCTGATCACCTTCGCCAATAGAGTGGCAAGCCAGACATCCGCGGGTTTCAAATAACTCTTTTCCGTGGGCGGCGTTGCCCGGCTTGTGTTTGGGAAGCGGATCGGTGAAGCCCGACTGCCATATATATGCCGAGATCGCCTGGATCTGATGATCGTTCAGGCGGAAGTTTGGCATTTTCGTTGTGGGGCGGAAATCTGTCGGCCTCTTCAGCCAAACCGGAATCCAGTTTTTGTTCAGCTTCAGCCGCGCATCTTTCAGATTTGGTCCGACTTTCTTCATGTCCTGCATCAGGCTGTGCGACTGAAAATCGAGTTGCTGCAAACGCCCGTCCAGCTTGCTGTTTGCCACCCTCAAGTCGACCGCCTGCCCATTCAGTCGGTTCGCTTCCTCGTTTGACTCGGCCGCGTCCGCCTGCTTCATCAGGTACGCGGTTTGCTTCAGATTGTCTTTCTTTTGCGTCTCGATCTGCTTGATTTGCTGGCCGATTGAGTTCAGGTCTTCGGGCTCTTTGTCATATCCCTCGTAGCGGTGGCAGCCCATGCAGCCGCGCTGGCGGAAGAGATCTTTGCCGTTGTTGATGGTTTGCCACTGCACGTCGCCGCTGGCCAGGACCATGTCGGCCGAATGACAATTCTGGCAGCCCGCTTCTGAGTTTTCTTTAGGGAAAAGCGGCCATAGCCAGTGCTCGTAATTTCCGTGCGCCTTCTCCACGCTCGTGGTGGCGCGCCCGTTCCCCTGATGGCAGGGAGAACAGCCGAACTTCTCTGGATCGTGAATCTTCAACAACTCAGGCTGTGGATGGCTCACGAATGCGTCGGCATACTCATCGGGCTTTTTCTGGCCCTTCGGAGTCATGGAGGCGGCAGTGATTTTCAGCGGTTCGCGCGCGTTCATGTGGCAGGACTCGCAACGGTCCACGATGTTGGCTTCCGCCACGTTGATCTGGACGATTGCCGGATCCCACTCCGTCGCCCTCTTCTTCAAACCGTCGATCTGCTGCGGCGTCAGGTCGACCATGTGGTCGGAGATGTATTCGTCCATCTTCGCCCTGGCCGCGGTCACCGGTTTCAGAACATCGCCGAGTTCCAGACTCAGTTTCGTGCGCTCATCGCGGATCTCGTTATACGTCTCCTCCAGTTGCGGAAACGTAAATTTCTTCTTGCTGCCGTCCGGAAACTCAACTGTGGCCTGTTCGCTCTTGTACTTGTCAATTTCTTTCCGCTTGCTGGCCTTCGCCGAATCGCTGGTGCTGGTTTCGTACTCGTAGGTCAGCGCATTTACGTAAGCGCGCCGATCGGTGAAGACACTTTGGACCGCGAGTAGCCGCGCGCTGGCGTCGTCAAGTTTCTTGCGGGCTTCATCCGCTTGCGCCTTCGAATCCCGATAGGCCTTTTCGTAGCCTTGCTTGAGTGCGGCGTAATCCGGATTCTGCTCGACATCCTTCTCCGACGTAACCGATTTCGACCGCGCCGTGTTAAGAAACGCGCTGTAGCGATCTTTCCAATGCTCCTGGAATGCTTTCCACGGACGCTGGCCCCACGCCTCATCCCACAAGGCCCAGAACAACGTCGCCATCAGAATCACCGTCGCGATCAGGTAATACGCTGCGTACGATTTGCTTGTGATCGGGTCCTGCTCGGGGTTGGGTTGTTCAGGCACCGCTTCCTCCGAAGGTCTTTATCATTCCGAGCGAAGCGAGGAATCTGCTGTCCTCGCTGACATCCCGGTCCGCCGTATATTCACAACTAACAGACTCATCAAACGTTGAACCAGGGCGTGATCCACACATACTTGATGTGCCACAAGAGCCGCAGTCCCATCTTTAAGGGCAAGGCCACCATGGTCAGTAAAAGAAACTGCGTAATGGAAAACTGCAGCAGGCTCATCCTCTTGAAGTCTTTCGCCATGAATCGCCGGAACAGCGAATACACGATAAATCCTCCGAGCAGGTAATAGCCGCCAACCACAATCGCGCCGAACAGTGCTTTCGCCAGGTTCGACGTGATGCCAAAAATATCGGGTAAATCGCGGTTCACTTCATAGATCAGACGGTTGTGATCCCAGGTTTGCCCCGGCCAGAACCATTGCCAGCCGGGCCCCCGAATAAACGTACCAATGATGATCATCGCGACCCACAGAATGATGAAGCCGAACAAAAATGTCCCAATCGAAAACTTGCGCTGCTTCCACGTGTAGTACCCGCTGCCCAGCGGATTCGTATCAATGTAAGGAATAACCATCAGACCGATGATGATCATTGTGGGCATGACGACGCCGGCGATCCAGGGATCGAAATAGACGAGCATCTCCTGCAGTCCGAGGAAATACCACGGGGCCTTCGCTGGATTCATCGTCAAGTTGGGATTGGCGGGTTCTTCGAGCGGCGCGTTCAGCGTGATCGACCAGACCATCAGAATGATCGTCACGATGATGGCTGCAAGAAACTCAATGCGAAGCAGAAACGGCCAGACATGAACTTCCTTCTGCCAGCCGGGTTTGAACGGCCAGGTCTTGCGATGATGGGTCTTCGCGAGGGCAGCGTCGCCTTCGAGTTGCTCGATTAGCTGGTCGTTGGCATGCGCCTGCCTCCATGCCAGATAAATGTAGAAGGCCAACAGCGGGATCAAGCCTACGATCGGTACATTATCTGGAGCCGAGCAAATCTCCCAAAGTTGTCGCCAGTCCATACTTTCTCCAAGAACTTTGTGAGGACGGTCGCCCTCGGCCGTCCGTGTCGAGCGAAAGCTCGACTGTTTCTTGCTGGCACCCAAACCGAACTGCGGTCGGTCTGACAGCCGAGGGCGGCTGTCTCCACATGATTCTTGCTACTCTCCCGCTGCCTTTGGCCCCCGGCGCGGCTTATCCGCTTCCGCTTCCAACATCACCGGCGCTGGACCGGAGATTCCGCCGTCCTTCCGCACGCGCCAGAAATGCACGATCATCAGAATCGAAGCGACGATCGGAATGCCGATGCAGTGCCAGATGTACGAACGCAACAAAGCATTCGCTTCCACGATCGAGCCGCCCAGCAGGCCGAAGCGCACATCGTTGTATGGCGTCATGCCCAGCATCGAGCCGAACGGGCCCTCGTGCCCAAGCAGCGGAGTGGCTCGCGCCATATTCGTGCCTACGGTTACAGCCCAGAATCCTAGTTGATCGTCGGGCAGAAGATAACCTGTGAACGAGAGCAACAACGTAAACACCAGCAATAGCACGCCTATGTTCCAGTTAAATTCACGCGGCTTTTTATACGAGCCGGTCAGAAAGACGCGGAACATGTGCAGCCACACGCCAATCACCATCAGGTGGGCGGCCCAGCGGTGCATGTTGCGCAGAATTTTTCCGAATGGCACATCGTGCTCGAGATAAAGTACATCGCGGAAGGCCTGCACCTTGCTCGGGTGGTAGTAGAACATGAGCAGAACGCCGGTGTAGGTGAGGATGATAAACAGAAAAAACGTGATCCCACCCATGCCCCAGGTGTAGCTGTAGCGCACCGAATCGCGATTAATCTTCGCGGGATGCAGATGTAAGAAGACGTTGGAGAGCACACCCAGAGCCCGATTGCGCGGTGTGTCGTCGTGCTTATGGCGAAAAATGGAAGTGTAGACCTGAGTCTTGGTCGGATCTTTCAGTCCCTCGATCTGCTCTTTTGCCTTGGCGGGAATGTCGACCTTTATCGCCTGAATGTGGTCTTTGACACCAGCGGTGACCCGCTCTACTAATCCCACTTTGCCGTTCTTGCCGTTCGGATTATTTTCGTCAGCCATCATTTCCTCTTGGTCAAAGTCGGCGGGACGCCGGCGCTACAAAACCGCTACACTCCCGTTAAGAATGCCCCTGGAGCGTTGAATTTGCTGGGCTGTCCCTTCGGCCACTGATAAAGCCGCGAGGTGTCGACGATAATCTGCCCGTCCGGCGCCAGTTCTACATGTGCGCGGTCCATCGGACGCGGTGCCGGACCTTCGAAGTTGATCCCTTCGCTGTCATAGCCGCTGCCGTGGCACGGACACTTGAACTTGTTCTCGCTGGGCTTCCAGTCCGGTGTGCAACCCAGGTGTGTGCAGCGCGCATAGATCACGAATACGCGGTCGGGTGTGCGATCGACCCAAATGCGATATTTCTGTTGGAACTTGGTATCGACTCCGAGCGCGAACTCCGAGGGATAACCAATCTTGAAAACGGAGTTAGGTTCGAAGAGAGTGCGGGGAAGAAAGAATCGGAAGAAGGCCAGAAACCAGGCGGTCAAGAATGCCGTCACACCCACCCAAACCAGCCGCCGCCGTCGGCGGTCGATGTCCGTATTCGACGGGCCGGCCGAGGAAAGTCCACCAGCAGCCGCCGCCTTTGAGGTTCCCACCGCCGGTGTGCCTACATACTTCGTGGCATCTACCGCGCTCCGCGGCGCAGGTTGCGCCGCTTCTGGATTCGGACTCGGGTTCGGTTGTTCGCTGCCGGGAACCGTCATGGGTGCCCTCCTGTTCTATAGACTCGCCCCTAGTCTCCCGCGGCGGCCAACAATTCCGGCGTCGCCACTTGCCTCCCGGTTGTATGAATCGGTTCGTCGGAATCACGCGCTCTGCCCAGAGCTTCCCGCACCAATTGCCCCAGCGCCGAG
>Ga0181538_10005798_pt1 | contig 10922 bp, 9 predicted proteins | sample PEATcosm2014_Bin_40_FD_119773 | JGI IMG/M metagenome (GOLD analysis project Ga0181538, IMG submission 119773) | Peatland microbial communities from MTU Mesocosm Facility, Houghton, MI, USA - PEATcosm2014_Bin23_30_metaG | ecosystem: Environmental > Terrestrial > Soil > Wetlands > Peat | place...
GAATGCGAATCTGCTCGATCAGCGGGGACAGGACAAAGCAATTGCAATTTCAAAGGGTTGAAGCAGGAAGGAAAGCACGAATGCGGAATCGCTGCCAGGGCCCTAATCCGTCGATAACCACGTCGAGGCGGGTTGGGGCGCACGGCCATTCGCCCCTACACCGAACGCGGATAGACCCAGTCGGTGTAGGGGTAGGGCTTGCCCTACCCTGGTCCGGGCCAGCGGAAATGCGGGGACGACAAGCCGTCCCCCTACGGCGGAGCGGTTATCGACGGATTGGGGCGCGGCCGGGCGCTCAATGCTGGTCAATCACCTCTGTCCCAGGCGGCGGCGTGAATTGGAACAAAGAGCGGCCGAGCGGCACATCCCGTTCGATGTGATCGAAGTCAAATTCCATGGTGCTCTGGTCGGGAAGGGTCACGAGCAGCCGACGGATGTCGAATTGGGGGCTCACTACCATGAGCACCTGTCGATAATCCTCCTGGAATGCCTTCTTGGGATAGCCTCGCAGGACGCGGTCTGCCGGAGTGTGCTGGAGCGCGTCGGGCGCAAACTCGATCCGTGAAAAGACGCGCCGCAAATCGAGCCTGGAAAGCAAGAGGCGAAACGGAACTCGAATGTCGTCGCTCGCTTTGAGGGCGGTGCGGGTTAGCTGTTTCTCCTCCGGCACGTAAAGCTCGAGCATTTTGCCATCGGAGAAGAACAGTTTCGGTTGAGGCCTCTGGTAGTCCCACCGCATCAATCCGCCGCGCGCAAAATAGACCACTCCGGACTCACTCTGCGTTCTGCCCTCCGTAACGTAGGTCTGCGTGAAGTCGGCACGAATCGTCTTGACCGAATGATAGCTCGACTCGAACTGGCGGACGAAGTCGTCAAGGGCGGGAGTGCTAGCGCCTAACAGCGTGAGTGCCAGGAGAACGCAAGTTGCGCGAATCGGCCAATCGGGAGATCGGGTGATCGGGTGATCGGGTGAACAGCTCTCAATGGGAAAGGTTTTGCCAGGACGATCATCGGACGAACTGATCAGGAGACGGTTCCTATTCACCCGATCTCCCGATCTCCCGATCACCCAATCTTTTGGTCTCTTGATCATCGTGGCGTTTTCTTTAATCGCTCCACCGCCGCGAGGGCTGCCGGATTCCTGGGGTCTGTCTCGAGGCCGGCCGTGTATTCTTCGAGCGCTTCCCTGCCTCGGCCTTCTGCCTCGAGTGCCGCGCCCAGTCCAAAGTGCGCGTGGCTTTCAAAGGCGTCCAAAGCCAACGCCTGCCGGAACGCGCGCTCGGCATCTAGCCACCGGCGCCGGCGGCTATAGATGTCACCCAGCGAATTCCAGGCCCCTAAGGTGCCGCCGCTCGTCACGGAAATGCGGTACTGCGCTTCTGCTTCTCCGAAGCGGCCGGCGGCGAAATAGAATTCCGCCAGCGCATTCCGGGCCGGAACGTAGAGCGGGGCAAGGGCCACCGCAGCTTTCAATTGCGCCTCGGCTTTGTCATCGGCGCCGGTTACAGCATAGGTCCGCCCCAGGTTCATGTGGGAGTCGGCATAATTTGGCCGCAGCCGAATGGAGCGCTCGAAATCCTCAATGGCTTCGTCGTAGAGTTTTTTCCGCTCCGCGACGAGTCCCAGGTTGTTCAGGACCAGCCAGTGATCAGGGGAGCGCCGCAACGCCTCGCGCCACTCCGCCTCGGCCAGAACTGGGGACCCCGAATTCCAGTATACCGCGCCCAGGTTGATCCGCAGCGCGATGGCGTCGGGCTCCGCGGCTAGGGTGGTTTGGTAGAACGTCGCGTCATCCCGCCAGACGCGGTTGCGAGTGACGATCCTGAGAACGCAAAGGGCGGCGATTATAACCAAGCCTGCGGCATAGAGCCTGCGAGCAGAGCGTTGTCCCGCAAGCTTCATCCAGATCGCCTGCCCTCCCCACGCCACAATCCAGCAGAAACCCAGTGAAGGTAAATAAAGGTAACGTTCGGTAAAAACGTTAGCGCCCAGCAGACGCCCATTCAGAACCGGCGCGAGGTTCAGGAAAAACCACACCAGGCCGAAGGAGACAAGGCGCTCCCTGTTCCAGGAATAAACAAACGCCCACAGGCACAGTCCCAGCACCACAAGCCCCGCGACCGCTCGAGGCTCAAACAGCGAAAGGCTCTTGTGAAATGTGTAAAAGCCGCAGAGATTTACCGGCCAGCAAGTCTTCCAAACGTATTGCGCGATAAGCGCGAAGGACGAGTAAAAGGCTTCGCGCCGGCTGATCTTCGGCAACTGCAAGACCGGCGCTAGCCCGCCAAAGATGCGGATTCTAAACAACAGGTAAGCGATGTCAATCAGCCACAAACTTAGATAACGGGATATCTTCTGCCCGAGAGTTGTTTCGGCACGGTCGTCACGCAAGAAGTGTTCATAAAAGGTCGCCAGAAAAGGCAGCGTCGCCGCCGGCTCTTTGGCCAGCAGCGCCAACGCGAAGCAAAGCACCATGCCAAGTTCCGCCGCACCACCCCTTGATCCCCTCCGCACGATGTAGCGCAGGCGTCCCGCCTGCTGGCGCGCGGGCATCCTGCCCGCGCCGATGGTGGAGCGAGACGCTCCACCGACCGCGGGCGAGACGCCCGCGCTACGTGCTGACGAGGGGATCACCCGCAAGAAGAACCAGAATGTAAGCAGGTAGAAAAGCGTGAGCTGGAGATCGGTTACAGCGGCGATCCAGTCCACGGACTCGCTATGCACCGGATGAAGGGCGAAGACGAGCGCCGTCACAAATCCCAAAGTTCGGTTATGGAAAGCCCGTTCAGTAACGAGGAAGACGAGACAGACCACCACGGCGTTCAAAACCAGGTTGGCCAGGTGGTACCCGTAGGCCATCGGTCCGAATAATTGGTAACACAGCAGATAACCGAGCGTCATGAGCGGGCGGTAATAATTGGTCGTGCCTTGTGCGCCCACGTACGACCACACGTTGGTTGCGAAGATCTCCCGCAAGTGTGAAAAGTTGCGCAGGTAGGGATTTCCCAGGATTTGCCGGTTATCGTCCTGGACAAAGCTGTTCCACAGCGAATTCACATAGGGCAGACCTACGATCACGATCAGCAGCGCGAGCAGTTCCTGCGTGGCCAACCGGCCCAGGCCGAGCTTGGGCCTCCGATCGGAGTCGCTCTCAGGGGGCGCCGGACTTTGATGCAGAACCATGGCTTGAGCTAGCCTATTCATTAACTCCAATTTGAGCCAGCCTTTCCGCCCACTTCCCCGGCAGAGGTACGGGAATTGGCGGACTTCCGAAGCGCTTGAATAACCAGTTCGCGAGGAAGAAACTCGCGGGAGCCAGCACAAGGCCGGCCACCACGTCAATCAGGTAGTGGTAGCGTAGATAGACGGTCGAGACCCAGAGGCTCAAGATCAGCGGAGAGACCGCCCAGAAGAGGGCGCGCGAGTTGCGCCAGGCATAGAGCCACACCAGGAAGGAAATCGCGACGTGCATGCTCGGAAAAACGTCGCGATGAATTCGGGCCAGATCCATGAAAGCGAGTTGCTGGTTAAAGAAGGCAATCGGCTGACTGAGCGAAACGGTGTAAACGTCGCGCAGGCTATAAAGGGGACCGACGGCGGGAACCAGGATGTAGCCGAGAAGCCCCAGGAACGTAACCACCATCAGGCCGCTCATCATCTCCCGAAAGCGCGCGCGGGGGCGGCAGAGGTACACAAAACAGCCGACCAGGGGAATGTTCAGGACGTGGTAAAAGTAGGAGAACTCCATCCAGGCCGTCCGCCCCGGCGTTATGAAGCGCTGAATGGCCACGCTCGCCTGAAACCCAAACAACCGCTGGTCGAGAGCAATCAATTCCCCGTCGCAGTCGTGCCGCACCAGCAGGTGCGTCGTATCGCCCCAGAGCGAGTAATACATCAACAATATGGCCAGGAACGGAAACCAGTCTCTGACGATTTCCCAGTAAGGCCGTACGAAAATCAATGGGTCAGCCGAGGAAGCGGACGACTGCTGCTTCCCGCCCACGAAATATTGGACCAATTCCTTTCCTAGCAGCAGGGTCATGGCAGGAATGATAATCAGGACATCGGCCGGGCTCAGGTTGATATGTCCGGCCCCGCGGAAGATGAGCCGGAAGCACAAAATGAGAAGGAAAAAAGCCAACGCCACCAGATCTTCCAGGCGCGGATGAATTATCAGCCGGCGGTTATTGGCCATAGAGGCCTTTCAGCGCCTCGAACCTCTGTCGCGCTTCCACGGGAAAGGGGAGCCTGGACGTGTCCTCGAGAACCTTGAGAGCCTGCCGGCGGTTCCCTTCCAAAAAGTAGGCGTGCGCCAGGCCCTCCACAGCAAGCTGGTCAGTGGGAAGTACGTTAAGCACAGATGCGAGGCGGCGCTCGGCTTCGCCATACTGTTTTTGGGCAATCAGGATATGTCCCTCAAGAATCAAAGGTGGCAGATACAGCCGATTCTGACGGATCAGACGTCCGGTGATGCGCAGGCCCTCGTCGTATCGCCCCAGATAATACAGGCTGACCGCGACTCGATACGAATCCACCTCGTCCAACTCGCGGCCCGCCACGCGCTCCACGGCAGGCGCGTCATCTACCACCGAAGCCCATTGGCCAAGAGCGAATTTGGCCGACTCGAGCGCTTGCCAATAACGCAATGCCCCCGGCCGCAACTGGACCGCCTGAAGTGCGTTGAGGTAGTCTTTTGCCGCGCTCGTGTGCTGAGTATCGCTCAAGCTGGACCGGTAATAGACTTCCGCAGCGATATCGTAGCCGAAGTTCGAGGCGCCGAAAACCGCCAGAGCCAGAACGAGGGCATATAGGAGCACTTTGGCGCGAGCCAGACGGCTCACCAGCACGTGGTTCTCCGATATCTTCAGGCTCGCCACTCCTTTCACAGCCAGCAGACTGAGAAACGACACGCCGAGGATCTTCAACAATTCCCAGAAAATGAAACGAACCTGCTCCAAATCGACTCCCCATGCCTCTCGTAGCGCTGACCTTCAGGTCAGCAGGTTGCCGACCTAAAGGTCGGCGCTACTGCAGCAAGCTCAAATCCACCGCACTCCGCGGACTGAGCTTTACTCGACCGTCCGCGCCGAGCAGGTAAAGCTTGCCCGAGGGATCGCGCGGTAATGCCCGGAGGTAACCGGCCGCGGCCAGCGCCTGAAGTGAGCGCGCGGGCTGTCCCTGACGCTTGTTGTAAAGGGCCACCAGCTCGTTAAGTTTGGCGATCTCTTCTGTCGCCTGGATGGCCATCAGGTGATCTTCGGCGTTCTTGCGAATCTGATCGTTTCCTGCCTGGCGTGCAATCTCAGACCAGAGGAACTTCGAGGTCCCGACTTCCCCGCCCTGAGCGGCCACTTTCGCTGCCAGCGCCCGCATCCAGGTCATGGCGCCGGGCCTCTCGCTTCCGGCCTTAAACGCTCTTGCCGCGGCGGGGTAATCCTTCAGATCCCAATAGTAGACGAAGCCAACGTCCTCCCAGAACCGCCAATACTCCGGGTTGGCAACGATGCCACGATCGAGGAGCGCCAGGGCCTCCAGGGGCTCGCCGGCTCCGCGCGGCGGCTTGTCCGCAAGAAAGATCGAACCGAAGCGGTAGGCAATGATCAGGTGGGGGTCCAAGTCCGTCGTGATTTGAAGCAAAGGCCCTAAGAGCTTGAAGTCCGTCGAGTGCGCCACTCGTTTGCCGCCAAAATATTGCACCACACGAGTCCAATAGATGTCGGCAAGTAATCCATCGTAACCCAAGCTGAGCCGCCGCAAGACCTTTCCCGACGGCAGAAAGAGAACCTCCCCCAGCGCGCGCTCGCTTCCGCCTCGGAGGTCAAGGCTCCGCTCGAGAGGAATCAGCCCTAAGAAACATAGCAATATCAGCAGCCAACAGGCGCGGCGGCGGGAACGAGGTTGGGAGAAGAACGATGTCATCGGAATTCCCGTTCCTCGAAAATAAGGACTGCCAGTGCCAGAAGCATGGTTATGTAAAGAAGCGCGTAAAAGGAGTTTCCCACCCATAGGTAACGGGGGATCGCCTGCGCGTGAGCCACCAGGCTGATGACGTTGAAGGTCGCGAAATTGGGCAGCGCGTAATAAAGCGCGCTGCAGACCATCCCCACGAGCGCACTCTGAGTTTGCTCGCCGAAAGTGCGCAAGTCCGATGAAAAATTACCTATGACGAAAAGACAAAACGTGTAGACCGCGGACAACACCGGAGTAGATATACACGAAAAGACTAAGGCGAGTCCTACGACCATCGCCAGTTGGAGTAGAATGAAATAGACCGCCCCGAGAAATACCAGGTCGTCACGGCCCAGCCTTCCCTCCTGATAGTACAACGCCCCATAGAAGCCCACCGTCATGATGGCTGTGTTCACCAGCAAGGTGAGCAGCAGCCCCAGGTATTTCCCCAGAACGAATTCCACACGACTGACGGGTTTCGAGAGGATGTTATAAAGCGTGCGGCGTTCGATCTCTTTCGAGACCAGGTCGATGCCGATGAAAATGGCGATCAACAGGCCGAAAACCGAAACCGAGGTGAGCCCCAGGGTGATTAGAATAATCTGCTCGACACCCACGGAGATGCTCCCGAAGAGGATGGAGGCCCCGATCAACAGGAGGGCGAAGGCCACCAGGTTGTATAGAACTTTCTGGCGGACCGATTCCTTGAATGTGTGGATGGCGATGGTCAGCACGCGCATGGTAGTCTTTGCAATAGTCGAGAATTGGTAGCGCTGGCCTTCAGGCCAGCATTTGCCGACCCTTCGCTCCGCTCAGGGCAGGCTCTAAAGGTCGGCGCTACGCCCAGACTTCTCGACTTCCTCCGCGCCAATCTTCTGAAGGAAATAATCCTCGAGCGACCTCTTCACCGGGTTCATCGAGATCAGCTTTGCTTTACGCTGCAAGATAATCTCCAGAGACCTTTCAACCTTGCTCTCCTCCGCAATCTCCAGGCGCACCCGCTCACCGGTGCGAGTCATCGATGAGGCGTAGGGCTCGAGACCGGCCATGACCTCTGCGGACGGGGCCTCGAGCACCAGTTCGGTGGCGGTAACTCCGAGACGCAGGATCGCGGTCAACTCGCCGCATCCTTGCAGACGGCCGTGGTTGAGCACCGCGACCCGGTCACACAACGTCTCCGCGTCCGAAAGAATATGCGTGGAGAAGAAGACCGTCTTCTTCCGCTCCTTCAGCCTCAAGATAACCTCACGGACTTCCCTTCTCCCCAGCGGATCGAGGCCGGACATCGGCTCGTCCAGGAAAACCAGGTCAGGGTCATTGATCAACGCCTGAGCAATTCCCAAACGCTGAATCATACCTTTGGAATACTTGCGAAGCTGAACATTTCGGGATGCGGAGAGTCCCAGTTGATCGATGAGTTCACCCGAGCGACGGCGCCGCTCGGCCGCCGGCAGTCCGAACAGCGATGCAACGTAGTTCAGAAATTCCTGCGCGGTCAGATGATCATAGAAGGCCGGATTTTCGGGCAGATAAGAGACCCGGGAACGGACCGAAAGGTCGTCGAGCGGCTTGCCGAAGATGCGCACCGTGCCGGAAGTGGGGAAGATGAGACGAAAGATCAACTTGAGTGTCGTGGTCTTGCCGGCGCCGTTCGGTCCGAGCAAGCCGAAAACTTCCCCCGCCTCGACGCTGAGATTAAGCCCCTCGAGCGCCCGCTTAACTCGATTGCGCCAGAAACCGAGTCGATAGTCTTTGGTCAGGTCAGTAGTTTCGAGGGCTAACATGATGAACGAACCGTCTCTTCGCCATCCTCCGCGGTGGCGCAGGGCCTGCTGTCGCCTCGGAGGAAGAATAATATACCCGATGGCGAGACCTCACGGAAGTGCGGCTTACTGCTCTTCCCTACCCGGATCACCCTGCGACTGCGTTTTAGGTCCGGAGGGCCGACAGAGAGTAGCCCACGGCGCAAGAAACTGTGAAAGAATCAGCCGCCTGTCATCCTGAGCGCAGCGAAGGATCCCCGCAGTTTGCCGTGGTTCAACAACTGACGAACAACTGCAGAGATCCTTCGCTGCGCTCAGGATGACACATTCCGAATTTCTTCACACGTTCTTGCGTCGTGGGCTACTCTCGGCTGGCCTTCCGGGCCTGCACCGCCGGGATTCTCAGCGCGACAAACTTCCGTGTTCTGTCTCCCCCACTTGCTTTTCAATCTCCTTGATCTGCGCGGCAGCGGCCTGTTGTTCGGGATTCACGGCCAACTCTTCCTTGAATTCCCGCAGCGCCCCGGGGAAGTCGCCTTGGGCTCTCAGCATTGCTCCTAATGCAAAATGGTAGGCAAAACCCGCGGGGTTTAACTCGATAGCGCGGCGCGTGGAAATGATCGCCTCCTCCGTGCGTCCGGATTTGAGCAGCGTCATGCCCAAGTAGAAATACTCATCGGCCTTATGGGGATCGATACGGATCGCCTCACGAAAGTACTTCGCCGCTTCCGGCAGACGCCCCATCTTGTAGTAAGTCAGACCCAGATTGTAGACCGCCGGCCAGTAGGAGGGGTCATGCCCTGCCACCTCGTTGAACTTTTCGAGCGCGGACGCATACATACCCCGTTCAGCCAGTATAGTTCCATAGTTGGTTTCTGCCGCAAGGTTGTGGGGCGCCAGGAAATTGTTGTAAGCATAAAAAGTCAGATTGTCGCGGAAATAATAGCTCTGGGTGACGGTGCCGTAGGCGAGCACAGCGGCAAGACAGAGCGAAGCGGCCAGGAGTGCGCCCGGCATGCCCAGCCATTGCGGTGCGCGCCCCCAGGTTCCGGGAACGACCACGTCTGTAGCTCTGACCTTCAGTTCAGCACCCGAGGCTTGCGGCCCGCGTGCACACAGCTTTTTCAAACCAAGACCTGCCAGAATAGCAAGGCCGACCGAGGGCAAGTATAAATAACGGTCATGGGCGAAGTCATCGGCTACAAAGACGCGCAGGTCGAGGAGGGGAATCAAGGGCAAGGCCAGCCAGACTGCCGAAAAGGAGGCGCTTCGGCTTCGGCGAACCACGGCCAGCAGTCCGGCAGCGACGCAAACGTCGAAGATGAGGGGAAAAGTGAAATTCCCAAGCGTGGGGTGGAGCACGGCAGGAAAGTCATAAAAGGTGCTGAGACCCACAGGCCAGATCAGGTGACGAATCCAGAACCAGATTAATGACGGCCAAGTCAAGGCCAACTGCGACAGGTTGAGCGGAGTCACCGCATGGCTCAGCGCTTTGAGCGCGTAAATGCGCGCGGGAAGATAAAGCAGAACAACCAGGAGGAAAAGCCAGATTCTGCGAAGGGCTGCGCGACTCCTTTGAAATAGGCTGTCATTCCGAGCGAAGCGAGGAATCTTGCCCTGATCTTGGTTCGTCGATTCGTCCGAGGCAGGGCGAGATTCCTCGCGGAGTTTACCCTGAGCATCCCGGGCAAGATCCTTCGCTTCGCTCAGGATGACAGAGAAGGGCTCGGAATGACGGGCCGTTTCCATGCTTTTCGCGTGCGCATTGGTTGACGGCCATGTGTGGCTGCTCGTAAAGATCCAGTCGTACGCAAGCAGCAGACCGGGAAGGATCACGGCGGTCTCCTTTTCGGCGAGCGCAAGAGCGAAGAGAACCACGGAGGCGAGCCGCCAGTTGCGCCGGCTTGTGCGCCGCCAACGTACGTAAGAAATGAATGACGCAATCAGAAGAACGCCCAGAAGAGGTTCAGTCGAGCCGGAAATCCAGGCTACCGCTTCGATGTGCGCGGGATGGAGTCCGAAAACCAATGCAGCCACCAGCGCGGCGTCGCCGCTGACGCCCAGACATAACGCCAGCAAATAGGCTAGCAGGGTCGTGAGGACGTGGGCGAGGATGGTCGTGAGATGCCAACCCCAGGCGTGATTTCCAAAGGCCGCATGGTTGACTCGCAGCCATAACAGGAAGAGCGGACGGTAGTAATTCCCCAGTTCGCCCGGCATGACCCCCGCCCAAACCTGCGAGGTAAGGTAGGAGGGAACGAAACGCCAGGAATGAACGGCGGGATTCTCCACAATCTGCCCGCGATCGTCGTGGACGAATTGATAACGAAGGGTGGGGATATAAACGGCAAAGGTCAGAACGAGGACAGCGGCGATTCCCTTCCAGGAAGGTGGGCTGGAAGCGTTGGCGGAAATGGGCAGAACTGGCAATCCTTATCAACTTTTGCAGGATGCCAGGACGTCGTCGCGGAGCCGGCGCATTCGGTCCATCCCATCCATGGGACGCACGCGGCGACGTCCTGGAAAGTGTTTCCCCCACAGTGGCATTGCGACCCGCAAGCCGGGGGAGATCTTGTGACAGGGGACAAACACAGGGAAGGCCTCGCCGCCTTCCCTGCCGCAATTCCCGACCTTTAACCAGCGAGCGGCGAGTCGGTCGAACCGGCCACGGCCGTGCTGTTTTGACGGATTACACCCGACATGTCAGTGTAGTAATAATTCGTTCCGGTCGTCCCCACGGTGATCGGCGTAGCGGTAATGCCATAGGTGTCGACCCTGCCGCTCGCATCGGTGCCCGCGGGAGTGTAGACGAACGTATAACCGCTCTTGACGCTCGAGGTGGCGGTAGCAGTTCCCCCGGAAAGAACGCTGTCAATCAATCCGGCAGCGGTGGCGGCGGGGTTCGCGCCTGTCGCCGGCGGACCCAAGTCGCCCAGTGTCGCGGTATAACCGGTATTGTAGGTGGTGGCATAGGTTATCTCCGCAGTGTTAAGGGTGCGCAGAGACCCCACGGCGGAGGCTTGATTGGCGGCAATGCGCGAACGCAGCAAGTTCGGGATGGCGATTGCTGCAATGATCAGAATGATCGCAACGACGATCAGCAACTCAATTAGTGAAAAACCTCGTGAACCCTTCTTCATTCGTCCTCCTATCGATAATCAAAGCGCATGGAAGCTAGCCACCTAACGTGTGGCATTTTGCTTGCCAAGC